>Ga0209284_10002146_pt1 | contig 27711 bp, 27 predicted proteins | sample FRY03_FD_187211 | JGI IMG/M metagenome (GOLD analysis project Ga0209284, IMG submission 187211) | Freshwater microbial communities from Lake Fryxell liftoff mats and glacier meltwater in Antarctica - FRY-03 (SPAdes) (version 2) | ecosystem: Environmental > Aquatic > Freshwater > Ice > Glacier...
CGGGGCAAAAAGGAGGTGTTGAAAACGCAAACAGAATGATCAGAAGGTATTTTCCAAAGGGGACTAATTTTAGAGAAATCAGTCAAAGAAAAATTGATAAGATTGCTTCCATCATCAACAACAAACCGCGGAAGATTCTTGGTTATCGCTCGGCATTAGCAGTAGCAAGTGAACATGTGGTATTATTAACTAACTAACGAGGGTGTCCTAATAGGTGGGTGAATTCAGCCTCCTTGATTTGTGCTCGTTCAACTCGCGACAATACCGCTCTATCACACTCGCTCGCAAATTCCGCCGGCGTTCGATTGCCCAGCGCACGCTGCGGTCGTCGATGGTTGTAATCCAATCGCCAGCGACCGGGCACCTCAATTGCAACAAAACCAAAAAGAATATAAGAACGCATATAAACTCCAATCATAAAAATAAAAAACGACTCAATTTAACGGCTATTGAAAATTTACTGAAAAACACAATAAATTCGGAAACAGATTACCGCCGAGAAAACCCGACGAAAAGACTCTCCCATCGCTGTCGCAACTGAGATTTTTTTTCACTAATAGCGGCCACTATTTTTGACCTGAGAACATCAATTTCACCCATTTTCTCTTGAAACCAACGATCATCAATACCATATGACTCACGCAATATCTTTTGATGAGAACTGCTGCTCAATAAGGCATTAAGTTTAAGTAGACCTACCATCATATATGGCTTACCCAGCCACTGATTGTGGCGCATATACATAAGGTTCTTTTCAATATCTATGTGATCTTCTGTTGGGATATCTTTGACAGTTATAGCATCATGAAACCCATCGATGAGGTGCTCTCTCTTAACACCATCAAAAAATGAATCAGCAATTAAAAAATGTTCATTAATCGTTCGAATTGAATTGCTGGCCGTCTGACTGCTTGCATTTTCACCTGGCAAGATTCGAAAATTAATCAACTCACGATCGGACACAAAGATGTCATAGCGTTTAACTAACCGAATCCACATATCAAAATCGGGGAGTTGACGCATACGATTGCTATACAAGCCCAATTCATCGTAGCAAGTTTTCCGTATCAGCATGGTCGGATGGCAGATACAATTACCCTGGTCAAAAAAACGTCGTAGCCACGCGCCCTGCGAGCGGTTCATCTGATCAAAAACGGTACCGAATGGGAGCGAAGATTTGTCGATACTACGCCCCTTCTTATCGACGAACCTCACCCTCCCAAAACAGGCACCGATATTGGGGTTCCCTCGCAACACTTTAAGTTGATAAGCCAACTTGTCGTTACCGATCCAGTAGTCATCCGAGTTGATCAGCGCAATAAACTCACCTGATGCGCGCTGAATCAGCTCATTAGTCACAACGCAAGCACCCCGGTTGACTTCATTCGGAAAGAAGTGAATTCTTTCGTCATGAATGGATGCAACGACCTCTCTTGTCCGATCAACCGAACCGTCATCGGCGATGAGAAATTCAAAATTAACGCCTCTCTGGTTCAGAACACTATCGATTGCCTGCGCAACAAAGTCAGCATGATTATAGGTCGCCATAATGACCGAGATTGTCGGTGATTTCATATAGCACGACTCCCATGAAGTAATTTGACAAGAAAACATTTGAGCGCTGGAGGTACAATTGCGCGAACGACTGCCATCAACACTGGCGGCATGAAGGCCAACAGCTTGGGTAGCGCCCTCGCTAGCGGCTGTGCAACCGCTTCGGTGGTATGTCTGATTTGCGATACGGTGATGACATGCCGCAAACGGCTTGCCAACATATCGAAATCCACATGAAAAACGTGTTCGGTTAGCGCATCGTATGCAGGAATGAGGTCAAGCTGGATCATGAGTTTTTTGATGTGTGGCGTTTGAGCCCAAACGCCCGCTGAATGGAGACGATAGACCGACATCGGCTCTTCCAAAAAACCAATCAGACTGTGGCGCGCAACGCAGATATTGACAATCCAGTCATAAGATTTAATGTCAAAGAGAGCTTGAGGCAAGGCATCCAGCGCAGGTTTTCGATACATACAGGTCGAAAAATTCCCAACCAGATTATCGGCAATCAGGTCTCGGGCGCCGATGAAGCGGTACCCACTCCCAATCGCGGTTCTAACAGTAAATTGAGCCCGGTCATTCTCATACACAAAGTAATTGACCGAACAAAGATCACATTCCCAGTGAGCGTCCAAAAAACCAAGCTGGCGCTGAAGCTTCCCCGGGCTAACCCAATAATCATCTCCTTCGAGAACCGCGACATATTCGCCGGTACACGCAGCAAATCCACGCTGGTAATTTCTGGTAATGCCTAAGTTTGAAGTATTGTCCAGATATTTGAAGTGAAAGCGCGAGTCTTTCCCCTCGCTCTCCCTTATTATTTTTAAAGTATTATCGGACGAGCCATCATCAGCGATAACTAACTCTATAGGCCCTTCAATCACCTGCCTGAAAAGGGATTGCAGTGCTTGATGTATATATTTCTCATGATTGTAAGTCACCAACAGGACTGACAATCGGAAATGTTTATCTTGAACGGACATTATTTCTCCAACGGTCGAGCCGGATTGCCGACTACTGTTGTAAATGGCGGCACATCCCTGGTGACAACAGCCCCCATGCCAACGACGGCTCCTTCCCCAATTACCATAGGCTTGCTTTGACTACCTTGCTTGATGACGGCACCGGCACCTATGTAAGCATGATCCTCAATAACGACATTGCCATTACATCTCACTCCGGGAGCAAAGGTGACGTAATCGCCAATAATGCAGTCATGCGCAATATTGCACTGGCAATTTGCGTGAAAGAATCGCCCAATTTTTACATTGGACGTAACGATGGTCTGTGTCGAAATCATGCATCCGATGCCCATGTCATTGTTATCCATGATGACAACACCATCAGCAATAATTGGGAAAGGCTCAATCAGATGATTCAGGCAATCCTCTGCGAGACGCGCTCGAACTTTGGAATCACCAATTGCAACATTAAATCGCTTCGGGTTTGGTAGTTTGTAAAATTCATCCAAAGTAATCACTGGATAGCCATTCACTTCAACCGCGCGAGATTCTCCCTCAACAACGAAAACCAGCTCAGCACTTCCTGATGCTATTTCTTCTCGAAGCATTGATCGAAGCATGGGCATCACCTCTCTACCGTGACCACCTGCTCCAATCAGTCCGTAATAGGTTTTCATATAAATCAATATCTGATTGAACGTTTAATAAATCGGCAAATCATGTCCACTTCTTCATCCGAAAGTGTGTGATACAGCGGCAGACACAGCACGCGTCTGGAGATCTGTTCGGCTATCGGTGCACTCTGCCCATTCACATACGGGAGTTCGGAAAGTGATGGGTAAAAGTATCGTCTCGGATAAACATTGTTGAGGTTCAGGTGCTCCAGCACCTTCAAGAGCACAGACTCATTTTCGAAGATGACGGGGAAATAGGCGTGGTTATATTGCGTGTCAGGCGCAATCTCCTGAAAGGTGATGGGCACAGAGAGGTCTAGGAGATGTGCGGTGTAGCGTTCGCAGAGCCTGCGCCTCACATCGAGAATGCGCTGGATATGTTTGAGATTGCACAGCCCCATCGCTGCGTGCATCTCGGAATTTTTTCCATTGATCCCAACACCACCGAATTCGGTTAGAGATATATGACCAAAATTCCTCATTATTGCCATGCGCTTTAGAATTTCAGCATCGGGAGTGATCACAGCACCACCTTCGACGGTATGAAAGAGTTTCGTCGCATGGAAACTGCAGGTTGCAATGTCGCCGTAGGCCAACAGCGAGCGACCTTTGTAGACTGTTCCAAAAGCATGGGCGGCATCATAAATAACGCGCAAACCATGCGTTTTAGCAATCGTAGCAATCGCTCCCACATCGCAGGGGTTTCCAAACACATGTGTCGCCAGAATGGCTGTCGTCTTATCAGTAATGGCCTGTTCAATTTTTTTTGGGTCAATATTCAGCGTATTTGGGCAAATGTCGACCATGACCGGTCGACACCGCTCCCAGACGATACTGGAAGTCGTCGCTACGTAACTGAATGGCGTGGTAATAATCTCGCCCTGCAAATCCAGTGCACGGATCGCTATCTGAAGCGCAATGGTGCCATTGCCAAGAAACAACAGATGATCAACTTCAAGATGCTTTTTGAGCTTCAGCTCTAGTTCATTCAGCAATGGACCATTGTTTGTCAGCCATTCGCGCTCCCAAATACCCATTAGATAAGCTTGGAACTCTGCATAGGGAGGCATGAATGGCTTGGTGACTGTAATGTTCATGAATATCCTTGTTCATCGTTATTATTGTTAATGGAGCAGCTTTTTGGCGGCAGATTTTAGTCTTCCATACCATGACAAGCGGAACTCTGTTAGCTCAGCCTCAACATTGCCGATGTGGGTCGCTTGGTCGGCGATGGTCTGCTCGAGCCCAACTATGTGTTCCCCACGCGCTTTCCAATCCGACTCAACATTGCCGATGTGGGTCGCTTGGTCGGCGATGGTCTGCTCGAGGCGCTTGACTTGATTGAGTATAATTTTGTGAACATCGCGCAGCCATGGTTCATTTTCACCTAGATCGGCAATTACTTCCTGAGAGGCATCAATATGTCCACTTTTCACTGCCTCTAAAATTACCTCGTTATGAAACGGACGAGTTTCTAGGCCAGCCAACTCATCAATAGAGCTTTCTCGCCAGCGAACAAATCTCACGTTGGAAAACCCAGCTTCCGACAAAATTAGAATCAACTCTTCGGCGTCATAGAGAAACTCATGCCCCCAAGAGCGCATTCCCTCATTCAGCAGGCGACACGGATTAGTTGGCCGCCACAGTTCACCCCATTCGTCAATGTTGCGCGCGAGGTAAGAAACAGCGAGATATTTTAAATTAGGCGTTGAGAGACGGAGCACGCCATATTTACTCAGAACACGATGGCACTCTTTTAGTAATGCTAGAGCTTCTTCTCTGGTGATGTGTTCTATAAAGTGTTCATTAAAAATGTACTCTATAGATTCATCCGCAAAAGATAGTGGTTTCCTGAGATCGAGGTGCAAGTCAGCGTTCGGCGCATCTAAGTCCACATTTAGCCAACCATCTAAATGAACCGGTCCTGAGCCAAGATGTAGTTTCATTTCTTTATCACCTCTACTCGTGCAGCAACGGGTGGTTTAGCTTCAATTAGGCGGCAGGTTACTTTATTGTTCCAATAAACAGCCCCATAAATAGGCAACGAATCTCCCCGTCCCACCTTAACTTGAACAGCTATGGGTACAAAATCACACACCTCAACTTGGCCGATATTCAAATCCAGAGGTATCGAAAGCATCGCCGCAATTGTGTAGACGCCTTCATTCAAGGTCATATTGAATCGCCAAGTAATCACATATTGCTCCCCCGCTTGCGTGTTGATGATAGGACAACGATCAATACCTGTATCTGAATATACCAAGTCGAAACCATTTTTATCACGGATGTGGTAAGCCAAGCCTAGCAATGGCAAGGCGAAATTAGCGCGGAAGGCCATACGCAAAACAACAGGTTGTCTAAAATCAACTTGCTGAATTTCTTGCCCACTTTCGTTGAGCAACTGCACATTCATAAAATCTGCTTTGCCATTTCGCAGCCGTTGGAACTTGGCGCGATTTTGAAAAAGTTCGCTATTAATTAGCGATGCATTGTCTATTTCTTCCTGGTCATATGACGTAATACCAACGTCAGATGAAACAAAGGATGCTTGCTGTTTTTTTATAAAATTACCGTAATAAGCTTCCACAACTTTGTTGGTATCGCCTATGCAAGTTAGTTCGCCATGGTCGAGTAATACCGCATTGGAGCAGAGTGCCTTAACAGCATTTGAATCATGACTTACAAACAGCAGGGTCACTCCTGAATCCATAAGTTTTTTAATTTGTATCATGCATTTTTGCGTGAAGAACGCATCCCCCACCGCCAGCGCTTCATCCACCACCAAGATATCTGCATCCACATGCACCATCACTGAGAATGCAAGTCGAACGAACATTCCGCTGGAATATGTTTTGACGGGTTGTTCGATGAAGTCACCAATGTCGGCAAAGGCGACGATGTCATCAAAACGCGCATCGGTTTCTTCCCTGCTCAAACCAAGCACGGTGGCATTCATATAAACGTTTTCACGCCCGGTGAATTCGGGGTTGAAGCCTGAGCCAAGCTCCAGCAGTGCGGCAATGCGTCCATTGGTTTGAATGCTGCCACTGGTAGGATTGAGCGTGCCGCAGATCATTTGCAGCAGAGTAGATTTACCGCTGCCGTTGCGCCCGATGATGCCGACGGTTTCACCTTTCTTGATCTCGAACGAGACATCCTTCAGCGCCCAGAATTCCTTGAAGTATTGCTTGGGCGGCTTTCCAGCAAGCCGCTGGAAACGCGGGTAGATCGACTGCTTGAGTCGGTCATGTGGCCGCCCATAAGTCTGGTAGCACTTGGAAAGGTTGGAGACTTTGATGGCGATATCAGAGGACATCGGCAAAACCTTTCCGTGACTTCTGGAACCATGCAAACCCCAGCCAGGCGACGAATGCGGACGCCAGAAGATAGATCGACAGCAAGACTATATCGGGCCCTTTACCCCAGAACAGCAGGGCTCTGGTCTGTTCGATTGCAGGGGTGAGAGGGTTGAATAGCAGCAGGTCGCGATATTCTTCTGGCAGCGCGCTGGCGGGGTAAAAAATGGGGGAGAGAAACATCAGCATCGTGGTGACCACACCTATAAATTGAGAGACATCGCGCAAATAGACCCCAAGGGCTGCCAGCGCCCATGTTACTCCCATGATAAACAGCAGCAACGGCAGAATGACGAGTGGCAGCAACAGCACCGTGGGGTGGGGCACACCGAAAATGATGATGTAAGCGATGAGCCAGACGCCAAGACTAATTAGAGTATGGAACAGGGCGGAACCTAAGGCAACCCAGGGGAGTATTTCCAAGGGGAACACTACTTTTTTAACATAGTTGACATTGGAAAGAATCAAGCTCGGTGCTCGATTGAAACATTCTGCGAACAGGTTGAACACTATCAGCCCGGCAAAGAGCACCAGCGCGAATTCAGTTTTTGAATCGCCACCACCACTCCAGCGCGCTTTGAAAACGACGCTGAAGACAAAGGTGTAAACGAGCAGCATGAAGACGGGGTTGAAAAACGACCACAAGATGCCCATGACCGAGCCACGGTACCGCCCGACTACTTCGCGGTGTACCAACGCATTGACCAGGCTGCGATTGCGCCACAAGCTGGCTGCCATTTCTCTTGGGGCGATGGAGAAGTCTTGCATCAGGCAAAGACCTCAGCTGTTTTGAGCGCGGCGCCTTGCGCATCTTTATCGGAGAGCACGGGATTGTCTTGAATGGGCCAGTTCACACCCACACTTGCATCATTCCAAACGATGCAACACTCATGTTCCGGCGCCCAATAGTCGGTCGTTTTATAAAGAACCTCAGCAGCATCGCTCAGCACCACAAAGCCATGTGCAAATCCCTCAGGGACCCACATCTGCTTTTTGTTTTCTGCGTTGAGAATTTCGCCCACCCACTTGCCGAAGGTGGGCGAAATTCTCCGGATATCCACGGCGACATCAAACACTTCGCCTTGCACAACGCGCACGAGCTTGCCTTGGGGCTGCTTGATTTGATAGTGCAAGCCGCGCAACACACCTTTGGCGGAGCGGGAATGATTGTCCTGTACAAAATTCACTTTTCTGCCGACAGCAGTTTCAAATTGCGCCTGGTTGAAGCTTTCAAAGAAAACGCCACGCTCATCGCCGAATACTTTGGGTTCGATGAGGATGACGTCGGGGATGGCGAGGGGGGTTGCCTTCATCCTCACACCCCTTCCTCGAGCAATCGCTGCAGATATTGCCCGTAAGGGTTTTTCGCAAGCGGCTGCGCCAGTTTTTCGAGTTGCTCGGCGGTGATGAAGCCCTTGCGGTAGGCGATTTCTTCCGGACAGGCGACTTTCAAACCTTGTCGGTGCTCAATGGTCTCGATGAAATTGCTGGCTTCAATCAGGCTTTCATGAGTGCCAGTGTCGAGCCATGCATAGCCCCGTCCCATGATTTCCACATTGAGCTGGTGACGCTCAAGATAGATGCGGTTCAGATCAGTGATCTCCAGTTCGCCCCGTGCGGATGGCTTGAGCTTCGCCGCAATGTCGACAACCTGATTGTCGTAAAAATAAAGACCGGTCACTGCATAGTTGCTTTTGGGCTTTGCGGGCTTTTCTTCCAGGCTGGTGGCGTGACCCTCGGAGTCGAATGCAACCACTCCATAGCGCTGGGGATCTTGCACTCGGTATGCAAAGACAGTCGCGCCCATCTCGCGCATCATTGCCCGCTCAAGCTTGGTGTGCAGGTCGTGGCCATAAAAAATGTTGTCGCCCAACACCAAGGCGCTCGGGTCTGTTCCGATGAAATCTCTGCCGATGATGAACGCTTGAGCGAGGCCATCCGGACTCGGTTGCTCGGCGTAGTGCAGGTTGAGTCCCCAGTCGCAGCCGTCGCCAAGCAGGTGCTCAAAGCGCGGCAGGTCTTGCGGAGTAGAAATGATGAGAATGTCGCGGATTCCCGCCAGCATCAAGGTGCTGAGCGGGTAGTAGATCATCGGCTTGTCATAGATGGGCAGCAGTTGTTTGGAGACAGCTTTAGTCACCGGGTACAGCCGAGTGCCAGAGCCGCCGGCGAGGATGATGCCTTTGCGCGGGGTCATAATTTTTGTCCAAACATTTGGGTCAGCATGCTAGCGACACCATCTTGCCAGTGAGGAAGATCCAAGTCAAATGTGCGTTGCAGTTTTCTGGTGTCCATGCGCGAGTTTTTTGGACGCGCGGCGGGCAAAGGAAATGCGTTCGTTGGCACGGGCTGGATCGAGTCCGAAGCCACCTTGATTTCGATCGCGGCCTTGCGGGCAATATCAAGCACGAAACGGGCATAGCCGTGCCATGATGTCTCGCCCTTTGCAACGAGGTGATACAAACCACTGACCTCGGGATGTTGCATGGCGACCAAAACGGCGTGCGCGGTGATGTCGCCGAGGAGGTCAGCCCCCGTGGGCGCCCCGATCTGATCGTCGATGACGGTGAGGCGATCTCGCTCCTGCGCGAGTCGCAGTATGGTCTTGGCAAAGTTGCTGCCGCGCGGGGAATAAACCCAACTCGTGCGAAAGATGAGGTGCTGGCACCCCGAGGCACGAATGGCTTCGTCGCCTTCCAGTTTGGTCTTGCCATAAACACTCAGCGGCGCAGGAGTATCGGTTTCTTTCCAAGGTGCATCGCCACTGCCGTCAAACACATAGTCGGTGGAGTAGTGAATCAGCCATGCTCCACAACGATTCGCCTCCTGCGCCAGAATGCCCGGGGCAATGGCGTTGATCGTGCGCGCCAAATCCGGCTCGCTCTCGGCTTTGTCGACAGCGGTGTAGGCCGCCGCGTTGACGATGATGTTCGGCGTTACGGCACGAACGGTTTGGGCAATACTCTTGAGATGGGTGAAGTCACCACATAGATCATGGCTATCGACATCCAGCGCCACCAGTTCGCCCAATGGGGCAAGACTGCGCTGCAACTCCCATCCGACCTGGCCACCTTTGCCGAATAGCAGAATCTTCAAACGGTACGACCTGCGTAATTCCTCTCAACCCATTCGCGGTAGTTGCCGGATTGGACATTGGCGACCCAATTCTGGTTTTCCAGATACCACGCAACGGTTTTGCGGATGCCCGTTTCAAAGGTCTCTGACGGCCTCCAGCCGAGATCACGCTCAATCTTGCTCGGGTCAATGGCATAGCGGCGGTCATGTCCCGGTCGGTCAGCCACATAAGTGATTTGATCGCGATAGCTGTTTCCGTCGGCTCTCGGACGGAGTTCGTCGAGCAGGGCACCAATCGCATGGACGACTTCGAGATTGGGCATTTCGTTCCAGCCGCCGATGTTGTAAACCTCGCCAATCTGCCCAGCTCTGAGGACGCAGCGAAGGGCACTGCAATGATCTTTGACATAGAGCCAGTCACGCGACTGCTGTCCATCGCCGTATACGGGCAGTGGCTTGCCGGCGAGTGCATTGACAATCATCAGTGGGATGAGTTTTTCCGGGAAGTGGTAGGGGCCGTAATTGTTGGAGCAATTGCTGGTGAGGACCGGAAGCCCGTAGGTGTGGTGATAGGACCGAACCAAATGGTCGCTCGCTGCCTTGCTGGCGGAGTACGGGCTGTTAGGTTGGTAGCGGTGAGTTTCGGTGAAGGCGGGTTCGCCCTTTGCGAGGGAGCCATACACCTCGTCAGTCGAGACATGCAGGAAGCGGAAGCGAGTTTTCGCCGCGCCTCTTAACTCATTGTGATATGCACGGATCGATTCCAGCAAGTGAAAGGTGCCAACGATGTTGGTCTGAATGAACTCTTGTGGGCTGTGAATGCTGCGATCGACATGCGATTCAGCGGCAAAATTGATGATTGCGCGGGGTTTGTGGGTGGTCAGCAGACTTGACACGAGATCGGTATCGCCGATGTCGCCATGGACGAAGATGTGCCGAGGGTCGTCTTGAAGGCTGGCAAGATTTTGAAGATTGCCAGCGTAGGTGAGCTTGTCGAGATTGATGACTAGTTCGTCAGACTGGTTCAGCCAGTCGAGGACAAAGTTGCTGCCAATGAATCCGGCGCCACCAGTGATCAAAATGCTCATGAAATCAGCTTTTCCCAGCGAGGTTGGTTAAGGAGAATTGACGAGAGGGCAAGACTTGTTGGAATCGCGTGAAGAAATGTGACCTATCAAGGTCGATGCGGAAGAATCCGATTGGGTGAGACTATCAATTTTTTGGCCGCTGTGGGCAGAGCTGGCCTTTCCAAGAATTTCGCTGGCGAGGCGTGGTTAGGAGGGCACGGCGACGGCGACGCCTCAGGTTATAGGACGGATCGATGCAGCCGCCTTCAACTAGTGCCGTAACTTCGGTCGCCCGCATCGCCGAGTCCGGGGCGGATGAACTTGTTTTGATCAAGTTGGCGGTCGAGCGCGGCGGCGTAGATGCGAACAGTTGGATGCTCTTGTGCGAGTCGTCGCAGTCCCTCTGGCACAGTGACGAGACAGACGACACGCAAATCTTTGCATCCCGCGTCGCGCAAAATGGTGAGCGCGTGCGCACATGATCCGCCAGTTGCGAGCATGGGGTCGACCAAAATCACTGGACCCGCTGAAATATCTTGCGGCAGTTTGGTGTAGTAACCAATCGGAAGCGCGGTCGATTCATCGCGACGAATGCCGATGTGTCCGACACGCGCATCGGGCAGAAGATCTAGAACACCTTGCGTCATGCCCAGGCCTGCACGCAGCACAGGCACAACGGTGATCGGCGCGGCGAGTCGGTGGACGGTCGTGCGTTCGAGCGGTGTCTCGACTTCGCCGGCGACGGTCGCGAATTCGCGGCAGACTTCATAGGTCATCAACGCGGCGATTTCCTGTAAAAGTCTGCGGAAATCAAAGGATTTTGTTGATCGATCGCGGATGGCTGCGAGCTTGTGCTCGATGAGCGGATGATTCACAAGATGCAGATTGGGATGGGTTGCTGTCATGGTTTGCATTCTTACATTCTCGGTGGAGCGGTGATGCCCATGATTGAAAGTGCGTCGGCGATCACGCGCCGTGTGATGTCGCAGAGGCGCAGGCGTGAGCGCCGAGTTGAATCGTCGGCGCTGCGCAACACAGGACACGATTGATAAAAGGTGTTGAAGGTGTTGGCCAACTCATAGACGAATGCTGCGAGTCGATTGGGAGCGAGGTGCGCCGCGGCGTCTTCGATCGCCGCGGGGTATCGCAGCAGATTCAGCGCGAGTGCGCGTTCTTCGGGCGCTTGGATAATGATTGGACTTGTTGTCGAGTCTTCGCCCGCCTTGGCCATCAGGCCAGAGATTCTGGCGTATGCATACTGTGCATACGGACCCGTGTCGCCTTCGAATGAAACCATGCGGTCGAGGTCGAAGACATAATCGCGCCCAACATCGCTGGAAAGATCGGCATATTTGATCGCAGCGATGCCGACCGCTTGGCCGATTGCGTCGAGTTCCAACTTGGTCATAGCGGCGGTGGGAGAGTCGGCGATGGCGGCGCGCGCATGCACTTCGCGTCGACCACGCGCGATCGCTTCATCGAGCAAAGCCTTGAGCGTAAAATTTTCGCCGCTGCGCGTTTTGAGTGGCCGCTTGTCTGCGCCGAGCACCGCACCGAATGGCACATGCACCAGCGCGGCGTCGGATCCGTCGCTGCGTTTGGTCCATCCGATCAGGCGCACGGCATCGAAGACATCTCTGAAATGATCGCGCTGACGGGCATCGACGCAGTACACGATGAGTTCCGCGCCAAGATCCTGAATGCGGTATCGCACTGCGGCGAGATCGGTGGTGGCGTAGAGCGACGCGCCGTCGGATTTTTGGATGAGCAGCGGTCGCTCTCGATCTGCGAAGCGCACAATGAGCGCGCCATCGTCGCGCACGGCGAGATTCGCTTGCACGAATGCGTCCACGGTTGCGCCGAGTCGATCGCGGAAGAAACTCTCGCCTCTGCTGTGCTCTGTTTGCAAGTTAACACCGAGAATTGCAGCGGTTTCGAAGACTTCGCGCATCGTGACATCGATGAGTTTCTGCCAGTCCGCCACGACTTCTATATCGCCCGATTGCAGGCGACGCAGCGTTTCGTGTGCGTCCTTCAGTGCGGCGGACGCACCTTCGTGTTGCGTTTGGAGTTCTGCGATTCGGTGTGGACCCACACCAGTTGCGCGTGCCGCCGCGAGTCCCGGCTCGTCATCGCGGCCTTGCGCTTGTGCTGTGCGATAGGCGGTGTTGAGATCATCGAGTGTCACATGGTTGATGTCCACCTTTGCACGCCGCAGCGCCGCCAGTGTCATCGCGATTGGCAATCCCCAATCTCCAAGATGGTTCTGCCGAAAGACTTTCCAACCGAGCCTTTCATACAAGCGCGCGATGGTGTCGCCGATGATCGTTGCGCGTAGATGGCCCACATGCATTTGCTTTGCGACATTCACTCCACAGAGATCGACCGCGACCCTGCGCGATTGATGGGCACTGGACATGCCAAGATTTGGCTCATCCATCGCGGTGAGCGCGCTGGCGATTGTTTCGGGCAGCAATCGAATGTTGACGAATCCTGGTCCTGCGATCTCGAGTGATTGGCACATGTCACGCAGTGCTTGTGGGGCGTTGTCGATGATTTGCTGGGCAACGGCACGCGGATTCACGCCGAGTGTCTTGGCCAGTCCCATGGCGCAATTGGCTTGAAAATCGCCGAATTTTGAGTTCGCAGACGACTTGAGCACTGGATCGCTCGCCGCACCAATGTCGCCAAGTGCTCCGACGAGTGCTTGGCGCACAAGCGCATCGATGCGACCCACGAGGTCGTGGATTCGCGGACCGGCTTGCGGATTGGCTGGTGGATTCTGCGGCATCAGGTGGGTCGATCGTAGAGAATTATCCGCCGAGCACTGACGAGGCTTTGCGATAGATTTTTTCCATCAGTTTCATCATGGGCTCGTGTGTCGATTGCTTGTTCTTACTCCGTGCTTGTGCGGCGTCGATCGCGGCAAGACCTCTCACGCCGACAAGCAACATTTCGATGAGTCCGTGATAGTCGTCGAGCGAGACAAACTCGCAGCCGATTTTTGCGGGGCGCTTTCCCGCCAACACGCCATCGATGTCTGCCATGTTGTGATAGTTGCCCAGCGGTAAACAGAGGCAGGTCGATTCAAATCCGTATGCGGCGAAAGCTGTCGCCTCGCATGCACCGCCGGCCATCAATTTTCGCTGCCACCGAAAGTTGGGATTTCGTTTCTTGTGCGCGGTGAAGAGGGCGGAGAGTTCGTTGGTGAGCGCGGGGCTGAAGACACTCAATCGATCGCCGACACGCATGATTGCGCCAGATCCAATCGGGGAATCATGCAGGAAACTGCGGGAGTTTTCCAGGCAAAGTAAGCGCGCGTTGCGTGGAATGAGTTGGGTGCGGGCCGCGTGGATGGCACCGATGAATCCAACTTCTTCCGCAACCGTGAAGAGTAATCCGACATTGGCGGCGGCTTTGTTTTTTAACATTCGGTCAAAGGCACCGCACGCTGCGGCGACTGCGGCGAGATCATCGCATGCGTTGGTTTCGATCACGCGCACCACGCTTTGTCCGCCCGACGGCAGCGGAGCGCCAACCTCGCGGCTCGCGATGCGCGGCGCGGGGAGAATCCACCGTGCGATGTCACCGGTGGCGATGGATGACGCGGATGACGCGGATGACGCGGATGACGCGGATGACGCGGATGACGCGGATGATGCGGATGATGCGGATGATGCGGATGATGCGGATGACGCGGATGATGCGGATGACGCGCGTTCGAGCCGCGCCACCACGCGCTTGAAGGGCGAGTGCTTCGCATCGAGTTTGGTGATGGTTGCGGCAAAGCGCGCGCCTGTGAAGTCGATGACTTCGATGCGCGATCCAACAAAGTATGGGTCGTGCACGCCGCCGCGAAATTCGAGCGTGAGATTCCGCCGCGCGGACTGTGGTCCTTTGAGCGGTGGTGCGGTCACGACGATGAAGGCCGGATGATCGAGATGCGCAGTGATCAGAAGTGGTCGCGCGGTGCGCGAGCGATCTTTGCGGAGAATGAGAAAATTGCCCGCATCATCGCGGCGGATGTCGAGTTTGGTTCGGCGCGGACCGATCCACCGATCAATCCATCCCATGACACGCTCTTCGTGGCCTGCCGCGGTTGGCAGGCTGGTGAGTTCGAGAAGTTGAATCTCGTCGCGGCGTTTGGCGATGTCTGTTTGTCGTGCCTTTGATGTGGATGGACGGGCGGTGGATTTGTTGTGGCGTTGCATGCGGATCATGCGGAGAGGATAAAGTGAACCGCCCATGGCCACCTTCGCCTCGATTCCTGAAATTTTAGAAGATCTGCGTGCGGGCAAGATCATCGTGCTCGTCGACGATGAGCAGCGGGAAAACGAGGGCGATCTTGTGTGCGCTGCGCAAGCAATCACTGCGGAGACGGTCAACTTTCTCAGCCGAGTCGCTGGCGGTTACCTATGTGTTTCTCTTGATAGCGCTTCATGTGATCGATTGAATCTTCACCCGCAAGCTGGAGCGAATTCAAGTTTGCGAGGTACAGCCTTCACAGTATCGGTGGATGGTCATCCGCGGCATGGCGTCGGCACTGGTATCAGCGCACGCGATCGTGCCACGACGATTCGGCTGATCGCTGATCCCAAGACACGACCCGATGATTTCGTTCGGCCTGGTCACATCAATCCGCTGCGCGCGCGCGACGGTGGTGTGCTGGTGCGAACGGGTCAGACCGAAGGTTCAGTTGATCTTTGCAAGATGGCGGGATTGTTGCCCGCCGCGTGCATTATCGAAGTCGTGCGCGAGGACGGCGAGATGGCGCGCATGGACGATCTCAAGACACTGTGCGCAAAGCATGATTTCAAAATGTGCTCGGTCGAGCAAATCATTGAGCATCGATTGCGCGGTGAGACACTCATTCACCGCATCAACCCCGTGCAGGGAATGCCGGTCGAGACTCCGGAAGGTCCGTTCACACTTTTCGCATGGCACAGTTCGCTCGATCCTCAACCACATCTTGCGCTCTGTCTCGGTGGTATCGGTGCGCTCGGTTTCGATGGGCGCGCGTTGATACAGGATGATGCGGTTCTTGTTCGCATGCACCGCCGAGATATTTTGGGTGATATTTTCGCGATGCCTCGCACGGGTAGCGAGCGATCTGGTCAGGACACGATCCGCGCATCTCTGCGTGCGATTCGCAAAGCGACGAAGGGTGCGCTGGTTTATTTGCAAACCGAGAGCGAGGGCTCTGATTTGACAGATCTCATTCATCAAGTTCGTCGTCGTGATGCGGACGATGTCAACGCACCCGACCTCACTCGGCCTGGCGGAGTCGGCACACGAGCGCAACCGATGGATCAGCGTGAGTTTGGAATCGGCGGCCAGATTTTGCGTGATTTAGGCTTGAAACGACTGAGAATCTTGAGCGATCATGTCAAGGCAATGCCAGGATTGCACGGCTTTGGTTTGGAAATCGTCGATCAGGTTCCGTTCGAATGAAGGGATGTGTAACGATGATCGTGATTATTTATTGTTCGCTTGTGGCGTGTCAGACTGCGCCAGTCAGCGAGGTTGTGCGCGCGGGTGTGCAAGCGCCGGCGTCTGCGCAAGCGATTGCAACTGCACCCGCGCTCGCACAAGCGCCCGCGCTCGCACCCGCACCCGCGCCCACGCAAGCACCCGCATCCGCCACGATCGATACATCAATCGAAGCTCTGCTCGACCGTATGGAAGTGCAGGGGAATACGATGAAGGATTTTTCAGCACAGGCGACGGTGGAAAAATTTGAGGCTTTGACCGATGAGCGCGAAGTTCGTCGTGGTCGAGTTGTGGTGCTGGGTCCATCCGGTGCGGCGCGCGAGATTGCAATCGCCTTTGACGAGTTCATCGACAGCTCTGGACGAGGTTCGACTGATACGCGCCAGTTCATCTATCGAGGTGGATGGTTGCTCGAATTCGATCCCTCACGCAAGCAGTTGATTCGCCGGCAACTTGCGGCAGAGGGTGAGTCATTCGATCCGCTGCGCGTTGGCGATGGTCCATTTCCGATTCCGCTTGGTCAACCAAAGAAAGATATTGTTCGCGAATTCATTGTGACGGCTGGAACAATGCCTGATGCGCCATTCTTTCGCTCATTGAAGAACGCGTCGGCCCAGAGTGATTCGCTGGTGATACTTCGTTTGGTGCCACGAGCTGGAACTTCGATGGCGCGCGAGACGAGCGCGATGACCATCCTGTTTGATCGCTTGTCGCTGGTTCCCCAGGGCCTCGAAATCGAAGCCGTCAATGGTGATCGCACGAGGGTGATTCTGCGAAACACAAAACTGAATGCGGGGCTCGACGATGTGACTCGTGCGATGTTGGTTGCGCCATCAACCGATGGCTGGAAAATCGATAGTCGTCCGCTGAAGTGATCGGGATACGCTCAAGGTGAGATGATGAGTCGATTGTCAACAGATTGCTCGGTCGGTCGTGCTCTGGCACTTGCTGTGCTTGCCGTATGCGTCGTCATCACTGTCGCGCACGCACGGCAGGGTTCGCCCGTGCCGAAAACAGTGCAACTTGCACCGGCCGCGCAAGTCTCGATCGATGCGCCGTGGCGTAGTGATGCAGACCGTGCCGACACGCGCGTTCGACATGGACAGTGGACGAGTGATGATCTCAAAGATCCAGCTCGTCGTGCGCGTGCTGCGATCGATGCTGGGATTCCCAATGCGGTGCTGACGAGCGCGCAAGTGCCAGCGGGTGTTCCCGCACTCTTGGCAGCAGAGGCGTTGGTCAATCAAGGTCGATTCGGCGAAGCGATTCAAGTGTTGACTGACTTGCCAGGCGTGCGCGCTGCGTCGTTGCGTGCATCGTGCTTTGAAGGTCTTGGACGACTCGACGAGGCGGCGACGGCTGCGGCTGAATCTGTGCGCGATCTTGCAGATGGCAAGGCGACCGACGCCGAAGGTATGGTGATGGTCGCACAAGCGATGTGCGTGCTGGCGCGCGTGCGTGGGGCCGATACGGCGGCGTGCGAGGCGATCTTGAAGACGCTCGCCGATGCGCGCCAGATCGATCGACTCGATTGGCGGGGACGCATTGTTGAGGCCCGTTTTCTGCTGGAAAAACACAATATTGAAGATGCGGTCGCCGCCTTGCGCGAGGCGCTGGCGTTGAATCCAAAGTCTGCCGATGCGTGGCAGTTGCTTGGTCAAGTTGCGCTCATGGGATTTGACTTTGAGGGAACTGAGCGCGCGGCGAGTTACATCATTGATGCCGCCGCCACCATCGATGAGAGCGTTGCGTGCGCACCGGCGGCGTTGATGCGCGCCGATGCTGCGTGCTGCCGCTTCGATGCGGACGAAGCGCTTGCGGTGCTTGCCCGCATTCGACGAGAGCTGCCGATGTTGCAGTCGGCGATCGCGCTTGAAGCGTCGGCGTATGCGTTGCAGTATGACTTTGACGCGATGCGTGGTGCGCTTGCCAAAGCAGATGCAATCGCTCCGGGAAGCGGGCGTTCTGCATGGCAAGTCGGGCGATTTCTGTCGCTGGCGCGGCAGTACGCCGATGCGGAGGATTTGTTGACCGAAGCTGCTCGTCGAGAACCAAATTGGAGCGTGCCGCGAAATGAACTGGGCTTGTTGCAGATGCAGGCGGGCAAGGATGAGGCCGCGCTTGCCGCACTCACCGAGGCTGCGCGATTGGATCCATACGACAAGCGTGTCGCCTTCAGCAAAAAACTTTTGGAAGAGATGGCTGGATGGAAAGTTTTCACGAGCGAACATTTCCGCGTGCGCTGTCGTCCGGGCATAGATGAAATTCTCGCCGCGAGTATGCCGATTCAACTGGAGACGATGTATCGCGAAGTCTGTGATCACTATGGACACGAGCCGTCGGGTCAGACAACGATTGAGTTGATGCCAGATCACAAATACTTTGCGGTGCGCATCACTGGAATGCCGCAGATTCATACCGTCGCTGCGAGCACGGGGCCAGTGATTGCCCTCGAGCCGCCGCGTGAGGGAGGCGCGAGCAAGTCGCTGGGTCGATTCGATTGGCTCGACACATTGCGTCATGAGTTTGTGCACACCGTCACGCTTGATCGCACGAGCAATCGCATTCCGCATTGGTTCACGGAAGGGGCTGCGGTTGATATGGAGCACAAACAACGCGATTGGCGGACTTATGAATTGCTGGCGAACGCGCTGGCGAAGAACGAACTCTTTGATTTGGATTCCATCAAGTGGGCGTTCGTTCGTCCCAAGCGTCCGGCGGATCGTGCGCAGGCATATGCGCAGGGACATTGGATGGTGCAGTTCATGCGCGAGTCGTATGGCGATGGAGTGGTGCCGAAGTTGCTTGATCGATATGCGCGCGGCGAGACCGAAGCGAAGGCCTTTCCAGCAGTGCTCGGCATCACCCGCGAACAATTCATGAGCGATTTCAAGATATGGGCGACCGCGCAAGTTGCTTCGTGGGGACTCGCAGCGGAACCGTCGATTGATTCGCTGCTCGAAGGCGCGCGAGCAGCGGCGCTGGTCGCCGCGGAGGGCGCCGATCACGCACCGAATCCAGACGATGCCGCGCCCATCAGCGATGCGGTGATCGCCGCGATTCTTGCGGCCAATCCCAAGCATCCAGATGTGCTGGAAATTGCCGCGCGGCGCGCAGTTTCGCGCTGTGATGCGATCGTCGCTGCCGATGATCAAGGGGATGGCGCTCACGCAGCGGATGGTGGAATCGACGATGCCACCGCTGATCTGCTTGCGCGATATTCAGCGAGTCGTCCACTTGATCCGTGGCCGCATTTGCGATTGGCCAAGCGTGCGTTGGCGCGCGGCGACTGGGCCGTAGCGCGCGATCATCTGATGTTTGTCGATGCACGAGCCGATACCGATCCATCATTCGCACTTGAAATCGCGCGGCTTGGACGGAGATTGAAAGATCCTCGTGCGGCGCTCGTTGCGGCTGAGCGGTGCGCGCGCATTGATCCATACGATGCGCCGACGCGAGAACTTGCCGCATCATGCGCTCTGGAAGCGGGGGACTTGGATTCGGCGCGCATTCACATCTTTGCGCTGACCATGATTGAACCGGACCGCATGCAACATCGCCGCCGACTCGAGCAGATCGATGCGTTGATTGCCAAGCGAGCTAGCGCAAAAAAAAGTTCATGAAGAATGGCGCTCACGACTCGATATAGTTGAGATCGCAGCCGAATGTTTCGGGCAGTCTCGAGAGGGCAATCGCCGCGAGCGTGAAACACAGGCCGCCAGTGAGCCATGTCGCGCCCACCGCGCCCATCGGCTGGGCAATCACTGTGAAATAGATGCTGACCAGTACCGCGCTGGCGCGAATGAGATTGATTCATGGTGCGACTGGCGGGCGGGAGTGGTCGGTTTGTATGGGGTTTTCTAGCAAATAAACTGTTTTGCAACTGCTTTGAGAACTTAAAATTTACTTTGATTTGCCAATGATATGGAAGAGTTTGTGTTGGGCTTCGATGAGTCACGCGATCGCATTGGTGAGCGATTCGCCTTCACCGATAACGGTGTCGTCGCCGGGTTCGATTCGCACCATGCTGCTGATGCGTGGGGCAGCGGCGCTGTTTGATTTCCAAAGCGGGGATGCCGCTTGACAATCACCCTGCGGAAATCAATCCGCTCATTTGGTCGAGATCGATATTGCCGCCGCACAGGATGACCGCTGCGCGGCCGAACTCTCGACGATCTTTCAGTGGACCGATGGCTGCGGCGATTCCAACCGCTGAACTTGGTTCGATCACCACCTTCAGTCTTTCGTACACAAGTCGCATCGCAAATTTTATCTGACTCTCCGAGACCGTCGTGACCGAATCGACCAAGTCGCGCACGACTGGCCATGTGAGATCACCAAGCGATGTTCGCAGTCCATCGGCGATCGTCACACCTCCGGTCGCAGCTTGGCGAGAGCCGATGCGCTTGGACTCCGCGGCATCGCCGACGGTTTCTGGTTCGGCCCCGATGACACGAATGTTGGGTCGCAATGCTTTGGCCGCAATCGTGATGCCGGAAATCAATCCGCCGCCGCCAAGTGGAACGATGATTGCGTCAAGATTCTCCGTTTGTTTGAGCAGTTCCAAGGCGATGGTTCCTTGACCTGCGATGACCGCGACCGAGTCGTATGGCGAAATGAAGGTGCCGCCGGTTCGCGCGAGCACTTCGCGCGCTGTTGCTTCACGCGATGCGAGCGTTGGCGTACAGAAGATGATTTCACCGCCGTAGCCCGCGACTGCGGCGCACTTGGTCCGCGCGGAATCACTGGGCATGACCACATATGCGGCAATGCCGCGCAATTTCGCAGCGAGCGCAAGAGCCTGTGCATGATTGCCCGAGGAATGTGTGACAACTCCGCAGCGAGCTTGGTCGTCGGTGAGCGACATGACCGCGTTGCATGCGCCTCGAAACTTGAACGATCCCGTGCGCTGGAAGTTTTCGCACTTGAATTCCAGTTCACGCTCGGCGAGCGTGTTGAGATGGCCGCACCGCATCACGGGCGTTCGATGGATATAAGACTCAATGCGTTTGGCGGCGGCTTCGATATCGCAGAGTTGCACTGGCAAGGTCATGCGGCGGAATATAGACGGTTGGATGAACGCACTGGCCAGGACGATCAGGTGTAAGCCCAGTCAAAGTTCTGCTTGTACACGGCCGAATATGGCACAGATGTGACAGTCAAGACCGATGGGATCTTTTTGATGCTCCGCACCAAGCGCAGCAAGTTTTCCTCATCCTGCACTGCGGTCTCGATAACGATCTGTTCGCGCTGAAGACAGACGAAGATCCAATCGTGGTCGAAACTTGCAGCGATGGTGTTGGCGGCTGCTTGGATATTGTCCGCAACCGCCACCTTAATTTTTGCGCACAGTGGGCGAGCGATGAAGTGAGGATCGATAATGACGATAGAACTCATGAGGCCGTGTGTTGTGATGCGCTCCAGCAGAGCGGCCGCAGAAGGCGGGGAGATTTTCGATCGCGCTGCAAGGACAGTCAGGGTCGATCGGAAATCATCCTGAAGTGCGCGGATGAATCTTCCTTGAACCTGCCGCTGCCGCGGTGTGAGTTCGTCTTCATGCAGGAGAGCAGTCGATTGACTCGGCGTGCGCGCTTCACTTGGAGGAATTATCTTGAGAACCGATGAAGCGTTTTCAACCAGCATGCCTGGATGCTCTTCGATCACGGAATCGATTTCTTTGAGCATCGCCGCCCCGTCCGAAGTGGCCACGAGTGCAATAATTTCACTTTGCCCCGCTAAAGTCGACACCCGATAGAAGCTTTGTCGCTTGGCGAGAGCCTGCGCGGTGGCCACCAAGGAACCTGGCACTGAAAATCTGATCAGAGATGCTGCGTGGCATCCTGCTGCGTGAAAATCGAGATATCCATGCACTCGAACGAGAGCTGATTCGTGCAACGCAGCGATACGGCGACTGATCGTCGCTTCGGAAAGTTTCATCTGCTGTGCGAAGACCCGGCCGATGGCGCGTCCATCTTTGCGCAGCGCCGCAATGAGCGCAAAGTCGGCTTCGGTCGCAGTACGGGCAATCGCGGCACGATTCTTAAATGTAGTTTTCAAATTCCAAGGGCCTCTCGTAAAAAAACCGAAACGCCCATCTGTGAAAAAATCAGTGGCCCGGCTCCAGCAAAGGTTCTCCCCAAGCGAGCAACTCACCGTCAGCCCCTGAATGTCGAGTCAAGTGTAGTGACTTCTGTCCCCGTTGCGTCTATACTTGCACCAGTCGCTCGGGGCGCTCGCTGATTGCGAGCTGAGAAGCACCCGTCGAACCTGATCCGGTTCATACCGGCGTAGGGAAGCGTTTGCCCGTTCATCGGGCGCCTTTTCTGCGTGAATTGAATGTGTTGGATCCTCAACGGCTCCTGTGGCTTCTGAGGAATTCGTGAATGGAACGAGGTCAAATTGAGGTTAATAAATGGCAAATTTTATGAATGAATCTTCCAGTGAAGGCGCAGCTGTAACCGCCGTCGGGCATGTGCTGCGCGCATATCCCATCCCCTTGCGAGGCGCGGAAAATCCGTCGTCGACTGCGGCCGGCACGACGCCCGGAAGTTTCGCCAACGCCGCGCGAATTGGCTCTGCGCTGGCATTCAGTTCGCCCGATACGCCAGGAATGCCTGCGCCGAGCGCGCGAACCGCGTGGGATTTTCTCCCCGCCGATTGGTCGGTTGAAGCCGTCGAGTCGAATGTCGTTGGATGCGCTGGACATTCCCTCGGCGAAGTCGGCGCATTCGTGCGCGCGGTGGCGCCGCGTGGATTTGTCGCCGTGACGCAATTGGAAAATGCGCGACTGGGAATTGTGACGGCACAGATGAAGCGAGTCGCGGAACGCGAGGGCCATCTTTCGCCCGCGCAAGTGCGTGATGAAGTCGCCGCTGGCCGAATGGTGATTCCTGCCAACATTGTCCACTTGGGATACAAACTTGATCCGATGGCGATTGGTCGGGCGTCCAAGACGAAGATCAATGCGAACATCGGCGCGAGTCCGGTCAGCTCTGGCACCGACGAGGAAGTTGAGAAATTGAAGTGGGCGGAGCGTTGGGGCGCGGATACGGTCATGGACTTGTCGACTGGCGGAGATTTGGACGCATGCCGTGAGGCGTTCATTCGCAATAGCACCGTTCCGATTGGAACCGTTCCCATTTATTCGATGATCATCGGCAAAAAGTTAGAAGAGCTGAATGAAGAGATTGTGCTGCGAACGCTCGAGCATCAAGCGAAGCAGGGAGTCGACTATTTCACCATTCATGCAGGCGTGTTGAAAGAACATCTGCCGTTGATTCGCAAGCGCCTGATTGGAATTGTCAGCCGTGGCGGAAGTCTGTTGGCGAAATGGATGTTGGTGAACAATCGACAGAATTTGATGTACACCGGATGGGACCGCATCTGCGATGTCATGCGTGAATATGATGTGACATTTTCTATCGGCGATGGATTGCGTCCGGGAGGATTGGCCGATGCGACAGATCTCGCGCAGTTGTCAGAGTTGACGACGATTGGCGAATTGACCGAACGAGCGTGGCGGAAGGGCCTGCAGGTGATGGTTGAGGGACCGGGTCATGTCCCATTCGATCAGATTGAATACAACATGAAATTGCAGCGCACGGTGTGCCACGGCGCGCCGTTTTATGTTCTCGGGCCGCTCACCACGGACATTTTTCCGGGATACGACCACATCACCAGTTGCATCGGTGCAACAGCTGCGGGATATCACGGCGCAAGCATGTTGTGTTATGTGACGCCCAAGGAGCACTTGGGTTTGCCGAAAAAGGATGATGTGAAGCAAGGATGTATCGCTTACAAAATTGCGGCGCACGCTGCCGATATCGCCCTTGGCATCCCTGGCACGCGAGACCGCGACGATGAACTCACCAAGGCGCGCGCGGCGCTGAATTGGCAGAAGCATTTTGAATTGTCGTTCGATCCCGACACGGCTCGCGCATATCACGACGAGGATCTCGATGTCGACACGGATTTCTGCGCAATGTGTGGGCATGATTGGTGCAGTGTGCGCATCAGCAAGGAGATTCAGGAATTCCACAGTGGTAAGGATGAGGAGTATCAAACCGGCAAGCCGATGCGCAGTGCCGCGCTGACCGAGGAACAGCAGGAAATTCTGACGAAGCGCGGCGTGCTGTCGCCAGATGAAATTCATCGATTGGCGTCGAAGACCAAAGGTGGAGTGAGCAAGGTTGAAGTGACCAAGGTTGAAGTTGGTGCCGATGCTGCGAAAGCGTCGTGTCATAGCGATTATGTTGATCCAGAAACAGCGCAGAACACGCCAGGGGAGAAGTTGGTGCAGTTGAACACTGCACCAGCGCACAATCTGTCGAGCCATGATTCACTTATCTAGATATTGGACGACCACTTCCAGACTGTGCGCGAGCGGTTGGTGCATTTCTTGTGGCGGGATTATGATTTGCGTTGAGAGTGGAGCTTTCGAGCAATGACGACCGACTTCAATTCATCCAATCCAAAGCGCCAGCAGGATGGTTCGAAAGATTCATCTGACCAGAGTTTGGGCCGACGGCCGCGCTTTCTGTCGTTGCCAGCGCTGCGTTTTCAGGATGAATATGTTTGGCTGATCTTTCTGGCCGGCATGGATGTCATGCTGACTTGGTATGTGCTGGAGCAAAAAGGCGGAGAAGAAGTCAATCCCATCGCAAAATTAGTGATCGATGCGTGGGGACTTTGGGGGGCAATCGGGTTTAAGTTTAGTTTGCTGCTCTTTGTGGTACTCGCATGCGAGTGGATCTCGCGCACCAATCGCCGCGTGGGAAAGTTTCTCGTGTGGTTCGCACTGATTGTCTCAGCGAGCCCAGTTGTTTACACCGCATCACTACTGTTCTATCACTGGATGCAGTCCGCGCCGATCGCATGAAAAAGCCCTTGCGTCGGCGCTGGTCGTTAGTGCGATGCGCGGGTTACTTTGGAATCGCCGCGGTGAGATTTTTCGGAGCGCCGCGCGTGATCAGAATGTCATCTTCGATCCGCACGCCGAGCGATTCTTCCGGGATGTAAATGCCAGGCTCGATCGTGATGACCATGCCCGGCTCGAGCGCCGTGGCGGGGTCTGCGTCATGCACTTCGAGCCCGAGATGATGACCGATGCCGTGGATGAAGTTGTCTGCGAATCCCGCAGCCGTTATGACTTTGCGTGCAGCGGCGTCGACTTGCGACATTTTCGCGCCCGCCGTGCAAGCTCGAATCGCGGCGAGTTGAGCCTTGAGAACCGTGTCATAGACCAATTTCTGTCGCGAGGTGAAGCGTCCAGAGACGGCGAAAGTTCGCGTGACATCCGCGGCATATCCGCCGAAACTCGCACCGGAATCGAGCACCAAGAGTTCACCATCCCCAATGGGTTTCGAATTGGCGTGGTAATGCAGCACCGTCGCGTTGAATCCAGTGCCCGAGATGGTGTTGTATGCGGTTGATCGCGCACCGGCCGACTTATATGCGTGCTCGGCTGCTTCTTGCACATCGAATTCGGTTTGGCCTGGCTTGGCGGCGTTGCGTGCGGCGGCGAAACCGAGTGCGGTGATATCCGCCGCGCGCTGAATGCATGCGACTTCTGCCGCGCTCTTGATCGACCGCATTGATGGAAGAAGGTGCGTGAGATCGCAGATTGTTGAACCGGGAATTCGCGTGGAACTCTCGCGCATGATCGCCAGATCAGCGGAAAGCGGCGCGTGATGCGCGGCGAATGGGTGGAGACACGCAAATCGTTTCGCGCGCTTGGCACTGTCGAGGAGAAATCTCGAGAACGAATTTGTTCGCATGATGGTCTCGATGCCATGGCGTTGCTTGAGCGCACTGCTCACGGGCTCTCGAAATCCATCCCACCGTTCCAGTTCTGGATTCAGCGGACGCAAATACAACTGCACTCGGCGACCTTGGACAGGATTCGATGGATCGAAGAGCAGGATTGCACCAGCTTCGTCGGTGATGCCTGTGAGATATTCGAAGTTTGGATTGGGTCGCCATGTATGCGAGAGCGACGGGTCGGCATCGCCCGCGAGAACAAGTCCGATCGCATTTCCGTCGCTGGCGAGCGCACGCAGGACGCGCGCGCGGCGTGCCGCGAATTCCGCGGCGGGGATGGCGGGATTCGCCGATGCGTTTGATTGTTTCTTCGATGATCGAGCGCTGGCGCGCCGTGAGCTGGTGGAAGTTTGCGGCATCTCCGCATCGTCCCATTTCGGACGAGGGAGCGCAACTGGATCGCTTCGAGCGCGCGCGTTTATGCGTGGGCGGGTTTTCGCGCGTTGAGGATTTTCTGCGCGTATGAGTTCATCGCATCGCGCAACTGATCGAAGCTTTCCAGCACATACAAGATGGGCTGATAGTGATCGATCTCAAAGCTAGTCGAGCAGACGGTCTCAAGATCGAACGGTCGACGCTCAACTTCGGGACTCTCAAGTGCGTGGCGGCTTTCGCCAGGGCTTGAGATGAGCCCAGAGCCATAGAGCTTCACGTTGCCGCCCTCGCGAATCAAACCGAATTCGACCGTGAACCAGAAAAGTCGAGCAAGTCGTTCGACATCGAGCGGATCAGTGGCCGTCGCCGCGGCAAGACCATAAGTCTGCAGAAAATTTCCGAAGGTTGGGTCTGCATGCAATGGCACATGACCAAAAATATCGTGGAAGACATCGGGCTCTGGCAGATAGTCCAGCGATTCCTTGGGGCGAATGACGATGGTTGTTGGAAACTCACGCCGCGCGAGGCAGGCGAAGAAAGTTTTTGCGGGCAGATATCCCGGGACTGCGCAGCTCTGCCAACCCGTGAGCTTCTTGAGAAAGATGTTGACCGACTTGGGGCCTTCGAGATATGGAATGTAATCGCGCACAAGGTTGATCGAGCGCGCGCCAGTCAGATAGACATTCGATGCGCATGATTCCAAGTATGCCATCTGACGGTCATAGAGCGTTCGCCACGATTCCTGATTTTCTGCCGTGTAACCCGCGTAATGTTGGGTGACATAGACACGCGTGATGTCGTCATATCCAGGCGATCCAAAGTTGTTCGCATATTCCTGGGCGGCACGACCCTTGGGTCCATCGATCATTGCGCTATTCAAGCTTCCGGGAAATTTTTGTTTGCCGTCATGTTGTCCCATAGGAATTCTCCAGATACGGATGTGCGTGGCGTGAGACCAGTGAGATCACTGAAATCACCGAAGTCAACAATGAGTCTAGGGGATGTTCCCCAATCGACAAACCAGTTTCACGCCTGCGTTGCCAAGGTTTTCAATGCAGCGAGTGCGCTTGATTCGTCGGTGATGGGTCGATCGATCGGTGACTGCAGTCGAACAATGTCGAACTGACGCCGCACATCGAAGCCAGCGGGGTCGACCCCGACCACAAACGGCGCTTCCGCATCGGTTTGGAATTGCGCGCGGATTGCAAGGCGGACTTCATCGGTCTTCGATTGATTCAGCGCACGGCAGATGGCAGACTCTTGGGTTTGCAACGCGTTTGCAACCTGAAAGACCTCGCCGTCGATGAAGTATCCATGGAACTTCGCCGCATCGATTGTG
>Ga0209284_10002147_pt1 | contig 27706 bp, 21 predicted proteins | sample FRY03_FD_187211 | JGI IMG/M metagenome (GOLD analysis project Ga0209284, IMG submission 187211) | Freshwater microbial communities from Lake Fryxell liftoff mats and glacier meltwater in Antarctica - FRY-03 (SPAdes) (version 2) | ecosystem: Environmental > Aquatic > Freshwater > Ice > Glacier...
CTATGATGAAATAAAAGATGTATTTATTCCTCAACAACCTTTTAAATCTTGGTTATTAGATGAAAATATTTATCAATGGTATCCTCCATCTCCAATGCCACAGGTTGAAGACATTTCTAATGGAGATCATTATGTATGGAATGAAGGATTGCTAGTTTGGGAATTAAGACATTCTTCAATATAAAATAAATCTGGTATAATATTAAAAGGTGATTAACTATGGCATTTCCAGGTACTTATAACTTCAATTATTACGCAGGCGATACCTTCGAGTTTTTTGTATACCCAAAAAATTCTACTGGTGGAGTATTTGATAATCTTGAAGATTATGAGCCAAACTTTGTTATTGCAACTGCAAGAGGATCTGCTTCTGCCGCAGTCTTGTCATCAGAAGATGTATTAGAACTATTAGCAGTAACTGTTGATAATGAATATGTTTCTTGTACAATTCTCCCAGATGGCGGTAGAAATCTTACGAATGCCACATACCTATATGACTTAGAAATTGAAAATACAAATGTTTCATCCCCTTCTTATGGAAAATTATTTACTCTGTTAACAGGAACAATAAGTGTGACCCAAGACGTAGCAAGGCCGTCATAACATGGCAATTGATACAGTCATATCTGGACAAGACTTAGTTGTAATTGGACCTCCAGCATCAATATCTGTCAGCGTTGACATTGGTCCGACAGGCAGCAGAGGTTCTGAATTTTATACTGGAATTGGTCCTCCATCAGAAAATGCTTCAAGTCTTATTTATGCAAGAGTGAATGATCTATATATCAATAGAAGACTTGGTGGTAATTACGGAGTTGTTTATAAACTTAATGCAGTTCCAGGCGGAAGTTCTTGGCAATCAGTCTTAAAATTTCAACCAATATCTTATAGCATTAAAAAATTAGTAGATTTTTCTGCAGGATCGGGATCTATATCAATACCACTTGTTGATTTTTATCCAAATGCTCCAGTTGGTCTGGATGCTAATATAATTCTTATTCAGGCAACAGCAGAACTTGCTAATCCAGCATTTATTTCTATATCAAATAAAGAAATAACAGATGTTGATGATATAACAACATTTATTGCAGAATTAAAAGGGGCAGAATTTTCTTATGGAACAACTTCTTTAATATCAACATCTGCTACCCCAATAAATTTATATATAACAGCTGGAGTAGGTACTTAAGGTGGCAGAAAAAATTAGTGCAAGCAAGGGATTTGATGATGACACATTTGATACCTATGTCCCACAGTTATCAGATAATGCAGATATTCAAAACGCATTAGAGTGGTTTTATTATGGAGACTCATCTGATGGAAATGCTACTGGAAATGTAAGTCTTCATGCAAATCTTGTAGATTTTGATTCAAGAATAACTTCAGTAGATGGACAAATAGTTGGTCATACTGGAGCTACGTCTGATACGCATGGGGTTGGACTAGGAAACTCGCTAGTAGGAACTGGAACATCTCAAGTTCTTACAAATAAAACGGTTAACCTAACAAGCAATACACTTACTGGCACAACTACTCAATTTAACACAGCGTTATCTGATAATAATTTTGCTACCCTTGCTGGTACCGAATCTTTGACCAATAAGACTTTAACAAACCCTACAATCAACGCCGCTACGGTAACTGGAACAGTTGTCCTACCTGCTACGACTTCCATTGGCACTATCACTGCTACTGAACTTGCTTATGTAGACGGTGTAACTTCTGCTATCCAAACTCAGTTAAATACAATCGTAGATGTAACTATCCCAGCCTCTACTCCTGTTGGAACTATGGTTATGTACGCTGTAAATCCACCAGATCCTCCTAGTGGATGGTTGTATTGTGATGGTTCTGAAAAAGCAGTTGCTGCCTACGGTGCGCTAAATACCCTACTTGGAACTACCTATGGTATTAGAACTAATGGCGCTGGTGCTGCAGGTACTACCCACTTCCGCCTACCTGACCTTCGTGGTCGTGCGCCTATCGGTGTTGGTACTGGTAGAAACGTTGCTGATAGCGCAAACCTAACCCCTCGTGCTTTGGGTAAAGTATTCGATTCTGAAACTCATACTCTTATAACTTCAGAAATGCCAAGTCACACTCATCCTGGACAGATTGTATTTGGCTCAGGTAGTGGAAATTCGGGCGTAGTTCCTACTGGCATAGGTAATTATCAACCTAGTACTGGAAGTACAGGTAGCAATGCACCACACAATAACATGCAACCATCTACTGTTGTTAACTTTATAATTAAGCACTAAGGATAAACTATGACAGTACCGTATGATATTACAGAAGAAACTCTATATGATTTATCATCAAATTAGTTGACAATTTACAATGAATAAGATATAATATTTATAAGTACTATCGATAGGAGAATTAATATGGTACTAGATAAGAAAATTTTACAATCCGCATTAAATGCATTACTCATCGCCCTTTTGACACAATTCGTGGCACTTGGAGCAGATGTATTTGCATTAGATTCAGATTCAGTAAAAACATTAGTAAATGCTGGAGTATCTGCAGCAGTTTGGGTAGTCTTTAGATTCCTAAATCCAAAAGATACCGATTACGGTGTTGGCGTAAAGTAAAAAATATATAACCATGCCACCTCCTGCAGTTGCTTTTCTAACTTACGATTGGACATTTGGCTTCAAACCATTACAACCAAACGGTTGTGCTTGGTATAGATGCTATTTACCAATGAAGCAACTGAAGGAGCTTGGCTGGGAATCTGGTATTGGATTACCAGGATTCAATCCCGATAATGGATTTGGAATATTAATTCCAGATGAAAAAGCTATTCATGGTTGGGACATTGTTGTTTTAAAACTTATAATGCTTGAAAGATGTGTAGAACAAGTTAGACAGGCAAGAGAATTTGGTCAAAAAATAGTTATTGATATTGATGACCATATGGAAGGGCTTGATGAAACAAATCTTGCATATAAATTAACTCATCCCGATTCAAATCCAAATAATAATAGAGATCATTATATTGCTATTATTGAACAAGCAGATGCACTTATTACATCTACCCCATTTCTTTATGATTGGTATAAAAATAAATATCCAGAAAAACCAATTTTTATAGTTAGAAATGGTATTGATATTGAAAGATGGAAAATAAGAAAAGACCATAATGGTCGACTACCTACGTTTGGATGGGTTGGAGCAACCCCTTGGAGGTCTGGAGATCTTGAAACTCTTAATCCATTCTTTGGAGAATTCTTAAAACAAAGACATTTAAAATTTCATCATGCTGGAAATATCATAGGAGCTCCTACTGCTGCTAAGCAAATTGGAATTGATAAAAAAATATGCACGGTAGAGCCAATGCAAACCTTGAGAAATGTTCCAGACCTTTATAGAAGAATTGATGTTGGAATTGTTCCACTAAACAATATTTCATTTAATCATGCAAAGTCAAACCTTAAAGGATTAGAATATGCAGCGTCAGGTGTACCATTTATCGCATCTGGAGGACTACCCGAATATCAACTGCTTGCTGATGCTGGAGTTGGAAGAGTGGCTAATACCCCATACGAATGGTTTGGACATATGGAAGAATTGTTAGATCCAAAAGTAAGACTGGAAGAAAGAACTAAATCATATGAAATTGTATCAAATCAATTCTCTATGAAACAAAGAGGGCAGGACTGGAAAGAAGTATTTGAACAGATACTTGCGATATAATAAGAGTATGGCAAAATTATTTATCAAGAGTGACGAAGATTCAAATTTAGTTAAAGAGTTTTTAAAGCAATACATTAGACAAGAAACAGTTCACAACATATCAGTCCACGAAGCAAATGCTGATATTTGTATTAGTTTAGTTATTCGAGAGTATCCAGAAGAGGAAAAACTTCAAGCATATTTTTACAATAACACAGAAGGCTTGGAAGATCTTGCTGACAAGATTTATTATCAATGTTTGAAGGCTGACATTAAAACCAGAACTTTAGCAAAAAGGTCAATGCCAAGAGACGAATATGAAATAGATTTTAAATGCCCTACTTTAATTATTAGTTTAACAAATGACTCAAAAGAAATTGATGAAGAAATATATGCTTTGGCTATTGGTCAAGGAATTGTTTCTAAGTTTAAGCCTGGAACTGTATTCGACACCTTCTCAGTAAAAGACAGGGTTAAAAAGCCAGGGAATGGAAAAGCTGTTGATAGAAAATTCATACAAGAGCCAACAAGTAACTCAAGACTTCTTTTTAGGAAGTAGCTAAAGAAATATATCCTTTAATTTTTCCCATTATATTAATTCCTGGATAAAAAGATGAATGACATCCAAGACAATAAAAGAAAACTTTGTCATTAGAATCTACTTTAGAAATTACAGTATCATCTTTGTCAAATTTACATTCTATTCTTTTAGCCTTTCCATATCTTACTAACTTATTATAGTAGTTTACTTCTTGAATTGTTAGCTCCATTTGCTTCTCCTCCAACATTGGTGTACAATGTATATACCCCCAATTTTACCAGAATAAAGATTTTTATGATTTAAAATACAATAAAATAAAAAGAAAAGGAATGATTTACAATGAACAAGATTGACGAAAAAGGATCTTTAATAGATGGATATTCAAATTTTATAGCAATATCACGATATGCGAGGTGGGTAGAGAGTGAAAATCGTAGAGAAACTTGGCAGGAGACTGTTAATAGATATTGTAACTTTATGAAAGACCATTTAGTTTTAAATTATGGATATAGTCCAAATGCAAAGATTTTTGATGAAGTAAGATATGCTATTCTTAATCATGAGATAATGCCGTCTATGAGGGCACTGATGACCGCAGGGCCAGCTTTAGAAAGAGACCACATTGCAGCGTATAACTGCTCCTTTATTGCTGTGGACAGCCCCAGAGCCTTTGACGAGGCCATGTACATTCTTATGAACGGAACTGGAGTTGGCTTCAGCGTTGAGCAAAAATATATAAACGAATTGCCAGTAGTCTCTGAATCATTTTTTGATACTGACACAACTATTGTTGTTGACGATTCTAAACTTGGATGGGCAAAGTCATATAAAGAACTAGTTGCACTCTTGTATCAAGGACAAATTCCAAACTGGGATGTCTCCAAGGTTCGCCCTGCAGGAGCCAGGCTAAAAACTTTTGGTGGACGTGCATCAGGACCAGAACCACTAGTTGATCTATTTAAATTTACTATCGAAACCTTTAAAGCGGCTGCAGGAAGAAAATTGAAATCAATTGAATCGCATGACATCATGTGTAAAATTGGAGAAGTAGTTGTTGTTGGAGGAGTTCGTAGAAGTGCATTAATTTCACTTTCAAATCTTGACGACTTTGAAATGGCAAAGGCAAAGAGCGGTCAATGGTGGGAAGTAAATTCTCAAAGAGCACTTGCTAATAACTCTGCTGTTTATAATTCAAAGCCAAACACTGCTCAATTCCTTCGTGAATGGAGAAATCTATATGAATCAAAATCTGGAGAACGTGGAATTTACAATATAGATTCAGTTCGTAAGCATATTGACTCATTTGGTCGGAGAGATTCTAGCCTCGTTGCAGGAACAAATCCTTGTGGAGAAATCTTATTGCGCCCTTCCGAATTTTGCAACCTTACAGAAGTTGTAATTAGTGCATTAGATACAAGGGAAACTTTGCTTGAAAAAGTAAGACTTGCCACTATCCTTGGAACGTGGCAGTCTACCTTGACTAATTTCAAGTATATTAGAAAAGCATGGAGAGATAATTGTGAAGAAGAAAGACTTCTTGGAGTATCTTTAACAGGTATTTATGGAAATAAAATAACTTCTACAAATGGAAAAGCTCTTGAAGCACTTCTTGATGAAATGAGACATCTATCTGTTTCAGTAAATGAAAAAGAAGCAAACTCTTTAAAGATTAATCCTTCAGTATCAATTACTTGTGTAAAGCCGTCAGGGACAGTCTCCCAGCTCACAGGAGTGTCCTCTGGTATCCACCCGTGGCATTCAGAATACTATATGAGAAGTGTTAGGGCTGACAACAAAGATCCGTTAACTCAGTTCCTAAAGGAGTCTGGAATCCCGTCTGAGCCAGATGTAATGAAGCCAGACATGACTACTGTATTCTATTTTCCAATTAAGGCTCCAAAGAATGCAGTTGTTACAAAAGATTTGACTGCAATTGATCATCTTGAAATGTGGAAAACTTATAGGACACACTGGACAGAGCATAATCCAAGTGTTACTATCAATGTTGAAGAGGACGAGTGGATGCGTGTTGGTGCTTGGGTATTTGACAACTTTGATTCAATTGGAGGAGTTTCTTTTCTTCCAGCGGTAGAGCATTCTTATAAGCAAGCTCCTTATCAAGAAATCTCAAAGGAAGAGTATGAGAAAATGGTAAAAGATATGCCAGACCCAATTCAATGGGAAATGCTTTCTTTATATGAAACAACAGATGGAACTACGGGTAGCCAAGAGCTTAGTTGTGTGGCTGGGGCTTGCGATATTGTCGACATCACAAGCTAGCCTATGATAAAATAGACATAGAGGTAATCTATGTCTTATACACGTTCAAATCTTTATGCTTCAAGGGTCTACGCAGAACATTCTGTAGCCACCTGGTCTATGGATGAACAAAACTATTTTGTCTCTTTAATCTCTGAATTAGAAAAAGATATATCAGTATCTAATTGGACTTTTGACAATGCAACAAGTTCTTCTGCTATATTTACATTGTCTGGATACCCTTTTGACAACTTGGCTGTCAATAAGATATATCTTTCTACAGATAGTCCTAAAGAGTTCACCTTGTCATTATCTGCCTCAGTAATGTCTGGAGAACTTGATTTAGAAAAAGGAAGTATATGTGTTTCTAATTTTGTATATGTTCCAGCATCAACTTTAATTTTATATTTAGATATAGGATTTATTGTTGACGGAGAAGAGCATTATAAAAGATATTCAGAATTGAAAATAAATAATTGGGAAAAAATTTCTTATACAATAGACACTCTTGACAACGATGCTTTCGTTCCATTTATAAGAGTTAATTTTAATCCAGACGTTGATGCATTAGAAGACGAGGCATCTTTATATTTTAATGGACTATCCGTTGGTCAATGGTCAGAGCCACATAATTCAGAGAGTACTGGAATTTTCCCACAATCATTACCATTGAATATAGAAAATCTTTTAGGATACTCAGGATCTTTAGATATAAATTATGTCCCATTGGACCCGTATGGGTTCAACAATGAGTTAGATTCTGGATATATTGTTGCCATAAACAACTCTCTGCTTGCAGCCTTGTCAGGAATTCCAATGGTATATGGGTCAAGTGGAAATGTAAAATTAACTGCAAGGCAAGAACTATCCAGTCTTTCTATACCAATGCCATCTTTAATTTTTCCAGGAAAAGGATTTTTAAATAAAACTGGATATAATAAAACTCTCACAACAGAATTCTGGTTAAGAATAAGTCCCGAAACAACAAGCAAAGAAAAAATCTTTGGACCACTTACATCGAATGATGGAATTTATGTAGATCGAGATTTTATAAGCATAAATGTTGGGAAATATACTAAGTCATATTTTATTGGAAAATGGTATAGGCCGATGCTGGTTCATTTTTGTCAGAGCCCAACAGAGATATTCTTAATGATTAATGGTGAAAAAGTTATCTCTATTGCAATCGATTCTTTGAATATTGAAACATTTACTGTAGAAGAAGAGGACTTTCTAGGATTCTATACAAGTGAAAACATTTATATTTATGAAATTGACTGTTTCTCAATATTCCCATATGTTGTTGCCGAACAAGTTGCAAAGAAAAGATATGTCTTTGGACAAGGAGTTCAGGAGCAGGAAAACATTGTAGCCGCAAACAATGGAACTCTTTCATATATAGACTTCCCATTCTCTGGATATAGTTCCACTATTAGATACCCAGATAGGACTAGATGGGATGATGGATTTTATAACAACATAATTGCCAACTCTGAAGGAATATCTTTACCAAGCTACGAACTTCCACAAATTATATTTAATAATGAAACTGGAATATCTGAATATGAAAAGTCTTTAATCCATTCAAATTTTTATAGTGAAAATTACCTGATACAGGATGAAGACTATCCATTTATTTATATGGATCCAGATGGAAGTTATATAGATAGCGAGTCCTATGGAACAATTTATTTCTCACAACTGAATAGAACAAGTTCTATAACAAGGTCGGTATTCTCTATATTAAGAGCATCTGGAGATGTTGATAAAAGACAGTCTTTGCTATATATCTCAAATAGTATTGATACGAATAACTTTGAAATATTTATTAATTCTGGAAGTGTACACTATAAATTTAATGATACGGTACTAAAAACAGAGTCCTTAGATGTAGACGGTTACTTTGTGGCTGGAATTAATCTTGATAAGATGGCCCAAAATTATGGAGATACGGTAGGGACATTCTTTTCAAATACGAATATGCTTTCTCTTAATTTTGCAGGAAATCAAAACGACACGTTCTTGGGAAAAATATTTTCTTTAACAATGAATAATGATTTCTTTACTGACAACGATGTTTTAGAAATATTCGACTCAAGTGGTTTCGCATTTCAAAATTCTTTCTCTAACATGTTCAACTATATTGGATCGTATACTTTACTTCCAAAAACAAGTAATACTTCAATGTTTTTAGATATTGGGGCATCTGGATATTGGGAAAATTCAATACCGCTTTCATACTTCGGAAAAGATATTGTGCAATCAAACGGGGAACTAAAATATGATTTAGATCTAATTCAATTTAATATAGATTCTCCAACTTCAGTATTCTCAAAATACAATCTAAACTCTTCATTATTTCAAGATTCACTATCAACAAGAGTTTACATAACTATGCAAGAAATTTCTCAAATAGGAGATTTTACATATAGTACATATACAAATAATGAAGTCGTTGGATTAAATCGGGTACTAGATTTAGGAGAAGTTACAGGAACTAATAATACAAAGTTTGAAATTAATGATGGAACAATAATCTATCCACCAAAAGATATATCTGGATTCACCAATTACTACATAACTATTCATATTGAAATATCTTCTAAGGGTATAAATACAGAAAACGTAAGAATTAAAAATATGGGGTTGTCAGCACTATCATTTAATGAGGGAGAATTCTATTCAATAAATACTCCAGCAACAGGAAAATTTTATCCAATAGCAAAAAATGAAGACCAGCATGTTTATAAAAGAAATATTCCCGTAGTAATTGACACAGAGTCGTCTCCCTACCTATACCTATCGGGAGACTCTGGAGTGGAGGTTCTGCCACAGCCCGATGGAGACCTATTAAAGGGAATATCAATTCCAATTAATGAAAGTCTAAAATTGGGGCAAAGTCTTGTAGGATTCCAAATGTTTTTAATGTTTGACGAAGATGCCCTATTTTTAGAAAGAAGGGTAGTTGGAAAGATATTCAGTTCAAACAATAATTATGAGATTGTGTTGGTTCCAGAAAATGACAGCAAGAGGGCATTCCTACATATTTATGATTCCAATACTGGAAAACAGTTTATTACTGCAAAATTATTTTTAAATGGAAAACTTGTAAGTGATATCGTTGTGGAACCCCTTGCTTGGAATTGTATTGTAGTTTCCTTACAAGAAAATTCTATGAATCTTGATGGAATTATTGCTCAACTTGAAGTATATGCTGGAGTCAAGATAGACAATGTTGCTAGCTTTATGGAGTTAGACTCACCCAAGCAACTATTGATTGCTTATGATAAGTGGAACTTTGTTGATGATGAGTTGTGGGATTATTGGTCAGCTTCGGCAACCTGGACACATGTCCTAGATGAAAGGTCACTTGAAATTGTAGTGCTTTCATTAGATGGAGAAGGTATTTTCAATGTTTATGCAGGCCTGTCATCGGGGACAGTTTCTGACAATAGCTCCATTAGCGTCAGTACTGATTCAATTGTGATACTAAATGACATAGCTTGGACCAGTTATTTGGTGTAAGTAATATTTTATGGTACAATATTGTCATGGAATATGGAAAAGCGTTAGGCAAGTTACCAAATAAGCCAAAAGTAAGAGTAGTAGAGAACGATTCCGAATATGGCTTATATGTATGGAAGACAGTAGATGGAAAAATATTTGGAGATGGCGAAGGCAATTTCATGAATATCCCAGCCAGAAAATATGATTTAGATTGTATTAACAGAATTACACAAGCCGCAGCACATTATGGTGCTGGAGAAGGAAAGGCGGCATTTATGCCAGGAATAACAAGAATTACAGATGAAGAGCATTCTGTACAGATTGACAGAATGAGGCAAGGGTTAATTCCAAGTGAATTTGACACTGGTGCTTTTAAAGACGCGGCCAAAGGATTAAAAACTCATGGAGAATAATGACAATTTAATTGCCAGACTTGACAACTTGGACAAGAATAAGCCAACAGCGAATAAGACAGATGATTTTATGCTTGAAGCTGATGATGTAAAAAGTTTTGATGGTATTGATGCAAACTTTAAACGCAGAATTACAAGAATGAGCAAGGCCTATGCTGGTCAAGATGGCTCAAAATCAAAGCAACTATTTCCAGAACAAGATATCACAACTGCTTATGGACTTTTTGATGTAGTAATTCCCCCCTACAATCTTGATGAACTTGCATTCTTTTTCGACAACTCTTTTGCAAACCATGCTGCTATTAATGCAAAGGTTGCAAATACAGTAGGTCTTGGATATAGTTTTGTTATGTCAGATATTGTTAAATATAGAATTGAAGAAATCGAAGATGTTAATCAAAGAGTTCGGGCACAAAGAAAAGTTGAAAGAACCAAGACAGATCTAACTGCTTGGTTAGAAGAACTTAATGATGAAGACACTTTTACTCATGTACTTGAAAAAGCAATGATTGATTATGAAGCAACTGGAAATGGATACATTGAAGTTGGAAGAAAAAATACTGGAGAAATTGGATATATTGGACATATTCCAGCAACAACTATTCGTGTAAGAAGGCTAAGAGATGGCTATCTTCAACTTGTAAATCAAAAAGTAGTTTACTTTAAAAACTTCCAAGATAAAAAAACAGCCAATCCAGTCACAACAGATCAAAGGCCAAATGAATTAATTCATATCAAAAAGTATAGTCCAAAGAATACCTACTATGGTGTTCCAGACGTAGTGTCTGCTGCAACTTCTGTGGTGGGAGATAATCTTGCTGCAAGATATAATATTGATTATTTTGAAAATAAAGCTGTTCCAAGATATATTGTTACCCTTAAGGGTGCAAAGCTAAGTTCAGATGGCGAGGATAAGCTCTTTAGATTCCTACAATCTGGTCTTCGTGGACAAAATCATAGAACACTTTATATCCCACTTCCTGGAGATAGTTCAGACAATAAAGTTGAATTTAAAATGGAACCAGTTGAAAATGGAATTCAAGAAGGATCATTTGATAAATACAGAACTTCTAATGTTCATGATATCTTAATGGCTCATCAAGTTCCAATTTCCAAAGTTGGCTCAGATCCAGGAAGCTCTATTGCATCTGCTCTTGTATCAGATAGAACTTTTAAAGAACAAGTGGCAAGGCCAGCACAAAAGAACTTGGAAAAGACAATTAATAAACTTATAAAAGAGAAGACAGATGTTCTTTTACTAAAGTTCAATGAATTAACGCTAACAGATGAGAACACTCAGTCACAAATAGACGAAAGATATTTAAGAGCACAGGTAGTTGTGCCTAATGATATCAGACCTCGATTAGGACTCCCAGTAATTCCACAAGGAGACATTCCAGTTGTCATGACCCCTCAACAAAGATCAGAACAAAATGCTCAAATGTCTGGAACAAGACAAAGAGATCAACAGAGAACAAATCAATCGTCTGACTCAACTGCTACTACCTCAGGTAGAAATCCTGGTGGAGAGGGAAGATCTACACCATAACACAATACTGTGGTAAACTTATATATACTACATGTATAATTGGATGGATATGAGTATTTTAAATAAAGCTAATTGGGTGTCTGACAATAACGACATCAGCCTGTCTATGCCAATTGCTAAAATAGATACAGAACGTAGAATCGTCTCTGGCTTTGCCACGCTTGATAACATTGACAAGCAATCAGACATTGTTCCAATCGATGTTAGTTTAAAAGCCTTTGAAGCATTCCGTGGAAATATTAGAGAAATGCACCAACCGTTAGCAGTTGGAAGAGTAATTAATTTTAGACAAGAAAAGTTTTTTGATAAATCTACAGATAAGCTTTATAACGCTGTCTATGTAGATGCATATGTTTCAAAGGGAGCACAAGATACCTGGGAGAAAGTTCTTGATGGAACTCTTTCAGCATTTTCTATTGGAGGAGTAATCAAAGATTCAGAAAATTCTTGGGATGAAAATGTTGATAAAACTATTAGAGTCATAAAAGACTATGAACTTCTGGAGCTATCTTTGGTAGATAATCCAGCTAATCAATTTGCAAATGTTGTATCAATTGAAAAATTTGATAAAGACTCTCAAACTAATGGTATAATTGCAAAAGCAGATACTGAAAATGTCTACTGGTGTGAGAATGATGGAATAGTCAGACTCTCAGAAGTTGATGATTCAAGCTGTCCTTCATGTGATATTAGCATGAAGAATATTGGTTTCGTAGAGACAAAGGATGCAGAAAAGGCTATGACTGTCAAATCACTTTTAAATAAACTTATTGGTGTTACAGACCTGGAAAAATCCGAAGATGTTTCCGAAACCCTAAAAACTTCAGGCGAAACGTCTGAAATCACAATTGATGAAAATTTGTCAGTTGTAGAAAAAAATATCAAGGAGGAGAACAACGTGTCAGAAGAAAATACATTAGTAGAAGAGACCGTTGAAAAAAGTGCAGTCGATGAGACTGTTGCCGAAGCTCCTGCCGAAGAAACCGTAGAAAAATCAGTTGACGCAGTAGACGATGTTGAGGAAACAGTAGTTAAGTCTGCTGATTCAGAAGAGGCGCTTGCAGAAGTTGCTTCCGATGTCGTTGAAGTTGAAAAGTCCGTTGCTGAGGTTAATGCAACTGATTCTGAGCTTGTAAAAGCTGTTGACGAAATCAAGGTTTCAGTAACAGAGGCAGTGAGTGAACTTGTTTCAACAATTAAGTCACTAAATGAAGAGGTTGCAGGTATCAGAAAGTCAATTGATACCGTAAAGGAAGAAATTTCTGGAGTAAAAGGCAATCTTGAAGATTTCGGAAAGCGAGTTGACGGTCTAGAAGACGACACAGCTGTCCAAAAGTCTGGCGATCTCGGCGGGATCGTTCAGGGAACAAAAATAACAAAAGGGTCTATGTGGGGTGGACGTTTCCTAAGTTCCGCTGACCTATATTCTTAATAGAAACTGGAGGTGAAATAAAAAATGACAGAAAATAATGAAATTTTAGAAAAGTCGGCTGCAGCAGGTTCAATCGTATCTGGTGGTATCGGAGGTGTCTCCGATCCAATTGCTGGTATTCTCGATAACACTAACCCAGTTGGTGATCTAGTATCTGATGGCGGTATTTTGCAGCCAGAACAGTCACGTCAGTTCATTGAGTATATCTTTGAACAACAAGTACTAGCTCGTGATGGACGTAGAGTTACAATGAGAGCTAATACAACCGAACTTGAAAAGATGAATGTTGGAGAGCGTGTAATTCGTGCAGCAGCACAAGCTGATGCATCTTACACAAATGCCGATGTTCAATTCACTAAGGTTCAACTTACCACGAAAAAGATTCGTCTTGACTGGGAAGTTTCAACTGAAGCTCTTGAGGATAATATCGAAGGTTCTGGTCTTGAGGATCACTTGGTCCGTACAATGACCCGTGCTTTCGCAAACGATCTTGAAGATCTAGCCATCAATGGTACAGGAAGTGGTACAAACAACTTCCTTAATATCCTTGAAGGTTTCGTCTCGTACGAAGCTGATGGAAATTCAGCGACTTATGGTACAACTGTAGAAGACTTGCAGGGACTTATCCTTGCAATGCCTCGCAAGTACCGTGCAGCTCGCTCGAACATGAAGTTCTATGCAGACACAGAGACTGTTGGTACAATTATCAACGGACTAGGTTCTGCTGGTAACCTGAATTCAGAAAGGATTGTTGAGCGTGTTATCGATGGTACTGCTCCGCAAACCATGGGTATGCCAATCGCATATCGTGTTCTGGGTCTTCCACTAGTCGAAGTTCCTTTGATGCCTTCTGGTTATGTATCACTTACATTCCCAGAAAACCGTATCTGGGGCTTCCAGAGAGATGTAACAGTGCACCGTGAATTCAAGCCAAAGAAAGATACAGTAGAATATACCGTATTCTTACGCTTTGGTATTGCAGTCGAAGAAACTGATGCAGTAGCATTCATGCAAGAAGCCTAGTTAAGTCTAGCAATATTTGTGGGGGAGACATTAACTTGTCTCCCCTTCATCTATTTATAAATGCTATAATACTATAGAGGCGTTATGGAAAAAATTAAAGATAGTTTAGTTTGTTTGTTTGTTGAGAATTCAGGAGTTTATGAAAAGACTCTTGGCAAACTTGATAGAGGATATAATGTTGTAAATAAAAAAGATGCTGATGTATGGGTTATAAAGTTCCCAAAAATTAGAGTCGCATCTCACGAGGAGGTAGCCGAAGTTTTCGGTGTTAAATAATGGAAATTTTAAGAATCAATGGACAAGTTCCATCTGCAATTTTTACAGGATTAATTCCTGAATCAGAATACACTTTAACATATACAGATATTTCTAATGATATTGGGACTGTCATTACAGCAGAATCTGATATTTCTGGAAAAGTAGTATTTTTACTTAATGATAAGTATTCTTCATATGATGCCATTTTAGAAGGGGTAGTTTCTAACTACTTAGATGAAGTTGTTATCATTGACAATATTGATATTGTTAGACCATATGTATTAAATCTATTGGCATTATCAGAAAGCTTGAACAAATCTTTACCCGCAGTTACAGAAATGGAAAGAATTGCTCGGCACATAATCGACTCTGAAGTTGCAGAGGGATTTGGATTTGTTAGAAAAGAAAAAGAGATAGTTGGAAATGGCTCTGATTACTTGGTAGTAAATGAAAAAATAAATAAGCTTTACAAAGTGTATGAAAATGGAACACTAATGTTTGATTCCACACTAATGTCTAATGATACAAATTTTGCTATTAGCAAAGACAGAACATCCGTAGTTCCTGTTTATGGTGAGGACAATAAGACAGAATATCCCCAGGTATGGAGAGATAGATATCTTTCAAGAGCATTTGCCGATGGATATGATTATCTTATAGATGCTGATTTTGGATATAAAGTTGTTCCACAAGATATTCAAGACGCAGCAAAACTACTTTGTGTTGATATCTCAAGTGATAATATGAAGTACTTAAATAAGTATATTGAGTCATTTGACAATGATGATTTTAAAATTAAGTTTGCCAAAAATTTCAATGCTTCAACTGGAAATCTTGTAGTAGATAGAATTTTGCAAAAGTATAAGCATAATATTCGCATTGCGGTGTTATAAATGTTATTTAATTCATCTCTTGACGACATTCTTTATCCAATGACTGCAGACATTTATTATTCAGTTGAAGTACAATCAGAGTATGGGAATATGACAAGAACTTGGCAGTTAGATAGAAAAGTTGACTGTTCTGCAATCAGTGCGGTAACTGGTCTCCTTGACGCTGAGTTGAAGGTTAGAGACAAGTCGTTCAACTATGACTCATCAATATTTTTTAGAACAAATGAAGATATTAGAAAAAAGTCAGATGGAAAATATTATCCAATAACAGCAACTGCAGTAACTAATTTTAGAGATCCAAATGGTGATCCAGTTTGGATTAATTCAGAAAATCTTAAAACAAAGGCTGAGACGGTAAAAACAAAGTATGAGGTCAAAACTATAGTTCCAAGTTTTGATATGTTTCATAATATTGGAATGTATAGAGTATTTCTAACAAGGTCAGCAAATCAGAAGTGGGACACACCAGAATGATAACAGCAAGGATTAGAGGCGATAACGTTATCAAGATGCTTAAAAATACTGTTGATTATTCAGAGTCTTTTCTTACAGAGTTAAGAAGAAACAAAGAGGTTCTAAATAGAAAGGTTGGAGAAGAGTCAATTGATGCCTTCTATGATTATCTTGATGGTCTTGCCAGGTCTCATCCAGGGATGCTACACCATGTATACGAATGGGGGGCAGTTGGAAATCCAATGGGAAGATTATTTGAATTAACAATGTCTTCTAACAATACATCTGCAGTAGTCTCTGCTGATTTTTTACAATCAGACGTTCCTTCTCCAACATCAACGGTACCATTTTATGATAAAGCCAAGATTATGGAAGATGGTCAAACTGTAACTATTAATCAAGTTGAGGCAGAAGTTTTATTCTTTGAAATAGAGGGAGAAGAGTTCTTCAGAAGTGGTCCAATTGTAATTGCAAATCCTGGTGGAGCAGCAACGAGAGGCTCATTCTTACAAGCCTTCAATGAATTTTATGGATCATACTTTACAGAAGTACATTTAAAAGCAATAAGGTTCTATCAATACTTTGCAAATCCAAAAGTTTTTGAAACATACTTTGCATCTGCAACCAAGGGTGGGGCTTCTGCAAAAGGTAGAAAAGCTGCACTATCATGGATTATGAATGCTCCAGGAGGAAGTAATGGTTTATAGACCAGAAAATATTATAAATCTTTATGTGTGGGAACAGTTTAGAACTCATGCTCCAGCATTTTACAACCTATATGGGCCAACTTCTGGAGGACCTGACATAGTTCCGTTCTTTCCAGCACCAGCAAGCAATCTTCCAACTGGGGTGCTTGAAAATGATTTGCCGTATATTATGTTTGATAAGTTTAGTAGAGTGCGTGGAGGCTATAAATATTTTTACCCTGTCAAGACTGACCAGATGAGGTATACAATCGTTGGTGGCTCGCTGTATGACACTCAGAGGAATCAGCAAGATAGGTATGCCACAACCATAAACCTTACAAGTCTTATTCAAAATATATTAGACAGGGAAGATGATGCAGCAAGTGATATTAACGAATTTACTAAAACCTTGTCAGATTATAACTCTTCAAGCTACTCAGAATTGAACAAGTATTACTTTCATTGTGTAAATGTGTATCAGTCTGGATTCACAGATACCCAACAAGATGTGTCTGATTTTATGGAATATAACCCAACAAGAGATCTTATTATTAGATATGACTATCATTCAAAACAGTTTAACGAATCATAAAAACTGGGTATATAATTAACTTAGGAAACGCCAAATCCCTATAAATTTAAAGACTTTAAAGTGAGGTGAAAAAAAATATGGCTACTCGTGGAAATTCCAATCAAATTATTGTTGGAGCAGCACAACTGTTTATCTCAAAGCAGGGCCCACTGGAATACATTCCAGCAACAACCCCAGCAGAGTACTCCTTCAATAGTGGATCCGTATCAAGTGTCCCAGCTTTCGCAGCAGGAACACTTTATGCAGACACTGTTGACGCAAGCACAGCAAACTGGAGAAACGTGGGCTACACTATGAACGGTCTGGAAGTACAATTCCAGCCAGACTTTGGTGAAGTTCAGGTTGATCAGCTTCTTGACGTTGCAAAGCTTTTCAAGCAAGGTATGCAGGTGAATATGGTAACAGCATTTGCTGAAGCTACTCTTGAAAATCTTGTTGTTGCAATTGCAACTTCAGACTCTAACTATACAAGCGGTGATCCAGATGAATTAGAACTTAACCTGTCCGCAGGAGACTTAGGTGAGGTTCCTTTGGAACGTGCACTTATTGCTATTGGCCCAGGTTCTGGTGATCCTACAGCAACTGGCGCAAGCAAGGTTGAACGTGTCTATGTTGCAAACCGTGCCCTGTCTATTGACAGTGTAACAGTTTCGGCAAAGCGTGATACTGCATCTACATACGAAGTATCGTTCCGTTTGCTACCAGCTAGCAATGGCTCGTACGGCAAGATTGTTGACCGTGTAAAAGGCACAGCCTAGCAATACCTTAATATAACTGAATAATAGATATTACCTACTCTCATTAATTTGGGGGTAGGTAATTTCTTTTATACAAGCACTCTATGATATAATTGAATATATTCTATAGGAGGATAAATGGCAACAAGTGTATATGAAGTTGTAGAGGTAGAACTATTAGATGGTTCTGCTATTTCTATGAAACCACTAAAGATTTCTTTATTGAGAGATTTTATGAAAGAGTTTCAAAAGATTTCGGATCCAAAAATTGCAGATGATAATATCAAATCAATGGATCTTTTGTTAAGCTGTGCAACTATTGCAATGAAGCAGTATAACCCAGATATAGCAACGAAGGAGCAGTTGGATGAAATTTTAGATCTTCCAACTGTGTATAAAATTATTGAAGTGGCTGCAGGGATCAAGTTGAATGACCCAAACGCACTAGCAGCGGCTCTAGTTGGGACGAACTAGATCTTGCTGAGTTAGAATCAAGAGTATTTCTTCTGGGGTTCTGGAAGAATTATTCTGATATGGAGGAAAGTATATCAATGCCTGAACTGGTAGCAATACTAGAAGCTAAAAGTAGTCAAGACTATGAAGAAAAGAAATTTTTAGCAGCATTACAGGGTGTAGATATGGATTCCTCTTCGTCTGAAAATAAATGGGAAGAGATAAAGGCCAGAGCTTTTAGCAATGGTGCTACGTCAAATCCTAATGATATTCTTGCTTTGCAAGGTGCTGCCGCTAGAAGAGCGGGATTTGGCATTGGACAGGGTTTAGAATACGAGGTGGTGAATGATGGCTGAAGTAGCAAAAGGCATTATTGATATTGAGATTAATACAGGCAGTGCTGCGTCTCAACTTCAAGCCTTGCAAGCCCAGATTAATGCTTTCAACTTAGCCCTTAACAAGGGCAATAGGGCGCAGGGAACTTTCGCATCTGAATATTCAAAAGATCTACAAAACGCAATCAACAAGACTGGATTGTTCACAACAGAAACAGTAAGGCTCTCAACTGCAGCATCAACATTAGATAAAAATTTATCCAAGGGAAAAGCCTCTCTCGGTAATTTTTTTAGTGCAAAATTTAATAGAAATGGTGCAATTGCCGCAGAGACGATGGCACTTGCATCAGAACGTGCAAGAAGACTTCAAACACAATTTATAGCCACCTCTGGTGCTGCAAATGGATTTCAAGATGTTTTAGCAGTTAGACCACTTGCTGCATTTTCTTCACAAGCCGTTGTCGCTGCTCAAAAAGCACAAATTCTTTCTTCAATGTTCAAGCAAGGATCTACACAACTTATCAATTTTGGTAAAAATGTTCAATGGGCTGGTCGCCAACTTATGGTTGGTTTTACCGTACCTCTTACAATATTCGGGGCAGTTGCTGGAAAAACATTTATGCAGCTTGAAAAAGAAATGGTTGCATTTAAAAAAGTTTATGGAGATCTTACTACAACTACTGAAGATACCAACAGAAATCTAGAAGCAATAAAAAGTCTTGCTAGAGAATATACAAAATATGGCATTGCAGTAAAAGATACTATTGGACTTGCAGCAGAAGCAGCGGCAGCAGGTAGGCAAGGTGCAGAACTAACTGATGCAGTAACTCAGGCAACAAGGCTCGCAACTCTTGGACAAATGGATCAAAACCAAGCACTTGAAACTACAATTTCTTTACAGTCTGCCTTTAAACTATCTGGTCAAGAGCTAGCAGACACCGTTAACTTTTTAAATATGGTTGAGAACCAGACTGTCGTTACCCTCAACGATATTGCTACCGCAATTCCTCGGGTTGCCCCAGTTATTAATGGTCTTGGTGGAAACGTAAAAGACCTTACAGTTTTTCTTGCAGCAATGCAAGAGGGTGGAGTTGATGCTGCAGAAGGTGCGAATGCATTGAAGTCTGGACTTGCTTCCTTGATTAATCCATCAAAACAAGCAACAGAAATGTTAAGCGGAATGGGAATTGGTCTGGATACAATTATCCAAGCAAATAAGGGAGACCTTATGGGAACAGTGACAGCATTTGCAGAAGCCCTAGCAGGTCTTGATCAATTTTCAAGACAGCAAGCACTTGAACAAGTATTTGGAAAATTCCAATATGCAAAACTTGGGGCATTGTTTGATAATATTAACAGAAAAGGATCTCAGGCTCAACAGGTTATCGCAACAATGGGATACACGACAGAGCAACTTGGAGCAACTGCTGACAAAGAATTAAAAACCATTGAAGAATCTTTTGGAGTTCAATTAATTGGGGCAGTAGAAAGATTTAAATTAGCAATAGCTCCTGTTGGTCAAGTGTTTGTTCAAATTGCAATTCCAATTGTAAATTTTGTTACAAAAATAGTTGATGGATTTAATGGATTATCAGATGGTACTAAAAAGTTTATAGCAATTTTTACAATAGCTGTTGGAGTAGTTCTTCCAGCATTAACAATGATGGCTGGATTGTTCTTGAACCTACTTGGAACTATGGCAAAAGTTGGACAAAATATGTTCCTTATTGGAAAAGGATTTATCTCTGGAGGTCCAGTAGGTGCTTTTAAAGCAGTTACTCAGAGTGCAAAATATTTGAGCCTTGCTGAAATGGATGCAGCAATGGCCGCACAACAACTATCTGGAGCCACACAAGTTTTAAATACCACGCTTGTCCAACAAGCTGGATCAGCAAATGCGGCAGCAGTGGCTGTAGGAAACTTGACAAGAGCCTATTCTGCAATGATTGCTACTCAAAGAGCTGCTGCAGGCCTGCCATCATTTGCAGTTGCAGGTGCTGCAGGTGCCGCAGGAGCTACTGCAGCGGCTGGGGCAACGGCTGGAGTGGCTGGTGGAGCAAAAAGAATTAATCCTGGTAATTTAATAGTTAGAGCATTAAGAAGAAATTCTGGTGGACCAATATTTATGTCAGGTGGAACTACTGTTCCTGGAGTTGGAAATACGGACACCGTTCCAGCAATGCTTACCCCTGGAGAATTTGTTGTAAATAAAGAAGCTACTCAAAATAATTTAGGACTTCTACATCAAATTAATAATAATGGAAAATCACAGTCATTTAATTCTGGAGGAATGGCAAAAGGAATTCAGCATTTAAATAGAGGAGCAGTTGTTTCCCAGGCAAGGTTAATTCTTGACCTAATAAAAAGAGGTGGCATGGGGAGTCTTGACGACTTCTTAAAAAGTACTACCGCAAATCCTAAAGTCCAGGCCTTGCTAAAAAGAAACTCAAGTATAAGTAGAGCTAAAAATAGTCCAAACGCTACTAGTCAAATTAATAAAATAGTTCCTGGAAAATTAAATAAAGAACAGATGAAGGTCGTTCATCCAAATTTCAGAGGCGAAGGTGATGGATACGTCCCCAAAGGAACGGGGGGGCTATATATAGGAGATATAACTGATCCAGAAGTTTTGAAAAAATTTCCAGATCTTGTAAAAAATGGAGTTATTTCAAGAGAAAGGATTAACGGACTACTTTCTACTGGGTCGCTTCCTACTGAATTAATGAAATCTGCATTTCTAGCAAGTAATGGAAAGAACAGAAGTTCTACACAACAGTTTCTTGATGCATTGACAAGAACAGGAAATCCTATTATTGATGAAAAAACGGCTGCTAAATTATCAAACAGCATTCACTCAGAATATTTTAAAACTATATCTAAAGGATCAAGGTTAGGGGATAAGGCAAACCCATTTTGGCAAGTCTCTGATGACATCATTAGAAAAGAACTAGGAGGAAACTCAGAGGCTTTGGAAGTTTGGAAACTTTTTTCTCGAAGCATGGGGGCCCACACAAGCTCAAAAAGAAGATCAACTACTGCTCAAGTTCTAAAATTTAGGTCTCCGAATGGTCAGAGTGTAGAAGTAGGAAGGCTGGCAGGATCAAGAAAAGATAATAGTCTTTTTGCACACACCTCTACACCAAAACCATTACAAGACGTGATAGATACATTATTTGCAAACAAGGGTGGAAAAGTTCCAGGAGTTCAATATTTAAATCCTGGAGGAGAACTTCTTTCACAAGTTGGTAGTAACGCAATAAAATCTCTTAGAAGAACAAGAACAAGACTTCCAAGCCAACAAAGAAAATTAAATTTTAAAACTTTAAATGAGTATCTTAGAACTGGTGGACCAAAAAAAATAAGAGAGGGAGATCTACAGCATGGGTGGAATGGTGTAACTAAACAAAATACAGTAAGTGATCCAGACTTTACTATGTTAAATTCTTTAAATTCACAGTTTAAACCTACACAAAAACAACAAAGTCTTACTAGAGCAACTACTGTAGGAAGCAATATGAGCGATGAGCTTCCAGTTGCACAACAAGCAAAAATTGTTAGAGCACTTAGATCTGGAAATTATGATGAACTTCATGATATGATTTTAAATTTTAAAAGTTTTGGCTCTTATACAGGTAATAGAAATTTAGATTTCAATCCGTTTATAGCTGGATCAAGCAATAGATTAACAAGTGCTTTTACATCAAGTATAGATAGTCTTGCAGGATATAAAACAAATATAGCTTTAGTTAGAAAAGGAATTAAAGAAGCAAAAAGAAGAAAACTAGTTCCTGGATCTGATGATTATAGAAGATTGCTTGCACAGTCTTCATGGAGTAATGCTTTAACAAGGGGAAATCCTGGAAGTGAAATGACATTTGAAGAAGTACTTTCATATTACTTAAAATTTTATAAAGAAGGTAAGGCAACATTTAATAGCCGTTTTCCAGAAAAAATGGTTAAACAATTATTAATAAATGAAAAAGTACCAGCTGGAACTCCTGCTTTAAATTTAATGGAAGCATTTGGAAGCAGAATACCTACTGCTTATCATAGAAGCCCTGGCTATGCTATGGAATTAATGAAAAAAGAACAAGAAACGCTTTTAGGTAAAAGAACATCTAGAATAACTGGAGTATCAAGTGATTTAAAAACTAAACTTCCCGTTCTACAGACAGAAACTGTAAAAAGAAATAATGGTGGAATAATACCAGGATATAATTTTGGAGGAGAAATATTTTCAAGCTTATTAAAAAAAGTTTTACCTACTGGTAAAATAAAAACTCCTATGGCAAATCAAAGAGAAATGTCATCCTTACAAGAATATTGGATGAATCCAAGATTTGCACATCAAGGTAATAGCACGTCTAGATCTATACTAGAACAGTTTACCCAAAAAGGAAATGTAGGAAAGGGAAACCAACTATTTAGAGCATTAAGTCCAGCAGATGCCGAATTGCTTGCAAAAAATCCAAAATCTTTTTCAACAGGATCAGTTAGATCAACTACAAGAAATAGGGAAGACGCTTTTCAAATTTCAGCAGGGCTAAATGATCTTGGAACTGGAAGTAGAGAAGTAGCACAGGTTGCTAGAATACTTGTTAATTCTAAAAAGGGTACTGCTGGAATTGATATGGGCAAAGCTCTACCCTTTACCACTCCAACATCAGGATCAAATTTCAGCATGGATGAAGTACTACTTTCTCCACAAACATTACATTCTATAGCAAGTATAACAAGAAAAGTAACATCTTCAACAACTGGTGAAAGTAAAAAAATTATTGAAACTTTAATGACAACCTCTAATCCAACAAAAGCTGAAAAACTTGTTCTAGCTGCAATGTTTAAAATATCTGGTTTGAATCCTAAAAAAATGAAGCTATCAGATCCAGTTGGAGAGGCGGCAATTTTAGAAAAGGCTATTAAAAAGAAGGCAAACGAAGATTATTTAAATTCCTGGAGCAACTCCACTGGAGTAAATCTTGGAGGAAAAATTGTTTCACCAGGAAATGTTTTAAGAGCAAATAATGGAACCATTGTTCCTGGAGTTGGAAATACCGATACCGTTCCAGCAATGCTTACCCCTGGAGAATTTGTTGTAAACAAACAAGCAACACAAGGAAATATGGATTTGCTTAAACAAATTAATAATGGTGAAAAATTAAATTCTGGCGGAGTTGCAGGTATGCAATATTTTGCTAAAGAAAATATTCAAAGAATAGTTCAGAATGTAAAATATTTAAAACCAACACTTCCTGGTCTTCCATATACAAGAGCAAATATTATGATGGGACAAAGAGATCCATATCAAAGAGCAAGTAGCTCCGCAACTGGTCAAGCATTAAGAACAGATACATCTATGACACCATCAAGAGCTATTGTAAAACTTAACTTAGCATTAAATGATGGGGCACAAAAACTATCAACAACATTTGCAAAAATATCTGCAAACAATACAGCATATGCAAAAGCAGGAGCAATGCATACAATGGCAATGCAAAGAATGGTATCCACAGTAGACTCTGCAGGAAATTCAATTAAAGGTGGAGCTTCTAGATTTATTACAGATATGAAAGCATCTGGTGTTAAAGTAGAAAAAGGACCAGGGGCTCTTAAGCGTGGTTTTAATGTTAAACAAATAGGTGTAGGAATTGGTGGATATGCTGGTGGAGAATTCATTGCAAAAAAAGCTGGAGTAGAAAGTGCATTTGGAAAAGAAGCAGCTGGAGCTGCAGCAAGTCTAGCTGCAGTAGCAGCATTTAATAAATTTTCAAAAACATTAGTAGTGGCTTCAAAAAATACTCAATTAACTTCAAAAGGAATGGGAAAGTTAATTCCTAAAATTGCAACCTCTGTGTCCACATTTTCAAAATTTGCAATGATAGGGGGTCCAATTGGTATTGCTGTACAGGGTTTACTTACTACAGGATTTTTATTAAATGCTTTAAATCAAGATTTAAAAAAGGCAAAAAAAGCATCTTCAGAATTTACAAAAGCAATGTATGGAAGTGCTGATAAAACTAATGAGATGGCGAAATTCTTTGGAAGACAAACAAATTCTCAAAAATTATTAACATCTTCAATTGAAAAAGCTTCAGGCTCAACTATATCGCAAGAGGATCAACAGGCTGGAACGGGATTTGTTCAATCAAGTGCTGGAAAAACAATGGTAGATGATATTAAAAATGTAAAATCTTCTGGAGGGGATGCTGTAAAAGCTTTAAGAAATCAATTAACATCTTCAATAATTGCTGGAATAATTAGTCCAGAAGAGGCGGCAGCTATTGCTTCAGAAGTTGGTAAAGCCATTGGAGACGAAAGGTTTGGAGTTCAAGTTGTTGGAGAGTTGACTTCATTAATTGGAGTAGGAGGAAAAAATTTATTAACAAATGCTGTAGAAATTAATGCAGAAATCTCTGCTAAGCTAGATTTAGCTCAGCTTAAAGCAGATGCTCAAAAAGTTTATAATGAATTAAATTTTGGAGAAAAGATTTTACAGGGATTATTTGGTAGTGGACGAAAAGGATTTATAGATGAACAAATTTTATCACAAAATTCAGAAATAACAGTTGAAAATTATAAAAAAGAAGCAAACGCAAGAGCCCTTATAAGTCTTGCATTCCAAGAAGGAACTATTGATTTAAAAGAATATAATAGACAGGTTTCTATATTAAATGAAGAGTCCGATAAAATAAGTACAAGGTCAATGATAATATTGGCAAAAACTTCTGGATTTAATTCAACCGAAGATCTTTTAAAAGCTGCAAAGGAATCTGGAGATGCTTTAAGGCGCTTCCAACAAACAAATAGTCAATTAGACCCAACGCAACCAATTGATCCAACAAGAGCAACAGAGGCAGGTCCCATGGTTCCTACTGCAAGCGAACAGGAGCAGGCACAAATTAAAGCAGATCTTGAAGCAAAAAATTCAATAGCATTAAATGCATTAAAAGAAAATTTAAATAAATATAAAGATATATATGTGAAAACATTAATAGATTCTGGAGCTAGTGAAGAACTTGCAAAACAAATGTCAAAAGACTTAGAAGATGCAATTGGTTCTGACAACGTTGCAGCTTCTACAAAAATACTTGCATCAATTCTTGCTGGAGAAATATCACAATATGGAGGAATTGCATTAGGAAAAATAGTAAACTTTGATAATATTGACTTAGATAAGCTGGATGAATTAAAAGATAAATTATCATTTATTGAAAGTTTTTCAGCAATTACAACAACTATAGATATTTCAACAATTGGTCAAGAAGAAATAGACTCTTTATATTCTGCTGCAACAAGAATACATGCTCTTGAAACTCCAATTACAAAACAAGTAGTTTTTGATACTATTGGATATGATCTTATGGGTGAAGAACTTAACGGATTTTTAAAATTAGATGATAAAACAAGAAAAGATTTACTGCTAGTTTACACAACAACATATCAAACAAAAGTTTTAGCAGCGCAAGAACAGTATGCTGGTGGTGAAGGTGGAGCGAATAAAGCAGTTTTACAGGCTATAGAACAAGCAGAAGTAGATGCCGCCAAAGCTTTCAAGACTGAATATAATAAGGCAATAGATACGCAAGGTGACGATCCTAACGAAGACAAAGGCGGATCTAAAACTCAAACTCTTAAAGAATATGTAGAAGAATTTATTAAGTTTACAAAAGAAAAACAAAAATACTTGCAAGTAACTATGGAAATTATTGGAACTTCAAAAATGGAAGCAATTTTATTAATAGATCAAGTAAGATATCTAGAAGCAATTGCAATGACAGAATCAAAAACTTCTAAAATTAGAAAAGAAGGAAAAAGAATTTTAGATGAATTAACAAAGTCTGCAGAAAAAAGATTGATTGCTGACAGAGCTTTTGCATACCTATCAATGAGTTCAGAAGAAAAAACAATTGCAAGTCTAAACAGCCAAACAAAAGCATTAGAACAAAATGCCGAAAATGAAAATAAAGTTATAAGAGTAAAGCAAAGACAGTTAGCATTAAATAATAGAGGTCTTGAGGAACTTTCTGAAAAAGAAGACTCTATAAATAAAGTTTATGATGAAAGATTTAAGGCATTAGATAAGGTTGCTAATACAAATGATAGAATATTAAGTCAAGATGAATCTAGACTAAGCCTTGCAACCGCCCTAGCATCTGGAGATATAGCAGCAGCAGCAAGTGCGGCAAATGATATGCAATATAAATCTGCACAATATCAACTTGAAGATACAAGAGCAGCATTGGAAGAAAAGATGCAGTCAGAAATAAAATCTTTAGCAATATCAATTAATAATGAAATGTTAACAAGAGAGCAAATATTGGGAAGAAATAAAACTCTTAATGAACAAATAGAGGTAGTTGAAGATAGATTATATATTATTGAAGAGCAAAGACTAAAGTTGGCTGATGCAAGAGCTGCAACAGAACTAAGAATATACTTGCTTCAACAAAAGCAAACCATAGAAGCTATAAGGGCTCAAAAAAACTTAACAAGTGCTCAAAAAGAAATGCTAAAATCATTGATGGCTGATTTTAAAAACGTATCTGGAGTTGACCATAATCAATATAGGCAGTATGGTGGAAAAATGATGAAAATGGCTTATGGAGGCGTTGCATATAAAGGATCAAATGAATCACCTCCAACGCTAAAAATGGCTTACGGTAGCACTGTGCCAGGCGTAGGCATGACTGACAAGGTTCCAGCGATGCTTACTCCAGGTGAATTTGTTATAAGAAAATCGGTAGCAAAAAACAATATGCCATTCCTAGAAGCACTAAATAATCAGGCCTTCCCTGGAATTGGTTCAGGATCAAAGGTTCCAACTAACAACTTCCTGGATGGAATGGGTTCTCCAAGATATTCTATTCCAGAACGAGGATCTTCAAGTATACCAG
>Ga0209284_10002150_pt1 | contig 27644 bp, 29 predicted proteins | sample FRY03_FD_187211 | JGI IMG/M metagenome (GOLD analysis project Ga0209284, IMG submission 187211) | Freshwater microbial communities from Lake Fryxell liftoff mats and glacier meltwater in Antarctica - FRY-03 (SPAdes) (version 2) | ecosystem: Environmental > Aquatic > Freshwater > Ice > Glacier...
AAGAAGCTGGTGACTGGGTAGAGGTACCCGAGGTAATCGATGAAGCTGAGTAACCCAGCCCCAGGACGACCCGTAACCTCCTCCTACGGCTGGCGAATCCACCCCATTACCAAAAAACGTGCCTTTCACAGAGGCACCGACTTCGGCGGAACCTTCGACGTCCTCGCTGCCGGAGACGGCGAAATCGTACACATCGGTTGGTCCCCCAAAGGCGGAGGACACGTAGTCATTATCGAACACGAACGCGACCTCTACACCGTCTACTACCACGGCGCACACAAAACCGCCCTCCCCGTCGGCCACAAAATTAAAACAAACGAACTCATTTACCGTTCAGGCTCAACCGGGGCCAGCACAGGGCCCCACCTCCACTTTGAAGTAAGAACTAGCAAAAAATGGGGCACCGACACATCCCCAGAACCATATTTTAAAGAGCAAGAACCTACAAAACTTGTTGAAGACGGCAAACTTGGTAAAAACACGTGGTCTGCTGTTCAAACACGTTTGCGAAAAGCAGGTTACTACAATGGTCGTATCGACGGACTACCTGGTAGACTAACTGTGTCCGGACTACAGAAATATATTAACGAAGGAAAATTCTAATGGGACCTAAGAAAAAAGGCGGTAAGTACTAATGAACGAACTAACTTTTGCCATTAAAAGCGCACAAGGTTACGCCAAAGCAATCATTGCGGGTGTCGGAAGTGTCCTTGTAGGTCTTAGTGGCCTTAGCGCCGAATTAAACATCACTGTCGTACCAGCAGAAGCACAAAGTTGGATTACGTTTGCACTTGCCGCGTTAACGGCTTTTTCTACTTGGGCTGTTCCTAACGCAGAGCCGGACGGCAAATAAAAAAGGCCCCCTAATGGGCCTTTTTTATTGGCAACTGTCGCACATTAGTGCTTCCATGGGGTCAACTGGGCATACGACACCGGCAACGATTTCTACATTATCCATATTTTTTTCCTTTTTACGCTAAGATTGTCCAGACGGTTGGGACAACTATGAAGATACTTTTATTGGACCTTGAAACATCACCAAACTTGGCGTATGTGTGGGGTTTGTGGGACCAGAACGTGTCAATTAACCAAATAGTCTCATCGACAGAAGTTATTTGTTTTGGTGCCCGCTGGTATGGCCAGCGGAAAGTCCAGTTTAGCTCAGTCCACCATGATGGTAAAGAGGCAATGCTTAAAGCTATACATAAGCTTTTAGATGAGGCGGATGCTGTGGTGGGTTGGAATAGTGCGGGCTTTGATGTGAAGCATTTGTATCGGGAGTTTATTCAGAATGGTATGTTGCCTCCGTCTCCACATAAGGAGATTGATTTGATGCGTACTGCGAAAGCTCGGTTTAGGTTTCCGTCAAACAAACTTGATTATGTTGCTCAGAAGCTTGGTATGGGTGCGAAAGTTAAGCACAGTGGTTTTGATTTGTGGACTAAGTGCATGTCGGGTGATGAGAAGGCTTGGCGTGAGATGAAGAAGTACCAGATTCAGGACGTAAATTTGCTTGTGGGTTTGTATGAAAAGTTTTTGCCGTGGATTAAGAATCACCCAAACCGGGCAATTATTGATGGTAGGCCGGATAGTTGCATTAGTTGTGCGTCTGACAAGTTGCAGTCTAGGGGCACTGATGTTACTAGTGTTGGTGTGTATAACAAGTTCCAATGCCGGAGTTGTGGCAAGTGGCAGCGTGGCAGTAAGAGTGTGGCTATTGGTACAATGAGAAGCATTTAGGAGGTTTTTATGTCTATGCTGTCATCTGATAATAGTCCGGGTACGTTTAGTAGTGATGAAAACCCGAAACCGCCTAACCAGGTTGTTGATGATTTTCATCAGAATAGTGATTTGAATGCTCGTGCGGAGGCGCAACATCATACATTGGGTCCGGGCCCGACACAGGCCGCGCCGGGTAATCACACTCATGATGGCGGTGATTCGTCGCTGATTCTTGAGGGGCAAACGATTAGTGGTTCTCGGGCGTCTGATGCTTGGCGTATTTCGGTTAATGCTATTCTTGTTCGTCTTGGAGCTGTCGATAATTCGACCCCATAATGCCAGCGAAAGTTAGACAACCTACTTCGGCAGAGCTGTTGCAGCTCGCCATTAGTGAGCTGGGCCAAAGTATTCATAAACCGAATATTTTGAATTATGGGGAGAAACCTTACCCTGAGCAGCTTCGGTTTCATAAATCAACTAAACGTGGACGTTTTATTTCTGGAGGTAACCGTGGGGGTAAATCGGATGCTGAGGTGGTGGAATCTATTTACTGGGCTACAGACACTCATCCATACCTTAAACGACCTGGTTCATGGGGTTCTGGCCCGATTCAACTGAGATTTGTTGTTGTTGACGTAGCTAAAGGTATTGAGCAGATTATTTTGCCGAAGATGAAACGGTGGATTCCTCGCTCATATTTGAAAGATGGCGACTGGTCTAAAAGTTGGGATGCCACTAACTACATTTTGACGTTTGAGAATGGTTCGACAATTGATTTTGTGACGTGGGGTATGGACATGATGAAACTGGGTGGTGTGCCCCGTCACGGCATTTTCTTTGATGAGGAGCCTCCACAAAACATTTTTAACGAGTCGATGATGCGTTTGATTGACTACAACGGTTTTTGGGTGATTGCGGCCACACCAATTAAGGGTATGGGGTGGACGTTTGATTTGCTGTGGGAACCGGCTTTGGAGGGTAAAGCGGAGGAGATTGATACGTTCTCCCTGTCGGCTGAGCAGAACCCGTACATTCAGGCTGATGATGATGACATGAATTTTTACATGATGGGCATGAACAAAGAGGAGAGGGATATCCGTGAAAAGGGTAGTTTTGTGGCTCGTAGTGGTCTTGTGTTTCCTGACTTTGCTCAAAACATTAACCAGTATTTAGTGGATTTTGGTCCTGGGGATGTGCCAAAGGATTGGGCTGTGTATGCGTCTGTTGACCACGGTTTAAATAACCCGACTGCGTGGTTGTGGCATGCTGTGTCTCCGACAGGAGATATTGTGACGTTTGCGGAACATTACCAATCAAACATGATTGTGTCGGAGCACGCACAGCTTGTGAAGCAGCGGGAGCTTAGTTGGGGGCGTAAACCTGAGTCTGTAGAGCGTATGGGCGACCCTGCGATGCGTCAACGCAACGGGGTGACCGGCACATCGATTATTCAAGAATATGCGCTCCACGGGGTGTACGTGAACGTTGAGGGGATACCCCACGATGTTATGGTTGGTATTGAGAAGATGCAGGCGTATTTGCGTCGCCGTAACGATACCCGTTGGGGACCCGACAGGCCCAAATGGGTTATTTCTCGTAACTGTGCCAATTTTATTCGGGAAATGAAGAAGCTGCGCTGGTCGTCGTACAGTTCGGACAAGATGGCGTATGAGATGAACAAGCAGGAAGTTGTGCACAAAAAAGATGACCACGCTTTTGATTCTGCCCGCTATTTTGCTACGACACGGCCTGATTTGAAGCCTGTTGCTGATGTTAAAAGTGACGCAGAGCCGCCAACTACGCTAAGCTATGAAGAATTGCTTTTGAAGATGCGAGAAGACCCTAACGTCGAGTTCGCAGAAGACAGAGCGTACGACGACGGACCTACCGTCATTGCAGGATATGGAGACTACTACTAATGACTAGATTTTTCCTAACCGACGCTCCCACCATGTCGCCGGGAGTGTGCTGGATAACTAAAACTGGTGTTGGGCCTTTCATTGACACCGGCGTTGACCTTAGTTTGCATGTTGTTGACCGTGGGCGGATGTACATTTCTGTAGACGCCCTGCGCGAAATGGCGCAAATTGCGGGACTATTCGACGAAAAAGAACCTGTTTCTGTCGAACTCAAGAAAAAAGAATGGTACGACAAAGGCTACCAAGACGCTTCAAAGGAGATAAATAAAGATGCTATTGACAATTTTATTCAGCACGTTAGTCGTAACGCTGTTGGGGCTGCTGGTGTTGCAGTACTGGGCTCACCACAAAACAATGTCACAGCTGCTGGAGCAGCAGTTTCTGAACCTGCGGGAATCGATGCAGGAAAGCCGGAAGACAGTGCAGGTGTTAGCAGACCTGAACGAAAAGGCTCAAGCACTAATAGCGTCAAGCGACCCGCTAGCGTTTCAACAAATTCAAGCGATGAATCAAACTTTAGATTATAGTGGTTACCAGGACTACGACCCGTCAGATGAGGCTGAGTCTGACAGAATCGCTAAACGAAACCCTAACCTTTCAGCAGGAGACGACGTAGATGGCCAAGAAGCCCGCCAATTATTCGCAGAACTCACCGGGGCTGACCCAGAATTCTACGGTAATTAAACTCCCCGAAGACGGGTTAAACATTGAGCGGTTCCGTGAAAGCGCGGAGGCCAAAAAAATGGTTGCTTGGGTTCAGTCTGAGTGGTCTAAAGCTAAAACTGCTCGCACCCAGAAACAGTTGCAATGGTTTAACAACATGGCAATGTTTTATGGTCACCACTGGGTTGAGCAGACTCGCGGAGATTTTCCAGACGGGTATAAAGACAAACTGTTTACGCCGCGTAAGCCTTACTACCACCAGCGTAAAACCATTAACCGTATCCGGTCTTATGTGCGTTCGGAAATGTCGAAGATGCTGTCATCTTTCCCCAGTGTGCAAGCAATCCCTTCTTCTAGTGAAGACGAAGACCAGAGGGCCGCGTTTGCCGCTGAGCAGGCGTGGACGTCTATTAGTGAGGCTAAGAAGCTTCGTCAGCACATGTCGCGTGCGATGTGGTGGACGGTAGTTACTGGTAACGGTTTTTTAAAAACGCATTGGGACACTACGTGTATGGACAAAGTGTCGGGTGAAATGGGTGACATTAAGTATGGCCACGTCACCCCGTTTCACCTTTTTGTTCCCGACATCCGCGAACAAGACATTGAGGACCAGCCGTTTGTTATTAACGCTTATACGAAAACGGTGGAGTGGGCTGAATACTATTTCGCTAAAGAACTAAACGGAATTAGGTTAGCTCCTAGCACGTCCAGTGCCAACCAAATATTAGATGAGGCTTACCTAAACTTGGGTCACAGCAAAGCTCCCGACAGTGTGATTGTGTACGAAACGTGGGTAAAGCCTGGTGCAACCAAACTGATGCCAAACGGCGGGGTTATCATCAGCATTGATGACCTCCTCATCAGCATGTACAAAGACGGGTTCCCTTACGACCACCAAATGTACCCGTTCACCAAGTTTGAGCACATCCCCACAGCCACCTTCTACGCTGACAGCACCATTGTGGACCTGTCGCAGTTGCAGAAAGAATACAACGGTCTCCGTTCAGAAATTGCTGAAGCGGGTCGGCGTATGGCTAAGCCACAGTTGATTGCCCCTATGGGTTCTATAGTTCCATCTAAGTTGACGAACGAGCCCGGTCTGGTGATTCAGTACAAGCCGGGTATGGCACCACCACAACCTTTGCCTTTGTCGCCTTTGCCCCAGTATTATTTGGACCAGCAGGACCGTGTGTTGAATGACTGGATTGATATTTCTGGTGAGCGGGAAGTGTCGAGGGGTAGTGCCCCCCCTGGTGTGACTTCTGGTACAGCTATTTCGTATTTGCAAGAAGCATCTAACCAGTATTTGACTCCACAATTCCAAAGCATTGAGGCTGGTATTGAGAAGATTGCTATACAAACTATTGAGTTGTTTGTACAGTATGTGGACATTCCTCGTAAGATTCGCACAATTGGCGCTGATGGTGCTTTCGACACAATGCTGTTGAAAGGTGCGGATGTGGCGTCAGGTACTGATATTCGTGTTGAGTCTGGTTCTAGTTTTGCTAAATCTAAGGCCGCTCAGGAAGCTCGTGTGATGGACATGTTTGCTGTCGGCATTATTGACCAGCAGGCTGCCGCACGCATGTTGGAGCTTGGTGGGGTTCAGAAAATCATGGATACCCTCAATGTGGCTGAGCGTAAAGCGCAACGCGAAAACATTAAAATGAAAATGCTTACTGTTGAAGATGTTGAAATGTATCGTATGCAGGCTATGGAAGAAATTATGGCGAGTCTTCCTCCGGAGGCAATGCAAGACCCCGCAATTATGGAGCAGATTCAAAACATGCCAGCCCCAGCCGTAATTTCTGTCGATGATTTTGATATTCACGAAGTTCATGTGGAAACTCACAACAAGTTCCGTATGTCTCAAGAGTACGAAATTTTGGCGGATGAGATTAAAGCCCAGTTTGCTGAGCACGTTGCAATGCATAAACAAATTTTGCAGGAACGGGCAATGCAACAAATGATGATGGGTATGCCCCCACAAGCCGAAGGACAGGCTGGCCCTGAACAAGGTCCTGGTGCTATGATGGCACCTAACGGGGCTGTACCTGATATGGCTCCTGAACAACCTCAAGGAGTATAACCATGCCCGCATTTGATATTATTGGCAGCACCGCGCCTCAGCTTACCCCCCGCGTGACTCGTCACTACGGACGTAAGACTGTTGCACAGTTAAAAACAGAAATTCAGGCGCTTGACGCCACTACCTACACCGATAGAGTCGTGAACAACATGACTTATGACGACTTGGTGTATGCAGTACAGGTCACCCCCGAGGCTTAATAGCCTGTAGGGGTATGCAACACAACTAAATACAGTACAATTAAATCCACAATGCTAGGGCCTCACTGGGGGGTACGGCGATAAGGAGAACATGATGGACGAAACTACAGGTACAGAGACAGAAACCTCGACGGAGGTTATAGATTCTTCAGGGCCAGTAGGGGAAACAACTGAGCAGCAACCAACCGGAGACTCGGGAGGAAACCCTGCTTGGGATTCATTACGTTCAAAACTCGACCCTGTTAGCTTCCATAACATTCAGGAAGACCTTAAAAGCTTCGACAAAAACGCAGAATCACGTATTTCTTCGTTGAACCAGCAACTCAAACAGTACAACGAGTTGGGTTCACCGGAACAGATTCAGAACTATGCGATAATTGCTCAAAGGCTTGATACGGAACCCGAAGTTATTTACAATGCTTTAGGCGAATTCCTGAAGCAAAATGGTCGGATGCCGGAAACTGTACAAGAAATACAGAATGCGGTAGATGATGAGGAAGCTACGAACGAGTCTGGTGAAGCAATTGCTGACCCACGTATTGCACAGCTAGAGCAACAGCAACAGCAAATGCAAGATTTTCTTGCCCAGCAAGAGAACGTGCGGATTCAGCAGGAAGCCGACACAGCACTTGAACAGGAAATTGGCACACTCAAGCAAGCACATCCAGATTTTTCTGAAGACGATGTGCGTGAAGTTTTGATGCGGGCGGCATTTCAGCTTCAAAGCACTGGCAAAACAACCAAATTGGTTGATGTTGCTCAAGAGTATGTTGATAAAACAGTAAACCGAATTCGCGCAGTACCGCGACCAGGAGATAACGCCCCAAGATTGCTTCCCACTTCGGGAGGCATGCCTGGAGGACAGCAGGCAAAACCGCTCGGCCAATTGTCACGAAACGATGTGCAAAGTCTTATCGCTTCATCAATTGAGCAGAATCGGTAATCCAAGGTTTAATCTCCTTTCAAACCGAAAGGAAATGCAATGCCCGCAACTCTTGCAACAATTGAGTCATACCTCAAGGAGGTGTACCAGGGTCGTATCCGCGAGCAGCTTAGCAACGAAATTGTCGCTTTGAAGCGTATTACTCGCAGTGGCGCTGGTGTAACCAACGAGGTAGGTGGAAAGTATGTTACTTTCCCAATCCACACCCGCCGTAACAGTGGTATCGGTTCTCGTTTCGAGTCCGAAGCCCTTCCAGCCCCCGGTCAGCAGGGACATGCAGCTGCCCGCGTGGGTCTGAAGTATGCTTACGGTGGAATTCAGCTGACAGGTCAGGCAATCAGCCTCTCCGACACCGATGCTAAAGCTTTTGCGAAAGCTTTGGACAACGAGGTCGAGGGTTTAAAGAATGACCTTATGAAGGACATGAACCGTCAAATTTATGGCTCGGGTAACGGTGCCATTGGTGTCGCTACTGGTGCCAACACCGGCGCTGTTGTGCCCGTGTCTGACGCTCGCCTGTTCCAGATTGGTATGGTTGTTGACACCCAGACTGGTACCACCGTAGACAACACTGGCCTCATTGTTGCTTCTGTGGACCTCACTGTTGGTGCTAACACTGTTACCTTCACGACTACCCCCGGTACCGCTACAGCTTCGGCAGACATTATTGTCCGCCGCGGTTCTGGTGTTGCTGCTGGTGGTAACCGCGAACTGACTGGTCTCGCCGCAATTATTGACGATTCCGGTACCCTCTACAACATCGACCCTTCTGTCGAGCCCGAGTGGAAAGCCACCGTTTCTGCAAATGGTGGAACCGGACGTGCCCTGTCAGAAGCTTTGATGATTGGTATGACGGATTCAATCCGCACCAAGGGTGGGTCAACCTCCCTTATCTTGCAGTCGCTTGGTGTTCGCCGGGCATACTTTAACCTTCTTTCGCAGTTGCGTCAGACGGTTAACACGCAGGAGTTCACTGGTGGATTCTCCGGCCTCGCATTTACCACTGACCGTGGAGAAATCCCGGTTGTGGCAGATACTGATGCACCACTGAACAAGCAGTGGTATGTCAACGAGGATGCTATTACCTACTACCGTGACGAAGAATGGCACTTTCTGGACAAGGATGGTTCCATGTGGAAGCAGGTTCGTGACTCCAACGGAGATTACGACGCTTACTACGCTCGCATGGTTGAGTACCACGAAATTGGTACTGACCGTCGTAACAGCCACGGTGTTATCGAGGACATTCTCGAAGCGTAAATCGCTCTCGCCATAGTGATGGCCTGGCCCTATAATGGGGTCAGGCCATTATTGTTGACGACACTTCTTAAAGGTAGAATAAAAATATGGAAAACAAAATTCTTTTTTACAGGGCCGCATCGGAACTGCCCGATGGTTTGTCGCTTGCCGATTACGAGTACCGTTTCTATGCTGACAACGCGGGCAAAGAGATTCTTACTGTCGAAATCGACACACCCCTTAACGGACAGGTTTTGAAGTACAACGGTACGTCTGGCGGGTGGGAAAATGCTAGTGACGTTTTTACGGGCCCCGTTACGTGGGGGGCTTTAGCCGGGGTATAAGCTAAACTAAAGCTATGGAAACATACTTAGGACAATCTCCCAGCGTGTACAACTCCGACCTTGGAGAATTCGTCAGTGACGACCATGTGCGTTTTGCGCAAGTATTAAAAGACCTAAAACCCACTTACAGCCTCGTTTATATCCCTGTTTCTAAACGCGCAACACCCGAAGAAAAAAAGCATCCTTGGGCCATTATGGACAAGCCAGATAATCTATCTGAATACGCGGTGCGTTTCCTGTCGGAAGAGGACATGAAAGCTCCACACAAAGTTATTGCCTGGTTGTTTGACGGTGACGTGGTACGCCACGGGGCTAAAAACATTTTGAAACGCATTGAATCTGAAGAAAACGCCAAAAAACTTCTAGATTTCAAAAGACAAGAAGATGATTTAGAGGATAGAATCGAATATGGCGCGTTTCTAATAAACGGGGGGCGGAATAAGCTCCACACTGTTAAGCATGATGGAAAGAAGTTTGAGCGATGAGCTACAGCCCCCCCACTAAAACCGTTGGTGATGTTTACGCACAGGTCAAACGGGCTTTTGGTGATGAGTCGGGGGTTCAGCTAACTAACGATGATATTGCTCGTTGGATTAACGAAGCTCAAACGGATATTGCTGTACAAAATCAGGTGTTACAAGCTACCGACACAATGGCCACTGTTGCGGGGCAAGCCACGTACAGTTTGGCAGCTATCAGTCCGCCCATTGATTCGATTGCGTCGATTCTTCTCAATGGTCGTCGTATTGGTAATATTCCTATTTCGCAGGCTGAAGAGTCTATTTCTTTGGCTGACCCGGAAGGTTTAGAGATTGGTGCCCCCCAGTTTTGGTACGAGTGGGCTGGGAAAATTATTTTTTGGCCTACACCTGGGCAAGTTTACACGATGCTGTTGCGTTATACGGCGGAACCAACACTTGTGACTACAAGTGTTGGTGACCTTTTGGCGGTACCTGACGATTGCTTTACTGACGTGTGTAACTATGTTTTAATGCGTGCTTATGAGATGGACGAAAACCCGGAAATGGTAGCTGTGAAGCAAGCCGAGTATAGTTCTTCGGTTGCGGAACGTGGGGAGACGGAACGTCAGGCAGCTACCATGACGTATGAGACTACTATTACGTTTGAACTTTACTAGGAGCGGTCATGCCAGGCGCACCCATACAGGTAGGCCCGTTTATTGGTGGTCTTAACACGTTCAGTGATGCTACGGCCATTGCTGACAATGAGCTAACGGTTTGTGAAAATTTTGAACTGGACTTGGATGGTTCACTAAAATCACGGCCACCTATTGAAAATTTGGGAATTAATTTTCCGTTAGATAGTACGGGTAACATAGATTTTCTTGGTAACTTTTTTACCCCCGCTGGCGTGTCATATCTTATTGCTTCGGACGGCAAAGACAGCACCTACTATTTTGATGGCACTGCCTGGGTTCTTATTACTAACACGATGGCTGCGGCAGGGTTTGTGCAGTTTGATGACAAGGCTTGGCTTACCGCCCCTATTGGTTCGACAAACTTCGGCGGTTATTGGGAACCTATTGGCGGGTTTGTTACCGACAATAACATGCCTAAAGGCGAGTGCATTGTCACGTTTAAGGAACGCCTGTGGATTTCTGAGGGTAAAGACAGCACTAACCAGGGCACCCGGTTGTACAGGTCTCGTACCCTTGCCGACCCTTCCCTTTGGCAGGTAAGTAACGACTTTGTTGACATTGGCTCTGGTGACGGCCAGAACATTGTGCAGTTGGTTGTGTACTTCAACACGCTCATCATTTTCCGTACCGAGTCTACGTATGGTTTGCAGTACACGTCTGACCCGGCGGCAGCTGTTGTGTCATTGATTATCCCCAAGGTGGGGTTAAACTCAAAGGATTCGTTAGCCCAGTTTGAGACGTACATTTACTTTATGTACGAAAACAAGGCGTACGAGTTTGTGAACAACCGTGCCTCACAAATCAACGTAAAAGTACCGTTTTTGCCCACCACTACAACAAACATTTATTTGCCTTACGCCGTGTCAGAGTTTAACCAGCGCATCCTATTTACCTATTTTGACAAAGTATTTGTGTACAACCTGCGCACAAGGTCGTGGACTATCTGGAAATCTAGTGTGTATGGCTCACTTGGGCAGTTTTACACCCGCTCAAACAACACCGACAAATCCGTTGTTTTGGGTCACAAAAATACTTTAGTTCCTACAGGAGGTTCTCGCGTAGCTACTCTGCTACAAATCACTGACGAATACGGCTCTGTTGAAGAAACCATGGACTGCCTTATTCAAACCAAGAACTTTAACTACCAGGCAAGCTCCATATTTAAGCGCCTGTTTTGGTGGGGCTTGGATGCTTCCTTTAAGGGAACTGTCGTAGGCACCGCGGTTCCCATCACACAAAGTTTCAGTGTGTCGTGGCAAACCCTGTTTAATGAAGAAACTTGGGGCTCTATGTTGCAGTACACGTGGGGTAGCCCGCAAGATGGTAGTCCCCCCATCAACACGTCTGTCACAGAATCCGCTGTCACATTCCGCAGAGTCTTTGTCAAATTTCTTAAATCGTTGCGTTTCCGCCAGATTTATTTTCGAGTCAGATTTACTACCAACGGGTCCCTAACTGAAGCACCTGTTAGACTATTTTCATTGACAACGTACGTAAATCCTAAGCAAACAGTGACCAAGGAAGTTTCGTAGTGAACAGGTTTCGGAAAGACTACTCTTCCCCCGCTCAGGGTGGGGGAGGGTTCAACCCGTATGCTGCCGGAAAAAAGCATTACGGGAGTGGACGTCCTATGCCTACTGTTGGTAAAGTAACTGATAAGGCCGGATACAAACAACGAGACGTTAAAGCTGCTGCTAGACGGGATGCTTTGATGAGGAGATTAGGATAATGGCCCCAGAAGTGTGGGACACAAAGAACCCGAAGCCTGCTGGCGAACGGAAGTCTTTGACGCCTGCCCAGAAATCTGGTGCTAAGTCTAGGGCTAAGGCGGCTGGTAGGCCGTACCCTAACCTTGTTGACAATATGGCTGCGGCCAGGGGTAATTCCATTATGAAAAGGATTAACGACTAATGTATAGAGACACTTCTAGTATGGGTAATCGTCTTGCTCCTCAGAAAGCTGCGTATGGGGATAGTGAAGAGATGAAAAAGAAGGCTCGTGAGCGGGCTATGATGAATCGTTTGTCGTCTGTTCCGGGACAAGCTTCTTCTTAGGAGAATATTATGGTTTCTGTTACTAATAACTTGGGTGCCGGTATTTACGGTAAATTTAAATATTCTCCTGGTGCCACTAATAACTTGGGTGCCAATATTTTTGGTACACCTTACACTACTGGTATTCCGGCTCCCGCCGGCAAACCACCTACTCAGGGCTCCCGTAAATTGGGCTCCCGTAAATTGGGAGCTATCCAACCTCAAGAAGCACCAACAGTAACACAACCTTCCATTTCTCGCGGGCCAATTGAATTCCGCGACGCAGCCTACAACTCCCAAATCGCCTCAATCCAACGCGCCCTACAAGATTTTGAGACCGGCGCACAAACCCGCGGCGAACGCTACGGCCAAGACTTCAGCACCGGGCTGGGCCGTATGGGTTACCGCCCAGCTACGGGTTTCCAGGCAATGCCTAACATTCTTGAACAAATGAACCAGCCACAGGCAATGTCACGTATGGGTGCTGGTGATGGTGCTGAAATGGGTGGGGCCCCGACAGTATCTGTCCCCCCCATCGCAGGCGCTTTTGACATTGAGGGCCAGTTTGACCCGTACAGTTCCGCAGCTCGTGGGACTCGTGGTTTGCGTGATGAGTTCGCTGGGCGCGGTACTTTGCGTTCTAGTGATTTTGCTAAAACTTTTGGTGAGTTTCAGAATCAGCTTAACCAGCAGCTTTCTGCTATGGAGACGTCTCGTGGCCGGTTTGGTCAGGACCTTGCTACTGAGGTTGCTCAGCAGCGTACGCAGTCTCAGGAGCGTCAGCAGTCTGCTCAGCGTGATGCAATGATGAGGGCGGCTATTGCGGCTGCTGGTGGGGCAGGTTTTTAATGGGTAAAGATGTAAAAGTGGGTAATACCCGAATTTTGGGTGGCGGTACAAGGCCCATGGACGCTTCTCCCCCCCCTATTGAGGAGCAATGGAGGGATATTTTAGGGGAACCGCCGCCGCCGCGACCCCCCGTTGGTGGTAGAAGGTTTGCTTTGCAGGGAGGCACATATTTAGGGGGTTTTGGCCCTCGCTTATTGCCAGAAGTTGTGCCGCCAGAGTTAAGTGTTGCCCAAAAACTTGCTCAGGCAGCAGTTTTTCAGGCTTCTGGTAGGGCTGACAATGACCGTGTTTATGCTAATCGCGCACGGCAAGCAGAGGCCATGTCTGGTGGCGAAGCCATGTCTGGTGGCGAAGCCGTGTCTGGTGGTGTCGGGGGAGGGGCCCCTGCGGGACCCAATTATGGGCCTTACAGGGAAGCTCTTATAGGTCAAGCGGGTGAGCTTAACGCACGTATTCAGGCAATGTATAACCAGTTAGCTGACCAAGCTGGTGCTAACGTGGACCGCATTTCAGGTATTTACGGTGGCGCTAATGAGGGCATTGGTAATGTTTACGACAGTGCCACTGGCAATGTGGCTGACGCTTTTGGTTCTGCGCAGCAACAGGCCGCAGACCAAATGGCCCGCCTCGGCATTGAGGCCTCCGCCCCACAAGTTATTAATCCTATGGCTTTGGCGCAGGCACAAGCAGTGTCGGGTCTTGAGCAGGGCCGTGCTAGTGGTCAGGCAGCTAATGAGCGTTTTGGTTCTGCGGCTTCTGGTTTTGGTTCTCAGATGGCTCAGGTTGCTCAACAGCAGGGCACTGAGATGAATTCAGCTATTTTGGGTGCTTTGCAGCAACGTTTGAATGATTCTATTCTTATGGAGGAGCAGGGCCGCATGGCTGGTTCTGGGGGCGGTGGGGGTAGTGCCCGGGATGTTTTGACTGCTTACCAGCAGGCTCAGTTAGCGGCGGGTGCTGAGGGTCGGGGTATTGATTTTGTTCAGTGGGAACGCGAGCAGGGTAACCGCGAACGACAAGACGCTCTTGACCTTACTTTTAGGTTAATGGAAACCGGGGAGCTATCATTCACTGAGGCCCAGGCTCAAGCAAATGCTGTAATTAGTGGGCAGGCACCCGCAACCCCCGCACAGTCTTCAGGTAACTGGTTTACTAATTTATTTGGCTAGGAGTTTAAATGGCGGAGACCACACCACCTAACGATTTTATTAAATACTATAACCAGTATAAAGAACGTATCGGTACTACTTTAGGGCCATCAAACCCGCCCTCAACAGGTGGTTTTACAAGCACGCCTAAAGAACCTGAAATGGGTGTTTTAGGGGGCGTTAATGATTTTCTTAGTAGACCTTTGTATGCGGTTACTAACATTGCAGATAAAGCTTTGGATTTGCCGGAACGTTTTGCTGAGGGGGAGGGTATTCAAGCTTTAGGAGCTTTGGCCATCTCACCACTTACAGGTTTTTTTTCTCAAAGCCGTAAAAATAAAAATTACACTTCCGACCTTATTGAAAAAACTAAAGATGTTTACCACAGGAACAACCCTAATTATGTTGATACGGAAGATAACGTAGACCCAATAACTAAAGGTGCCTATGGTCTTCAAGGCGACATTGCTTTAGACCCACTTACTTGGGTTCCCGCCGCCTGGATTGCTAAGGGTGTGCAACTCGTTACCCGCGGTGCGAAAGCTACTACGGCGGGTACTAAAGCAGTTTTGGGTTCCCGCAAAACGGCTGAGGCAACTAAAGGCGCTGTAGTTACGGGCAAGCCTGTTGAAGAGGTTATAGACTCTGTTCGCAATAACCAGTCTCCTGTACAAAACTTGGGTGACATTCCCAATAACAATCCGGCTCCTGCGCAAGCATCTTTAAAAGCAGCTGATGTTATTGCGGATTCGGTTGCTAAAGGTGATTTGCCTAGTAAGACGTTTAGTTCTGCGTTGCGGGCTTCTGTCGACACTACCAAGTTAATTTCTGGTCAAAAGCCTTTACTTAAAACTAAGATGGTTTCTTTTCTTAATAGTTTGAAGATGGAAAAAATTGTTTCTTCGACTCCTGCTCCTCAGCGGGAGCTTAGTTTTAACGAGTGGATGAATGAATTTAAAAACTTCCCCGAAGTGGCAAAGGTGGTTAACATAACTTTGAAACAGGGTAACCTGCAAGAGATTGTTACTAAGTTGAATAACTTGCCCGCAGAAAAACAGGATGCGTTTTTTGCTCAGCACCAAGATTCGTTTGTTAATGATGTTCTTAACCCGTTGTATCAGAGGCATGTTGCGGGTATTCGGGCTGGTCAGCGCGTAGACATTGTGGGCCGCGTTGTGCCAGAAGCTGAGGTGTTGGATGGTGCGGCGGCGGCTGTGGTGCGTTTGGCGGAGATGGCTGGTACGGAGCGGGTTAACGCGGAGTTTGTTTTGGGCTCCGAGTTGTTTAATTCGATGCGTCGTATGAAGCCTGAACGTATGGCTAAGTTTTTGGATGCTTCGCAGAATGTTTTGGCGCGTACTGGTGTTGTTGAGGCGATGGGTCTTGTGCGGTCTAATTCTGCTGAGGCTAAGTTGTTGGCTCGTTTTAATATTACTCCGAAACGGTTGCGGGCTGCTCAGGATGATTTGGCGGAGCGTATTAGTGTGTTGCGTACGGGGCAACACACTAAGAATTTGTCGGTTGCTGCGGAGACGTTGGGCGAAGACCCAAATTTTGTTCGCCGGTTGCAGGAAGATTTGAGCGCCACTAATTTGAAGAACAGCCCTCGAATGGTTGATGATGCTATGTCGGGTATAAAAAATGCTTTGGGTGCGGCGCTTCGTAACTTTACCGACAGCTTCTTGACTAAGAAATATAAGTATGAAATGTATGATGGCGAATTGTTGCTTACTGATTTGAAGTACGGTGCTGGGGATGCTCGAATTAAAGATTTGTATGGCACATATGTCCAAAATGATTATTGGACTAGCTTGTCTAAGCGTGCCCGTGTTATGTTTGCTGGTTTTCCTCTTCGCAGGGGGGCTGATTCTCCTATGGTTTTGGAGGGCACAATTCAGCGAGATGTTTTGGGCAATGTTATTTACAGGGGCCGGTTACCCAAATACATTAATAAGAAAAACTACCAGGCTTATGCAGGTTTTGATATTGCTAATGCAATTGAAGATTATGTGCTGACGGCGGGTAAAGCCGGTGAGGACTTCCTTACGGGTAAGGGTGTGCCAATTACTCTTGATTTGAAGGCTATGGGTGCACCTAGGGTTATTGAGCATTTGCGGTTTACGGATATGTACCGTTTGTTAGACGCGGGTTTGGAAGCCACCCGCGTACCCGGTACGGACCGCGCCATGCACCGCAGGTGGCTACAGCTGGTGTTCTTTAACGCAAATAGTGGCGTGTCGAGAACAAGTCTTGCGGATGCTTTGATTACTATGCGTCAGGGCGGCACACGTGAGCAGGTTTTGGATGTGTTGAGGTCGGGTACCACCCGTAGTGGTGGTAAAGCTGTTGATAACTGGTTAGCTGGTGGTAATAAGAAAGCTATTTTTGGGCATTCGCGTGGCGCTAATAGGCCAGCCACCCCTCCCGGTATTACTTTGAAGCCTAACCTAGGGACCAATAATCGTCTTGTTGGTCATTATTACGAGTGGAGTAGCGATGCGGCTGCTGAAAACATTGTGGATGCTTTGTTTGCGGCGAGCCCAAACATTGATGATGTAATCACGTTGAGAACGGGTCAGTACGTTGCTCGGATGGAAACAGAGATTAATACTTTGCTGCCCGAAATTTCGCGCAACTTGGTTGATTTGATGTCTAATCCGGTTACGAGGGCCGGTGCTTTGCGGGCGGTTAATCGCACTGATGACATTGTGGATGATTACATTAAAAACATTGATGGTACCGAGGCGGCCTCTGTTTATCTCAAGGGCATCATGGATAACTCTGTGCCTACGACAGTTACGCAGGCGGCTAGGTCGGCTGAAAAGATTTCTAAGGCGACTGCTACGGGTAGTAAAGCGGATGTCGATAAGGCTCGTGCTCAGAAGGCTCGTGAGGACAAAAAAGTTTATGACGAGAACGAGGCTAACGCCCAGGCTGCCGCTAAAGAAATTAAGGCTAATCCGGAAGCTTATAGCCCCGAGGATTTGTTGGCAGCTGACGAGGTTATTGCTATGCGTAACATTGCTGATGGTTACGGCGTTGTGCAGACGGGTGCTCAAAGGTTTATGCAAGCTTTTAGTGCCGTTTATCGGATGGATGCGTCTAACCACGTTGCTGGAAGTATTGGCATTAAGTCGTTTGGTTTGAGGGCACGAAAGTTTAAGGACGAGATTTCTAGGCAGGTTAAAGCTATTGCCCTGAACCCTGCGTACAATACTCAGGTGGCTGGTAAAACCCCTGTTCTTAATGCTGCTTTGGAGTTGATTCAGAAACGTGGTGATGCTCCTGCGGATACTGTGTTGGCTGCGGCTAAAGCTGATTTAGAGGGTCAGCTGGGTAACGTGTTGGATGTTACGGGCAAAGCTGGTAGTGAGAACCAGTTTTTAAATTCTATTTTGGGTACTTCTTTGTTGCACACGGGGGCGGCTTTGGACCAGTTGAATATCGTGTTTATGAAGCACGCTGTTTTGGGTAAGACGGGTGATGACTTTGCTCGTTTGCCGGAGAGCGGTTCGTTCTTTGACGCTAACTTAGCTGCGAAGGATTCAGTAAAGAAGATTTATCAGGATGCGGCTACGAAGATGGTGCCGACTGGTTCTGTTCAAGAAGTAAATGAGATGGCTAAGTTGCTTGCGGCTATGGACCAGTGGCGTAGTTGGAAGGTTACTGACCCGCGCCAGTTTATGCTATCTATTCAGACTGCCATGTATGAGTTGGCGGCGAAAGTTTCTTTTGTAGACAACATGTTTGATTACGCTAAAGGCATTAAGCTTGGTACCGACAATGCAATTAAAGCTAAACAACTTGGGTTTGTAAAACTGGTGTCGGAAGGTAACTCATATTTTGGTGGGGTGCTGCCCGCAAATATGTATGTTGCACCCGAGATTGCGGAAATGTTTACAGCATTAGACGTTTCTTTCCGCACAAGCCGTAGCCTTAAAGGTCCCATTGGAGATTTTACAAACACTTACCTAGACAAATTGTTGAACACGTGGAAGTACGCTGTTACTGTTATCCGCCCAGGTCACCACATCCGTAACGAAATAGGTGGGCAGTCGCTTCGCTTTGCCGCTTTGGGCGCATCCAAATTTGCTTTGGCGGAAAATAAAGCTTACGGGTTGCTGGCTTTACGTAAAAATTACACTGATGTTGACATGTGGGCTGCTTTAAAAGCTGACGGCGAAGAAGCAATTAAAACTGGTGAAAAACTTTATTCCGGAAGCAAGTTCAGCATTGACGCTGATGATGCGTTTAGGCGTATGGAAGAAAACTTGTTTGATGTGGGTAGGGTTGTTGAAGACTTCTTTGACGATGACGTTGTAGCTAGTGGTTTTGCTAAAGGTGTTGACGTCGCAGCTAATATTGCTACTTTGACTTTGGCTAAGCGCGGTGGCCGGGTTGAAAAAATAGCTTTGGGAGCTTCACAATTTGTTGAGCACAAAGCACGCGCCGCCCATGCGATACAGGCCATGATGCAAATGGCTGATGGCAAACCCATTGTTCGCGGTATTGGGCGTGTTGAGTACCCCAAAAATCTTGAAGAGGCGTGGCAGTTTGCTATTGAAAGCGCTTTAAAATATCACCCTAACGCAGCCTCGCTGGCAGCGTTTGAAACAAAATACATGCGCCGTCTTATACCGTTTTATTCTTGGTTTAAACCAGCAACAGTTGCTTTGCTTGAAGCAAGCATTATGAACCCGGCAAGAACCATTACAGCTATTCCCAAAGCTAGCTTTAACCTTGCTATTGCTATGGGACAAGACCCTCATTCTGTTTACTACCCATTCCCCGAAGACCAAATGTTTCCTAGTTTCTTGACAGAAGAAATGATTGGACCCCAGTTTAAGTTTAATAACAATTATATTTCGGCAAACCCTGGTTTTGCCATTCTTGATGTGTACAACCAACTTATACCTCGCCCTGTCGAGGGACTTGTTCAAATGACTAACCCGTTTATCCGGGTGCCTATTGAAATTATGGCTGGTTCGCGTTTGGGCAGCCAAGCCCCCATTAGGGACATGAGCGATTTTATTGATTCGTCAATCCCAGGCGTAAACTATGTGTCGAACATCACTGGTCGCAGCGTTACCGGCGGGTTTGAACCTCAACGACAGGTGGCTTCTGGCAGTAAAACATTGCTTGACCAGGGGCTTAGTGCGTTTAACTGGTTGACGGGACTGGGTGCACGTAACTACAGTAGGTCTAGTTACATTAATTTTGCGGAAATTGAGGCGCGTAATGCGGCGGCACGCGAAGAACAAAGCCAAAGTTTCGTAGACACATTCTTGAGTAGGTAACGTGGATAATCAACAAGCTAACCAGTTTTTAATGGACTATGGACCACTTATTTGGTTCATTTTTCTTACTATCGTATCCATTGCCGCCTTGGTTAAGATGTGGCCGTTTATTTCTAGTGTTGTTAAAACTGTTGAAATTATTACTGAGTTGCCTGAACGATTTCAACACATCGACAAAAAACTTGACACGCTTGAAATGCGTTTGATTAATGTTGAGCAGGAAGTTAAAACTAACGGCGGGGCTAGCCTGAAGGACGCTATCAAAAGAGTTGAAGACCGTTTAGATACTCTCTGAAAATAATGCTACCCCGGCTAGGACGGTAACCGGGGCAACAATAAATCTTATCACAGAGGTTTCGGCTGAAGCAGTCCCTTAGTTTCAAAGTAATAGTAGCCGTGATTGTAGGCGTCTACGGAGTGACTTTTGCTGTGGTCACTGGGGCGTTTGACCCCGCTGTGTAGGGCTGCAACAGTAAGCACTGAGGCATCCTGCATGACAAACTTTGCTTTGTGTCGTTTCGCGTAGGCTTTGAGGGCTCCGATGACTTGGACTGCGGGGAACCTGCTGCCTGTCTGCACAAGCTGTTTCCCTTGCCGTAGGCGATAGTCTTCGCACACTATGACGGTCACGCCTTCGAGAGCTTCTACTCTTTCTATTAGCGCATCAAAGTCGAGGGCTTCTTTTTCAATGAGTTCGCCTTTGTCTGTCCAGTAGGCGATACCTGTGGTGTCTCCTGGGTCAACGCTGATTACCATAGTGTCGACTGGCTATCTCGGCAATGGTTTTCAGCCATTTCCCGGTCACTGTCAATGTAAGAGCAGTGGCCGCATTCGTAGATGATGTTCATTTGTCGCCCTCCTGTGGAACCCAGTAATCTACCTCGACTGCAAATCGAACATCGAAGTCAACATCACCTGTTACGGCGTTGACGTCTTCCATGATTGTTCGTATCTTTTCAATGTATTGGGGTACTACTGATTCCTTAACTTCAAATGTAATGGAGTCGTGGACTTGTAGCAACATTCGACACTCTGGCCCTTCTAGTTCTTTAAAACATTTGACCATGATGCGTTCAACAATGTCTGCGGCCCCGCCTTGAATGACACTGTTCATAGCTTTGTAGGCTTCTCCTCTGTTCTCAAAGTGTCGTTCCCTACCTGACCAGATTTTGATGCGCCCCGCTTCTTCGACTTTGTTTGTGCAGCGTTCGTTGAACCTGCGAAAGTCTGGGTAGGTGCTGAAGTAGTTTTGGCGAATCATTTTGGCCTCTTGCTTGGTTGCCCCAAAGGCGTCCATGATGCGTTGTTCTCCGGCCCCGTATTGCATGGAGTAGACAAGGGTTTTAGTGTCGTGCCTGGTTATGCCTAGTTGTTTGGACATTTCGGTGAAGATGTCTCGGTTTTCGTTGAATACCTTTTTGAGTTCTTCTTCTCCTGCGTAGGCTGTGGCGAGGCGTAGTTCGAGTTGTGAGAAGTCTGCGTTGAGGAGAACGTGCCCTTCTTCAGCGATAAAACACTCTTTGACCTTGCCGTTCCAAGCTTTGTCGGATGCTTTGGGTATTTGTTGGAGATTGGGTTCAGCGCAAGAAAGACGCCCCGTAGCAGTCCCGTGTAGGCGATAACTGCACCTAAGCCGACCATCGGTATCAACTAGGTCAAGATAGGGCTTGTACGCGGCGCTGACGGCTTTTTGCCAGCCTCTGAAGGTCTTAATCTGCTGCGCGACAGGGTTTTTGAGCTTTTCCAGCATCGAATCATACGCTAACATGGCTTGCTTATCGAAACTAGGGTTACCCGTAAGTTTACTAGTCTTTACAACCGGCAACCCCATGTCATCAATAAGCAACTTTTTCAGCTGCTTCGGGCTTGCAGGGTTTACACCCAAAGCTTTTTCCATTTGAGCCATGACCTCCTCACCCTTTTGTACATATTCTTGGGCAAGTTGTACATCAATCCGTACACCGTGTCGTTTCATCGACAGAAGAACACGGATAAGGTCTTGTTTGTGTGGCCAAATCTCTGCTGGTAAATCTTTCCAAGCGGACATATTTTGCAGGTGGTGGTACAAACGCCACGTCAATTCGGCGTCTTTCAGTGCGTACGACCACATTTTCTGCCAGGTAGTGTTAGCCCAACCTGTTTTCTTTTCTTTGTCCAGCTCGGGGTCTTTCAGCTTGCCGGGGTCTTTCAAATAGAACTGTGCCAAAGAATCCAACCCTTTGTTGTAAGGCTTGTTTTCGTTGATAAGGTGCGCCATTGTGGGGATGTCCACAAAATATAGTTCTGAAGCTATAATTCCGATTGTTTCAAGCGACAGCAGGTCGAACTGTGCGTTCACAAACAACAGGGTGTTCTTTTTATTTTCAAGCACATACTTTAGTTTCTCTAAAGTTGATTTGCTGACGTTCTCACCAACTTTATGGTTGGTAGGAAAGTAGTGGGCTACTGGCTCGTTGTTGATAACTGCTGCGACACTTACCCCAATGCAGGTGTCTGTGCCTATGGCCACGCTGAGCCCTGTCGTTTCTGTGTCCACAGCGATAACTGAGCCGGGGTTGTCGTAAAGAATCTTTAGGACGCGCAGGCTTTCCTCATTAATGTCGTCAAAGTTTGATGTCATTGTCTTTCGCAAACTGGTTGAAGATGTTACCCAAGTCTGTCGTAAAGCTCAGGTTCTCTGGGTCTCGGGTGATACTGAACGGCTCGAAGGTAGCACCAAGCCGGTTTTTCAGCGTGTCAACCTGCAACAGGTTACCGTCTACTGTCTTGAGTGACACCACAAAGTCGACGTCGGTGGTGATGTAGGTTGAGCCGTACACATCCGACAGTTCCACACCCTTCTTCTGCCCATCATTGGGTTTCTTGCGGTTGTGGTGAATCATAATCATGGCGCAAGAGTACTTGGCTCGCACCGTTGCAAGGTAGTGGATAAGGGTCTTGACAGCCTGCTCGTCGGTCAACTCCTTAGAACTAATCTTTTGTAACGAATCGATAATGAGAATGTCTGGCATATGGTCATTCATAATCTGGTTAAAGAAAACCTGGCCCTCGGGCGTGTCAAGATTGATAGGTGTGCCAAACGGGGCGACCAGAAAGTTACGGTTCAGAGTGTTCTTATCCTCATACGCCTTACCAATGGTGCCCATAAAATGATTTAATGGGGCGGCCGACATCTCCAACGACAAAAACAGCACCTTCTTCTTGCCCGCCACGTTGTCCCAGGTAAGAAACTTCTTGGTCCCTAAAGCCATGTGAGCCCCAAGAGCGATAGAAAACTGCGTCTTACCTGTACCGGGGTAGCCCGCAATAAGTCCAAAGCCTCCCTGGGCCAGGAGCCCGCCCAGTATCCACTCAATCTTGAACTCAGCGTCCACAAAATCCTGGTAACCATAAATAAGTTTCGACTCACCCATGATGGGTGTGGTCTGGTTAGCAGACTCAATCATCCGAGTCAGGTCAACATTCTGCAACGAGTTATACCCATGCTTCTGTCGAGCCCTGTTGATGAAGTCCGTTATGCGCCTATCACGGTCACGACGATACTTGTACTTACCCCAACGGTCATCAGAGTCATATAGTACAGTAGCTATATTTTCGTCCGACCAGCCCAGCTCAGCCCCCATGTGGGCCAGCTCAGACATAGCCGCAGACCTATCCTTCTTCGGAGGTCCCTCAAAATACTTGTGGTCCCTGTTGAACTTACTCAGCAGCTCAGGTGTCCAGTTAGCCAGTGTTCGCACATCTTCCAACGATGGAAGGTTGCCCAGCACTAGGTCAGTGCTAACAATCTTTCTCGCAGAGGATATGTGAGCAAAGTCTTCAAGACTGTACTCAATCTTCACGTTCCCACTCCTTCACAATGACGGGCATATTCCGTTTGTGATTAGTGGTACGAATGGGTCGAAGAATTTGGTCTGCGTCCCAGCCGGATGTATCCGCATGCATCACGTAAGCAAGTGCCCTGTTTCTGTCTTCTAATACGTCAATCTCGTCAATAAAGTTATCTAACTTCCAATAGCAATGCTGGTGTCCCTCAATCGACGACTGAACAATCAGTGTCGGCTTAGGCACAAACATCTTGCCGTCCTCCGCTTCTTGCGCCCATTCCGCGGGCGCATTACCGTCGAAGTCTACCCACAAAACCCAGCTACCAAGAACATTATCCTTGGCCGGGTTAGCCACCTTAAACAAGGCAGGTGAGTAAAACACGTTAGCTTTGATAGCCGACCACTTTAGCGTGTGTCGGACAACACCCTCCCGTTGGCGCGGCCACTCAAACATGAATGGTGTCCACTTACTGTCGTGTTCGACAGGCAGGTAAACAAAGGTTGTGTTCGGGCTACTCGCCTCGACACCCCAAATGTAGTTGTAGAACTCCCGCAGTTCCGTTGTAGCGTCAGTCATTTTTGTCCTTAGTGTGAGTGGACGGCCCCGGAGGGAAGAGAGGAAACCTCCGGGGCCACCAACGCCCGTCAAGCTAGTTATGCAAAAGGATTACTAGCTGCGGTCTGACGGGCAGTCTTCTGGGCTGGCTGAGGAGCCTCAGAAGTCTTGGAGACCTTCACATTTTTAATGTTCTGAAACATCCTACCAGCGTTCTTGCCCTTACCGGCAGTGCTATACAGCTGCAAGGTGCCTCGTGCGCCAATAAGGTCGTCCCGGTCCACATCGTTAATTTCGTCCCGAGCCACACCCAGGTCGAGCATCCGCTGGACATAGTACCCCAGCTTCTGACGCTCACGGTCAGTGAGGTTTTCAGGGTCTGCGGGCAGCTCAAACAGTTCGCTGTTCTTTTTGCCCTCATCGCCAACCAAGTATTCGACGATGACCCATGAACGGTCAGGGTAAGCCTGGCTTCCCTGCTTTACGTAGACATCTCCCAAAGTAAATTCGTAGATGCCATCCTCCATTTCGTATGACGGAGTTGTTGCTTCAGACGTATCAATTCCATACTCATCAAGCAGTCCCATTAGTTTGTTACCTTTCAGTTATCAGTTAGTTTCGCCTACGAACGCGGGCTCGTCATCCTCGAAATACTCCTCGGATACGGGCACGCCTTCATCAGGCAGATTATCCGCAGCTAATTCTTTAGCTTCGGCTACAACACCTCTGGTGTCATCGCTGAGCCAATTGGCCACAACAGCGACAAAATCCTCGGGTGAAGTCATTAGGGGCAAGCCACCGATACGTGACTTAGCATCCACCAAAGCTGACGGGTGCGCTTGCACCTGACGCTCATAGGTGGTGTTCTTACCAATGCCTTTGATTTCATTGGTGACGTGGGCTGTGACATGCATCAGCTTCTGCAACCCATCGTTGTTCTTGGGCGTAAACCCAGGCCTAGTGACCTTCATCTTGCGGTGGTCAACAACCTCACGCTCATGTGCGACAAGGATAACGTGAACCCCCGACAGATTCTGGAACATCTCAACAGCCTTACGACACGCATCACCCAAAGGCTTGTACAGGCGAGGGTCAAGGGCGACTGTCGGAATTTCATCCTTCAACGCGCCAATGTCCTCACGAAACAAGTCGTCCAGAAGCATGTCAGCTGCAGTGGAGAACTCATCAATAACGACAGCCCCCACCTTTTCAAGACCCCTCTCTCCCTTAGCTATCGCGTTAGCAATAATCGCAAAGTCAGAGAAGTTCTGATAGTTCATGCGCACAACATCTTCCAACAAAGACTCGTGGTTTTGCAAAGAAACCCAGCCCTCTTTGGTGTCAATGTACAGCACTTTTTGTTTCGGCCCAACAATTTTCTTTGCCAGAGCGACAGACAGGACAGTTTTGCCAGTTCCCGGCTTGCCATACAGCATTGCCATTAGATTCTTAGCAACCTTTTCCGTACCGAGGTCAGCCATTCTCGACATTATTTCATCAAGGCGATTAGACATTATTTGTTCCTTCATTTGTTGCGCCGATTACGCGGCGTCGTCTTATTTTGTATTCAGTTTTCATCATTAGTTCGGTGTTGCCACCAATCAGTTCAGTAGAGCACATGTCACGGAATGAGCAGGACTGGCACACCATTTTGTTTGCTGTGCGGTAAGCCCGACTGCTTTGTTCCTCAATCGGCAATTCTTTGAGCTTCTGAATTTCAGATGCTACACCTAATTGCTCTTTGAACGTATTTAACACGCGGTCAACATTAGGTTTCAACATCATAAAGTACTGCATCGATGCTGACTCAGGTGTTTTTAGTTTCCTAGTACGCACCATGTTGTACGCACCATAAGCAATCTCATGGTTCATTGCACGCAACGCGCCGATGTACTTAGGAATCTGTGGCTGCAGGTCTGTCTGCTCAGGAGTGTAAAAGTCGTACACAAACTTGTGGTCAACGACTACGTAACGACCTTCGGTGTCTTTTACAATCATGTCTACAACAAATGGGTAACTACTTTGCGTGTTTTCGTCGTAAATTAAACTAAATTCGGCCTCAACGGCTAAGATTGTCCACCCGGCACGCACGACATACTCGTTAACGAAGTAACCCCACCCCTCATTGAAGAGCATGTCGTGTAGCCGTGCCCTGTTGGGCGCATCTTCGTAACCTTCTTTTACAATTTCCTGATACTCGGATTCGGCAACAGCGTAGGCCGCATCCCAGGCATCTGCCTGTTCTTTAGGCGTAACGCCCGCCTCAAGCAAAGTTTTGTAAAACATTTCCAAGACACGGTGACCTGCTGTGCCTGTCGCAAGCGCTTGGCTGGTGCTAATACGCTCAAGGCTAAGCCCGTAACCGTAGTAGTGCTTACGGCGACACAGCAGGTAACTGTCGACCTCTGAATGGCTGACACTAGGCATCTGGGTCACCGACAGAAGGGTTGAAGCTTAGTTCTTCAATAAGTTCTGCATATTTTGAATACAGCGCGTAGCTGTCTTCAATGTCTTGCAAAGCCCTGTGCATTGTAGGGCGCGTCTTCTCTCCGACAAAGCCGTAGCCCATGGCGTCAAAAAACATGCGTAGGGTGCTGACATCTAAGTGCCTGTGGCTGAGCTTGCGAGCTAGCCTGGGCATCCAGTTGTTGATAAAGGCCCTGTCAAAGTGAACGCTTGAACCCGCAAGGATGAAGAACTGGTCGTCATACTTAGCTAAGTCTTCAAGGATTTGGTCTTCAGCATCATCAACCATGATGGACCCAAACGATTCCATGTCTTTAAGCAAGTCGTTTTCGGTGTGCATTGTCTGCACAAACAAGTCCTGCTGCATCAGTTCCCACGCAACCTTATCGGGCGTGATAAGAACTGATTGCACATCAGTTACCTGGTCAAGGTGGTCTGCCATCAGCCAACCCACCTCAATAATGCGGTCATTGTCTGGGTCTAGCCCAGTAGTTTCAAGGTCAATCCATAAATACATTGTCATTACCGTCCTTTCATTAGGGAGACTAGCGTACTAGTTACTCCGTGTCAACATTAGCGAGCAACTTATTTTTAGTTGCCCACCACGTCTCATTATCAGCTATTTCTTGGTCAGTTGCTTTTGTTACTGCATCATGCGGTTGCCACTTATATTCCGGCAAAGGCATGAATGGTTCGTCGGCAGGTGGCCGCGGACCGTAATACTTATTGTTCAGGGCGTGCCACCTGTTGTGACACGTACTACAAATACGGTGTACGTTATCGGGCGCATTGTTGATGACATTCTTGTCAGGCCCATGGTGGCGGTCACCCTTGTCGGGGCCTTTAGTTGGCTGTATAACGCTTCCTGCACAGCCGATAATCGGCTCGACCCCACCACCCGCATTTCTAAGATTTGCCCACTCACAGTTCATGTCCTTAAATATTGGGTACATCATTGCAGCCCGCTTACGACCTGTCGACACAATGTCAGTAATATCTGAAGGCTCTGACATGGGCCTACCTATGCCACGCTTATCAATTTCAATGACAGTGTAGTCATCCTGGTGTGGTTCGTACAACTTGAAGTTGGCATCAATCCAAGCTTCCTCGAACAGGTCGGTGTTACTCATTGTGTCCCCCCGTCATCGGTTCTTGCACACGCGCCCCACCCACCACAATCTCAGGCTCCA
>Ga0209284_10002151_pt1 | contig 27640 bp, 24 predicted proteins | sample FRY03_FD_187211 | JGI IMG/M metagenome (GOLD analysis project Ga0209284, IMG submission 187211) | Freshwater microbial communities from Lake Fryxell liftoff mats and glacier meltwater in Antarctica - FRY-03 (SPAdes) (version 2) | ecosystem: Environmental > Aquatic > Freshwater > Ice > Glacier...
TGCGCTTGTCCTTAATGCTAACGTTCATGATTTTAGTTTTTTCCTAGTATTCAGGGTGATGAGAGTTTTCAAATCTTTTAGATTTCTAAAATTCATCCCGGGCATTGACCACTTAATCAAGGGCATTCAACGAGCATTAAAAGCATCCATAATAGTTATGCTTGGTTTTATTGTTTACATTTTTATTATTGGTATTTTTTCTTTCTATCTGTTCAATCAAAGTTCCCCTCAATATTTTGGCAATCCATTAATTTCGCTTTATTCAACTTTCAAAATATTCACAGTTGAAGGGTGGTATGAAATTCCTGAACAAGTTACGAGTAGTTTTTCTTCGGTATTATCATTTTTTACATATGTCTACTTCATTTTTGTAGTTTTAAGTGGCGGTATTTTAGGACTATCACTTGTAAATTCAATTTTCGTAGACGCAATGGTTAGCGACAATAATGACGATCTTGAAAAGAAAATCGAGAACTTAGAGCTAAAGATTGACAAACTTTTAAGCCGGTAAGATAGGCGAACTAATGTAAGTCTCCCTAAAAACCCGGCCAATGGTTAAGTTGAGAAAAACTAATAACTTAAACCATTGTACGAATGAGAATGACACGTAGAAAATTCACTGCAAAATTCAAAGCCCAAGTGGCAATTGAGGCGCTTAAGGAGCGTGAGCGTATGGCAGAACTTGCTAAGCGATTTGAGTTGCACCCTAATATAGACATTTACAGCCGCTTTATTGTGGGCTGGCAGATTGCAAACAGTCTCAACAAGGAAACGCAAACAACTGTGCTTCACACAGCTATAGCGCGTTACGGTAGGCCTGAAATCATCAATTCTGATCAAGGCTCCCAGTATACCTGTGAGCACTGGGTTAGTACTCTCAAAGAACTTGGTATAGAAATCTCGGTGGATGGCAAAGGAAGAGCAACCGATACTGCTTTCATCGAACGCTTCTTCGGTACACGCAAGCGCAAGCACATCCCCTTGTACCCAGCTAAAGATGGTTTGGAATTGTACTAAGGAGTAGCTATGTTTATGCTTATATACAACTGCCGAAACCACCGAGGAATTGGCAGCAGTAAACCTGTAAACCTTTACCTAAAAGCAGCCTAATCAAACGTAATTCAATAGGCTAGTGGTAGGAAGAATGGGGAGTATTACATACTATAATAGCTTACGGCTCTCATAACCTCTCAGATATAGCTCTAAGGCTTAGAGATTACCTCATAAGAGAGCTAAGTAGTAAGCGCTATGAGCCAGAGATAAGGCTGGATAAACTATACTACCTATTAGCGGAGAAGTGGATGAAAGAAAGCCGTAAAAGGAAAGTAAAAGAATATACAGAGAAAGCTCTGGAAACGGTAACGGCTCTGGGATTACTCCTCTCCTATCAGATAAAAACAGCCTCTACAGGAGAGCCTAAAGTAGTTTTTAGCCTTAATAAGGACTGGGAGTAACGTATGGACCTGAGTGCAATGATTATGGACCTGAGTGCAATGATTATGGACCTGAGTGCAATAGTAGCCATAGCAAACAGTTAATATTTGATTGATTTACAGATAGTTAGGTAAAAACCAAAAAAGACTAAGAGTTATTAAGATACTCCTAAGAGTATATAAGAGGGATAAACTCTCCTTACAGTCGTTTATCCTTTTTAAAAACTACGTACCTGAGTGCAATTTATTAACCCTCTGGAATGCTATTTAATAGTTTACTAGGCAATAAAAAAATAATAGTAAGTATTGAAATAAAAATATCACTATATTTATTTTAGTAAACAGTAATAGACACTTCTTAACAGCCATTTTGCTTTTTCCGCTTAAAAACGGGGCGACACCGAAAAGCCAAATGAGTGGGGAATTTTAAAATTTAAACAAAATGAATAAATATTTTCTAACTTTTATTATGTCAATTTTGACAGTAACGTTTTCATTCGCACAAGTAATATGGCATTCTGATTTAGATTTAGCAACTACTTCAAGAGGACAATATACTTCTTATATAGCAAGTGATGGTGCAGTTTATAAAATTGGTGACCGAATTAAAATCGGAGTGCCTTCTTCAAATAAAACATTTGCCTTTATTACAGAAGGAGACGGAATTTTATTGCCAATTACAAATTTACTAGCAGCTAGAAGTGGGGATGAAACTGAAATAAAAAAGATTATGGTTGCTGGTAACAAGAGAGCTGGTTACTCAGTTTATTTAAGAACCAAAGGTGTTACTGGCTTATATAATTATACTATACAATTTGAAAATGCTCTATCAACTGGCGAAGTAAAGGGGTTTGGAATGACAAGTGACGATGCTTTAGCTGAATTAAAAAAAGCAAAGGATAAATTAGACCTCGGGCTTATTACACAGGAAAAGTATGACGAAATAAAGGCTGAGTTGGTTAAATACATTAAATAAAAGCAGCCCAAAACATCGCCAAACCGATAACTACAGTAAGCCCTCAGAGGATAGAGGAGCTGGTATAGCTATTTTTAGTACCTATAAGTTGCAATAGTAGTAGCTATAAGTTGCAAAATGACTACCTAACTACTTGATTATCAATACTGTTTTTTGTGATAGCAGCAAGGTTTCAATATTCCTTAATCTGTCATCAATACTTTGTAAATTTTCCATTTTTTTACTTTGTTGAAAGTGAATAAAATGGATTAGCTAATCCTTTAATACAATTGTATTGCAAAGATTAGAAAGTATTGAAAATAAAGGTGTTTACCTATGGAAGTGGTAAAGGTAAAGGTAAAGGCTCAAAAGTTTTTTAGAAGCTCATCAATAGCATCTTGTTTGTCTGATGATAGATTGATACTTATATTTTGTTTTAGCTGCTTCCACTTGGCTTTAAATTCCTGTCCATCAGGTTTGACAAAGCAGGCTGTCATTTTTTGGTAGTCTGCCTTTTTAGAATTGTGGACGATGTTAGTTGATTGCTCTAATCTGTTAATAAAATACAATAGCTCACTTGCGTTTTCCTGATGCCATTTTATAGGCTCAATACTTTCTATTGGCTGCCCTGTGAAAATGTCTTTAAATTGCTCATAGGTGGTTTCTGGTGCAATTAGTTTGTATTTATCAATCATCAGGCTGTGAAGCTCTGGAAGTTCTTTATCTGGATTGTTTTGCCATACATAGGAAGTCTTTTTTTGTTGTTGTGGTGGCTTTGTGGTAGGTCTTTTTTGGTGGTGGTCTATTTCATTGGAATAATACTTTTTAAGCCAATTTTCATAATCATTCAAGCCCTCACCACCTATTTCAGCAAGCAGTTCTTTTTTTCTCAATTCATAAAGTTGCTTGTCAATTTTTGCCACTGCCTCTAATGGAAGTAAATTTTCTAATTCTTTACTGTATGCTTCAAATCTTTTAATCCTTAATTTTTGTAAGTTCTTTTTAAATTGCTTAATAAATCTTTGTAGCTGCCATTCTGTTTGTATGCCATAAGTATTTTTTCCATTCTCTGATGGGACTGGCTCATCATAAAACTGACAATAGCTGTGCATCCAAATATAATTTTTCCCTTTGTCTGATAATGGTGTGTTATTGATAAATTCTGTCAATTTCTCAAAGTAGCCATCAATTCTGTTTTGTGTTTTATCATCCATCTGGCTAAATGTTTATGTTTGGAATTTTATTTACTGCCTCTCTTTTTTTCTCATCTACAATCTTAGCATAAATTTGAGTAGTCTTTAATTCTGAATGTCCCAAAAGTTTGGAAAGTGTGAAAATTTCAGTTCCTAAAGTCAATTGTAAAACTGCAAAAGTATGTCTGGCACAATGGAAAGTAATATCTTTTGCAATGCCTGCCCTCATCATCCATTTAGATAGCTCTACATTCACATAGCTGCTATATTTCAAGCCTGTAAAAACTCTATCATCTGGACTGCCTGCCTCACCTAAATAGCCTTTAGCTTGCTCTGATAAATCTAAATATTGAAGTCCTTTAGTTTTTTGTTGGTGGAAAGTTATTCTAAATCCATCATTTGTTTTTTGCAGCTCTGACCATTTCAAGTTATTAATATCTGACCATCTTAAACCTGTTAAGCAGGAAAATATAAAAGCTCTTTTTAATACATCATATCTACATTCTGCCTTTACAATTGCCTTTAGCTCATCAAGTGTCAAATACTCTCTGATGCTTTCAATTACTTTTGGATTGCTTACATCAATAGCAGGATTTGAAAGTATTATTTTTTTTCTTACTGCTTCCTTTAGGCAGGCTCTGAATTTTAAAAAGTATGATGATACTGATGATGATGATAAAGGCTGTCCACTACTTTTTTTTGCAGTATTTTTTAAATAATCTCTAAAGTTTTCAGCAAAATTTTGGTCTATTTCTCTGAATGATACTTTTGTCCCTGCAAATTTGATGAGGTGTTTTAGTGTGCTATCCCAATTGCCATAATTTCCAATTGACTGCTTCCTTTTTTCCATTTGCTCTGTGAAGTAGTCAATAAAATTAGTGCTTTGCTTAAATTCATTAGTAAAGCCATAAAGTCCATTTTTTATTTCAAGCTCTCTTTTGGCTTTGATACTCTCTGCAAGTTGTAAATTGTCTTTATTGCTCTGCTTGTCTATTGGTGTTTTAGGCTTGTCAATCAAATAAAGGTTTAAATATTCATAATCCCTTAAATTTTTGACTTTGCCATCTGATGAGGTGGCAGTCCCTTTATAGATTTCCAAAAATAGACTGATGCTGCCATCTTTAGTTTGCTTCCTTTGTCTTAAATGTACTTTCATTTTGCTGCTATTTGCTGCTAACTGTTTTCAAAGATACATATTAGCAGCAAATAAAAGACAAATAACATCAAAACAAGTGAAAATAACAGTGTATCATTGTGACTTAAAGTCAATGATTAGAAGGCTTTAGCTAATCAAAGGAAAATAGCTTTACTTTCCGATGCAGAACTTACTAAAAATATTCCCTAGTAAATCGTCGGTGCTCACCTCTCCCGTTATTTCGCCTAGGAAGTGCAAGGTGCGGCGAATGTCTTGAGCTACTAACTCACTGCTGATGCTGTTTTGGAGGCCCTGCTGTACCGACAACAGACTTTCGGCGGCTTTGCCCAGGGCCTGCTCATGCCGAGCGTTGGCGACAAGCTTTTCTTGCTGTAACTGACCCGCATGTACCACTTGCAGCAACCGATTTTCGAGCTCCTGCAGCCCGTCACCCGCTTTCGCGGAGATGAACAGCAAGTCTTCATATTGGTCGCGTAACGCCTGCATCAGCGTAAGGTCTTGCACTTCATCCATTTTGTTACCAACCAAAACCAGCGGTGTATCGCCAAGCTGCAATCCATCTATTTCGGCTTGCAAGCTGCTTAAATTGGTGCTGCTGATGTCGAACAAATACACAATTACGGCGGCGGCTTTTATTTTTTCACGGGTACGTTCTACACCCAAACTCTCAATTAAATCGGTGGCCTCGCGCAAACCAGCTGTATCCATAAAACGGAATTTGATGCCACCTAACATCATTACATCTTCAATTACGTCGCGAGTAGTGCCAGCGATGGGCGAAACAATGGCTTTGTCTTCGCGCAGCAAGGCGTTTAGCAGGGTTGATTTGCCGGCATTGGGCTTGCCCGCAATCACAGTAGCTACCCCGTTTTTGATGACGTTGCCCTTTAAAAAACTGGCCCGCAAACGGTCTACCACCTGCTGAATGCGCTGCAGTAAGCCGAGCAACTGCCGGCGATCGGCAAACTCCACATCTTCTTCGCTAAAATCGAGCTCCAACTCTAACATCGAAGCAAAATGAATCAGTTCTTCGCGTAATTCCCGTATTTCTTGCGCAAAACCACCCCGCATTTGGTTCAAAGCTACCCGATGCGCATGTTCGTTGTCGGCAGCAATGAGGTCGGCCACGGCTTCGGCCTGACTCAAATCAAACCTGCCATTTAAAAAAGCCCTGAAAGTAAACTCGCCTGGTTCTGCCAAACGTGCACCATGCTGCAAACACAAGCGCAATACCTGGTCAAGGATGTAGGTTGAGCCGTGCAAACTAAACTCCACCACCTCTTCCATCGTAAAACTTTTGGGCGCTTTGAAGCAAATCAGCAAGGCCTCATCTACCAAACGGTCGTGCTCGTAAATCATGGCCAACCGGGCTTGGTGCGAGGGCATTTGGAGGACGCTGGCGCGTGGACAAAGCCGCTGGGCAATGGCCATGGCTTGGGAGCCAGACAGCCGAATAACGCCTAAAGCACCCACACCAGCTGGCGATGCGAGGGCAACAATGGTATCGTTTTTCTCGAATAACTTCATCTTTTCACATTAATTTAAGCGCAGGCGGTGATTTCACGCGACTTCACCCGCTTTTCCGTCATTTTTTCAACAGATTGACGTAAAAACACACCCAACTGTCAGCCAAAAGTATTTAATTTGAATCGCAATAGCGTCATGAATAAATTTGAAACCATCCGTCAATGGGCGGAACACAAAGATAGTCCAATCATCCTCTTTGTAAATGGACTGGATCCAGAAGTTGTAAAAATAGCCAAGGCCCTCATTCAGGAAGAAGTGGCCGACATCATGCTATTGGGCGATGAGCTCGAGGTATACGAGGCCTGTAGGAAATACCGCCTGAACGAAACCTTACTGTACGGTGTGGTAAACCCTGCTGACCATCCAGAGATAGAATATTACATAGAAATGTACATGGAAGATACGGGCGAAGTAGACCCGAAAAAAGCCGCTAAAATGGTGAAGAAACCGGAACTACTTGCGGAGCTCATGTACCGCGACGAAGTGGTTGATTTGGTGGTGGTTGATTTGGCTACCTGGGCTGCCCCAGTAGCGTGATGCCTACCAATCCGCTCCTCTCCTTACTTCCAAACCCATCCCAAAAAGAGCAAAATCGTATTTAACAGGGTCCAGCGGGTCGAATTGTCGCAGTGCGGCGGTAAGTTCGAGGGCCGCCTCCCAGTCTGACTGCCTGCGTTGCAGCAAACCCATTTTAATGGCCACCCGCTGCACGTGCAAGTCGAGCGGCATAATTAAATCGGCGGGTTGGAGCTGCTGCCAGAGTCCAAAATCCACCCCGTATTCATCTTTTCGCACCATCCAGCGCAGGTACATGTTGAGGCGCTTGCAAGCCGAATGGCGGGCAGGCGTGGGGATGTGTTTGCGGCTGCGTTGCGGGGCCCAATCGGGTAAAAAAACCTGTTGGTGGAAATGCAGCAAAGCCTTTTCTACAGTCCAGCTGGTAGCGTCAGCTGGCACAAACGCCTGCTCCAAACTGTTGTGCTTGCGATAATGCCGACCCAAAAAATCGACCAAGAACAACAAATCGGTATCGTTGAAGGTGCGATGCACGAAGCCGGTTAAGCCGCGTAACTCCTGCTCGCTGGCGCTTAAAACAAAGGCGTGCGGTGCCTTGTCCATGCGCGCCATCAGCTCCTGCGCTTTGGCAATGATCGTTTTTCGCTGTCCCCACGCAAAAATGGCCGCAAAAAAGCCAGCAATTTCTATGTCCTGCGGCTTAGAAAAGGCATGCGGCACCACGATAGGATCATCCGCAATAAAATCAACGCGATTGTAAGCCGTTACAAAGCCGTCTAATTGCGTTTTTAAGGAAAGGAACTTCGACATGCTGCCTGCAAAACTGCGCATTCAATGGCATATCTCCTACAAAAATACGTAAGATCAATTTTTGCCATCGTTTTCTAAAACCCTTGCATTTAAAAAGCCGCTGGAGTGATCCAACGGCTTTAATTTGCTATTTATTCAAGAAAGGCAGGTCAGAAAACGAGGCTTTCCGCAGCCCGCTTTCCCTTCTGAACCACTAAACTCCCGCCAAAGCCTGGTCTAAATCAGCCAAAATATCTTCAATGTCTTCTACCCCCACGCTCAAACGTAGCAAGCCATCTTCGACCCCGGCAGCCAAACGCTTATCGCGCGGAATGCTGGCGTGAGTCATGCTGGCTGGGTGACCAATGAGCGACTCCACACCGCCCAGCGATTCTGCCAACGAAAAAATATGCATTGAAGACGCCACTTTCATCGCCGCTTCAAAGTCGTCGTTGGCCAAAGTAAACGAAATCATGCCACCAAAATCACGCATCTGCCGCTTGGCAATGTCGTGCCCCGGATGTTCAGGAAAGCCCGGCCAATTTACCTTACCCACCTTGGGATGATTGCGCAGAAAATGCGCCACCGCCGCCCCGTTTTCACAATGTGCCTTCATGCGCAAGTGCAAGGTTTTTACGCCGCGAAGCACTAAAAAGCAGTCTTGTGGACCAGGATTAGCACCACAGCTGTTCAAAATAAAGGCCAAGCGTTCGTACAAAGCGCTGTCGTTGGTGCAAAGTGCCCCCATCACCACATCACTGTGACCGCCCAGGTATTTGGTGGCCGAATGCATCACCAAATCCGCACCTAAATCAAGGGGATTCTGCAAATACGGTGAAGCAAAAGTATTATCAACGGCAAACAGCACACCTGCAGACTTGGCAATGGCGGCCAGCGCAGCTATGTCCACAATTTTCATGGTGGGATTGGTAGGCGTTTCAGCCCAAATCAGCTTTGTTTTATCGTTCAGATACGTCTTTACATTTTCCGCATCGTACAAATTAATGTAATGAAATTTGATGCCAAATGGCTCGTAAATTTTGCTAAACATGCGGTAAGAACCGCCGTAGATATCATCACCCGTAATCACCTCATCGCCGGGCAGAAGCAATTTAATAACCGCATCAATAGCACCCATGCCGCTGGCGAAACAAAGTCCGTGCGCCGCATTTTCCAAAGCCGCCAAATTTGCCTCAAGCTGTGTACGCGTCGGATTTTTACCTCGTGCATACCCATACCCTTTGTGGTTACCAGGCGAAGCTTGTACATAGGTGGATGTTTGGTAAATGGGCGTCATAATGGCACCAGTGGTTGGATCTGGGTGCACGCCTGCGTGAATAGCTTTGGTTCCGAATTTCATGTATTTATGCTTTTCTGTTGTACGAAGGTAGCCATTTTTTTGTCTCTAAAGAAGTCCCTGCCCGCCTTTCCTGCTCCGCAAAGCACCTCAGCGACCCCTGCGCCAAATTCCTGCGAAAAGCTTGGCAAGTCTCCATTAATCCCTAATTTTGACAACCGCCACAGGAAGGAAAAGCCCGCGCATGCAAACACCCAAATCCGTCGTTCCCCACCACTACCTGTTTAAAAAAAGCAGCTCCGTGTCCTCCGCTTTTCAAATAAAAACCGCGGCGGCCTCCGTGGCCTCCCTGTTTAACCCAAACCTATGATCTCCCGCTCCACCGTCGACCGCGTTATGGAAACCGCCCGCATTGAGGAAGTGGTGGGAGACTTCGTGACCCTCAAAAAACGCGGCACCAACTACATCGGCCTCTGCCCCTTCCACAACGAAAAATCGCCCTCCTTCACCGTAACCGCCGTCAAAGGCATTTACAAATGCTTCGGCTGTGGTGCCAGCGGCAATGCCGTTGGTTTTTTAATGGAACACGAGCACCTGGCCTATCCCGATGCCATCAAAGCCCTGGCCGCCCGCTATAACATCGCCGTTGAAGAAGACGCCCGCGAACTCACCGAAGACCGCAAGGCAGCACTCAGCGAGCGCGATCGCCAATACAACCTCCATGGCTTCGCCCAGTCCTATTTCCACATGCAACTCACCGAAAGTGCGGAAGGCCAGGCCATCGGACTGAGCTACTTTCGGGAACGTGGTATCCGCGAAGAAAGCATCGTTGCCTTCGGACTCGGCTACTCGCCTGAGGCTTACGAAGCGTTTAGTCAGTTTGCACGCAACAGCGATTTTAAAGAAGCAGAGCTCGAAGCATCCGGACTCAGCATCCGCACCCAGCGTGACACTTTAATTGACCGTTTTAGGGGAAGGGTTATCTTTCCCTTTTACAACCTCAGCGGCAAAGTGATTGGCTTCGGCGGCCGCACCCTCAAAAACGATAAAAAAGAAGCCAAATACCTCAATTCGCCCGAAACGCTTTTGTATAAGAAGAGCGAGACCTTGTACGGACTCTTCCAAGCCAAAAAAGCCATCCAAAAAAATGAAAATTGCTATTTAGTAGAAGGCTATACCGACGTAATTGGCCTGCACCAAGTGGGCATCGAAAACGTAGCAGCCAGCTCTGGCACCTCCCTTACGCAAGACCAAGCACGCTTAATACACCGCTTTAGCAAAAAAGTAACCGTGATTTATGATGGTGACTATGCCGGCATCAAGGCCTCGCTGCGTGGCATCAACATATTACTCGAAAACGATTTGCAAGTGGCCGTGGTGCCTTTGCCAGAAGGCGAGGATCCAGATTCGTACAGCCGTAAACTTGGAACGACCGATTTTAAGGCTTATTTAGACACCCATACCACCGATTTTGTACGGTTTAAGGTCGATTTACTACTGAAAGATGCTGCCGGCGATCCCATCAAAAAATCAGAAGCCATTCACGACCTGGCCGAAACAGTGAGCTTTATCAGCGACCCCATTACCCGTGCTACCTACAGCACTAGCACGGCTGATATGCTGGGACTGGCCGAACAGCTGTTTATTCAGGCGGTGAACCAGCACCAGTTTTCGCGACAGAAACGAGGTAATTCGGCTTACCGCGACAATTTTGAGCCCTTAGCGGCACCTGGCGCCCCCACCGCTGCCCCGCAAGCCCCAGTGCTCAACGACGAGCCACAGGAAGCCGACATCATCCGCATATTGCTGCAGTATGGCGACAGTCCCCTCACCGAAGAGCAAGGGGTGCTCGAATTTGTGGTTGACATGCTCGACGAAATAGACTGGGACGGCCCTGTGTACGAAAAAATATTCCGCATCTTCGAATCAGGTTGGAAAAAGGAGCAGTTGTACCCCGACCGCAACCTCCTTTTTAACCACGACGACAAGGAAATCGCGCAAACTGCCTTGCACCTTTACGCCCATGAGTATCAGCTCAGCGACAATTGGGAAGTGAGACACGAGATTTTAACACCAACAAAAGAGTTTAAACTGCATGCAGAAGTAACCAGCGGTGTTACCCGGCTCAACCTCAAAAAAGTAGTGGGAATGATGCGGACTTGCGAAAACAAGCTCAAAGCAGCTGACTTATCCGTGGAGGAGCAAGAAGCACTGCTAACGGAATACATAGGGCTTAAACAAATACACAGAAGTTTAGCTGCGACCCTTGGCAGCAGCATTACCCACTAAGCTACGCCGGCTGCAGCACCCAGCTCAAAACCACCTCGTCCAAAAAGCAATAAGCAACCTCCAAACGCTGTTTTTTTTCTAAAGTAACCAAGTCAACAAGCAACATTTTCCGGTCATCATCGCGCCCTACAAGCCGGATATGCTCCTTAAAAATCAATTTTTTGCTGCCGTGCATTTTGTACACCGCCTCCTTAGCAGTCCACGCCAGCATCAAATCGGCATCTGTCAATCCAACCAGCATCTTCTCTTCCGCGGTCAAAAAGCGGTCCTGTATGCGTTGCACCCGGCTACTCACCCGCTCCACGTCTACCCCCACCGCTTGTTTGGCGGCTACAGCGGCTGCGTAGCCTTGGCAATGACTAATACTGATAAATCTGCTGTCGTTCACAAAATGTGGCTTTCCGTGGGTATCTTTGATCACGTCCATTTCGCGCGTTTTGGCAACTTGCTGCAGTGCAAAACGACTGGCGAGCCACTGCAAACGAATGGCGGGAACCGCAATTTGATGGTATTCACTCCATAAGTTGGGTGCAAGACTCAGTTGGTCGATGAACCAATGTGCCGTCTCGTCCACCCGCCAAAGCACAAGCTCACCTTGCGGATCAAAGGCGGAAGTGTGAACAAATGACATAGTTAAATATAAGCAAACATACGATGAAATTCGACATTATACCACAGCATAAATTATCGGGACACAAAGACTGTTTGTACAGTATTTTACTAAGTCCAGATCAAAACGAACTTTACACTGCTGGGAGCGACGGCCTTGTAGCCCGCTGGGATTTAAGCAATCCTGCAGACGCACAACTCGCTGCACAGCTAAAAAACGGCATTTACACCATGAGATTTCTGCCCAACAGCAAAAGTTTGCTATTGGGCAGCATAAAAGGCGGTTTACACGTAGTAGATTTGTTACAACACAAAGAATTACACCTGTACCAACGTTCAGATGATCCTATTTTTGACATGGATTGGCTTGGTGACCAACTTTTTGTGGCGCATGGCGATGGCGTGGTGAGTCAATGGGAAGCAGAAAGCCTACAAAGTCTTCGGATGCAACAAAAAACCGCAGTGAGCACTGCCGCCATTCGTTGCTTGCTGGCACACCCCACTGAACCCCTTTTTGCCACCGGCAGCAGCGATGGCGCCGTACGCCTTCACCAGGCAGCAGGTGGGGTATTACAAACGTTAACCGCGCACACCAGCTCCGTTTTCAGTTTGCTTTGGTTATCAGGTGGTAAATATTTACTGAGCGGATCGCGCGACGCCCACATAGCAGTATGGGAAACAGAAACCGGCAAATTACTAGATAAATTCCCAGCCCATTTGTTCACCGTCAACCACTTGCTCCACCTGCCTGAAGTTGGCTTGGTAGCCAGCGCTAGCCGCGATAAAACCATTAAGCTTTGGGATGACAAAAGTTTGGAGCTGGTAAAAGTGGCCAGTTACGACAAATTTCCCGGCATGGCACACAGCCATTCTGTTAACAAACTGGCTTGGCAAGCTGAGAAGAGGCAACTCATCTCTGTTGGTGACGATAGAAAAGTGCTTATTTGGCAGATTTCGGAAACATAGAAAAGATAATATGGAATACACTTTTTAATTACTTTTATCTTCCTAAAACCAACCAAACTTTGGCCAAAAGAATCGCCTTTTTTTACCTGCTCCTTGCTTCGTTGTGGGTTCTTTTGAGCGATTCTGCGCTAGAATGGCTGGCTCCAAGTTTGGTAGATGTTTTTTACATCAGCAGGCTGAAGGGTTTGTTTTTTGTATCGTTTACAGCTTTACTACTTTATTTTTTTGTGAGAAGGGAGAATCGCAAACGCAAGCAGTTAGAGACGGTTTACACTGAATTATTCGAAAATAACCCCAATCCTATGTGGCTTAGCCGTGAAAAAGACGGTACGATTACAGCTGCTAATAAAGGAGCTTGTACTTTATACGGTTACACGCCTTCCGAATTTGAGCGTCTGACCAATCAGGATTTACTAGCCGAAATCCCTTTGGTGAATGGCCTTTTAATACAATTCATCTGCCACAAACGAGCCGACGGCTCTAAATTATGGGTGAAATACCTAGAATCAGCAACCATCATAGCAAACGAAAGGCTTACGTTGCACTTGGTTATTAGCGCAGATGCCGCCGTTAAAGCAGAAGCAGACCATCAAGAAGTTCAAAAACGTTTGAATGATTTGCTCGAAAGCATGGACGATTTTGTGTTTGGCGTGGATCAAAACGGAGCTTTTTCCTTTTCGAATCGTGCCTTTGAATCATACCTGGGAACAACCCCTATAATGGGCAAAAAAGCAGCTCCCTTGCTGGATGGTTTGGATGCCAAAAATTGGGGTTATTTGCTTGATGACTTAAAGGAGCAAAACCGTAAATCACTCGACTGGTTCGACGAAAAACGACATTCATGGTTGCGTATAACGGCCTATCAAACCGAAAAAGGCTTAGGCATTTATGCCAGCAACATCAATGAGCACAAGGAGCAAGAAAAACAGCTTCAGGCACAAAACAAACAGTTGATGGAAATTGCATGGACCCAAAGTCACGAATTGCGAGCACCTTTGGCCAACATCATGGGCTTGTTACATTTGTTGAAAATCGACCAAGTCAATGCTGAAATCCAAAGCCTTTACTTGGAAAAACTGGAAGAAGCCACCGAGGATCTTGACAAAATCATTCATGAAATAGTGAATAAAAGTGCCTTGCCTTTCTCCAACCAACACCTCAGAAAGCGGCTGTAGGGCGTTTTCTGTCCATGGCCTCGTGTTAAGGCAAGGTCTTTTCTTTTTAATTTCTGCGCAAATGTTTTAAATTGTTTGCATAACTCAGTACCAGCGTCTATTTTGCTGTATGAAACGCATTGCCGCCATACGGTTACACCATGCCATTCGCCTTGATTTACCTCTGGCGGAGCTAAAGGTGCTGTTGGGCGACGATGACGGCCTCATCGACCATGTAGGTACTGACCTCATGGCCTGCGATTGCTGCGGTTTACCCCACAGTGACACTGGCGAAGTCGACGTCCATCTCGATGATGACAACTGCCTCATCCTCTCACAAAAATGCAATTTCTGCTTGCAAGGCCATTGTTTGGGTTTTATTGATACCACCGATTTACACGAATGGCAGCAAATACTCCGACATTTATTACGTCAGCAGTTTGGACTGAATTCACTAGGGGTCGAGTGATGCAGCTGGGAGATCATGTACCTGATCCGCCCAGACTGGTATGCTATTTTAAAACCTACTGGTACCACATCTTGCTCGCTTAAAAACCCATCTTTCGGATTAAATGTTGCGCCATGAAAAAGATGTATGTACTATTAGTCTTCTTTGGTTTTGGCGCAAACGCCAGTGCCCAGAGCTTGCTTTTATCGGAAAACTTTGACTATCCAGCTGGTGCACAGCTTCGTGACCATGGATGGTATCCGCACAGTGCAGCTAGCACCAATCCGCAAACTATTACTACCACCGGCTTAACCCTTGGCAGCACCTCCTATTTCGGCAATGGCATCGGTAACGCCGCTGCTGTAAACAATACCGGCTCGGATGAAAACCGACCATTTAGCAGTTATGTAGATTCTGGAAACGTTTATGTTTCTTTCTTGTTGCGCGTTAATGGCCCGGTAGACTCACTCTTCAATGAGCATTTCTTTTTCCTCGGACAGTATTCCAATACAACTACTCCAATATTCACCTCAATAAGTTCTGCCAACCGCGGACGAACCTTCATCGTGCCCAGTACTACTCCCGCACAATACAAACTCGGTATCACTTTCAATGCTGGAACTGTAACAACTCTTGGTTTAACAACAGCCGACCTAGATACAGGTCAAACTTATTTAGTAGTTTTGAAGTATCAATTTGTACCTGGTTCGAGCAATGATTCGGTGAGTTTATTTATGTTTAACGATGGCAGCGACATTTCCACGGAGCCCGCCGTGCCTACCATTGGGCCGGTAGCAGCCACTTTGATTGGCACCCCACCGGCTCCAGCAACTGATTTGACGGCTGCACAATTTGTGGCTTTGCGCCAATTCAGTGCTACCCAAAGAATTACGATAGATGGTATTTATGTACGTGATCACTGGCTATTGCAAGCTGCGAACACCAGCGTAGAAGATGAAGGCTTAGCTCCGCAGTTCACCCTGTACCCAAATCCATATACTGATGGTGCCTTATTTATAAAATCGCAAAACGACCAACCTATACGTGCTCGTTTATTGGATTTAACAGGACGCGTACTTTTTCAAACTCCTGTAGAAAACGGTCAAATTATGCTACCCAAACAAACCGCGGGATTGTACCTCCTGCAAGTAGAACAGCGAGGAAAAGTAGCTATCAAAAAATTAGTGATCCGATAAAATTTATTTAAATCTAGACCTATGAAATGGATGTTCGTCCACGCGCGCCCGCTAACACTGCTATTTTTCAGTCTACTGCTGTCGGCTTGCAAAACGCAAGATGTATTTCCAACCCTTACCTTGGCGGTTAGCACAGCAAATTTGAGCGACAATGGTGGCACGATGCGTGTGATTGTGCGGCTAAATGGCCCCCTTTCATCGCCCTTGACTGTACCTCTTAACTTTTCAGGCACTGCTGTTTTAAACCAAAATTACAGCGTATCAGCACAAGCAATAACGCTTGAAGCAGGCATTGACTCTGGCTTTATCACCATAACAACCATTTCTAGTACGGATACAAGCGGCAAACAAATCATCATTACTTTGGGCGATATACAAAACGTACTGGTGCAAATGCCGTTGAGCCAACTGGTAAATTTGGTTAGCGCCAGTGCTGACCGCGACGGTGACGGCATTGCTGATATTGTAGATGGTTGTCCAGATGACTTCGGTCCTGCCGAAAACAATGGCTGCCCATGGCTGGGTGTGGTCATAAATGAAGTATTATATGATCCCGGGGCCGATGCTGCTGGTGATGCCAATGGCGATGGCGTACGTGATCCAATAGCCGATGAGTTTGTTGAACTGTTCAACTCTAACCCTATACTCGACATTAGTGGCTACACCCTCTCGGATGCGTCACAAGTGCGCCATACTTTCCCTGCTGGCACGATAGTACCTTCGAATGGGGTGATTGTAGTATTTGGTGGTGGAAACCCGACTGGTAGTTTTGGTGGGTCTATGACACAGATTGCCTCTGAAGGTCAATTAAACTTGAACAACGCGGGCGATGTGCTTACGTTGCGCGACAGCCAAGGCGCTACAGTTGCGGTATTTGATATAAACGGCTTGTCGGGGAACCCAGACGAGGCTTACTCCCGTAATCCGGATGTTACAGGCGCTTTTGTGCGGCATTCCGCCATTCCCGCGGCCAATGGTGCGCTTTTTTCACCAGGCATAAAAGTAAACGGCAGTAATTTCTAACCTCCCACCATGGTCGGCCCCATCCTTTCGGTTCTGTTTGTCATTGTCGTTGCGCGACTCTTGCTTCAGAAGTACAATCCACAGGCGGTTTTGCTACTTTCAGGAATTGCCATGCTGCTGGCTGCGGCAGCCTTACAAATGCCTCTGCCTGATTTACAGCGCCCTACTGGAGCGGTAGGTTTCGATTTTTTCGCTTCCATCAAAGAATCTTTTAGCAAAACCAATGCTGGGGTCGGACTCATGATCATGGCCATCGGCGGATTTGTAGCCTATATGGACAAAATTGGCGCCTCCGACATACTGGTGCATTTGGCAATGAGGCCGTTGCAGCTGTTCAAAAAGAACCCCTATTTGGCCGCCAGCATGGTCATACCCATTGCGCAGGTGTTGTTTATCGCTATTCCGTCGGCAGCAGGACTCGGTCTGTTGCTTATGGCCTCACTTTTCCCCATTCTCATTCGCTTAGGCGTGAGTAGGCTTTCGGCTGTTTCAGTCATTACAGCCAGCACCGCTTTTGGCATTGGTCCTGCCTGCGCCACAACCGCCAGCGCCATCGAAATCATAGATATGGACACTGTTTTTTACTTTCTTAACTACCAAATCCCCCTCGTTTGGCCGCTGAGCTTAGTACTGATGGTGACCTATTATTTCACCAACCGCTATTTCGACCAAAAAAACAAAGTCACATCCCCCGTAACTGATGCCATGGCGGTAAGCATTCCCAGCACACCCGCTATCTACGCTATTCTGCCCATTCTGCCCATTGTATTGCTGCTGGTTTTTTCTGAGATTTTTAGCTTTTTCGAAAGCCCCATCTTTCTCGATACCACTACCGTTATGTTCATCAGTTTGTTTGTAGCCTTGTTCTTCGAAGCCATCCGCCATCGCCAACTCAAAACCCTACTTTCCTCCTTGCAAGTGTTCTGGAATGGCATGGGCGACATCTTTAAATCAGTTGTCACCCTCATCATCACCGCCGACATCTTCGCCAAAGGCCTCATCAGCTTAGGGTTTATCGATGGTTTGATCGGTAGCACCACTTCCTTAGGTTTCAGCACGACTGGCATTGGCATAGCCATGACCATCATGATTTTTTTAGCTGCCATGCTCATGGGCAGCGGCAACGCAGCCTTTTTTGCCTTTGGTCCGTTGGTGCCTAACATCGCTACCCAATTGGGCATGGGTGCCACCACCCTGATCTTGCCTATGCAATTGGCAGCTTCCATGGGCCGTACCGTATCGCCAGTATCAGGGGTGCTGATTGCCACGGCAGAAATTGCCAAAGTGAGCAGTATGGATATCGTAAAACGTAACCTCATTCCACTCAGCACGGCATTGCTCTTTATGCTCGTGTTTCATTTTATTTAAGATGCTCTACCTCCTTCAGAATGCCAACGTATTTGCTCCAAAGCCCTTGGGCATGCAAGACCTATTTATTGCCAATGGCAAAATAGCTGCGATAGGCAAAAAGCTTCCATTTGTTCAGACTGGAGTCACTGTCATCGATGCAGCTGGAAAAACGGTCACCCCAGGACTCATGGACCAACACATACACATCACCGGGGCTGGTGGTAAAGACGGCTTTTTGTCGATGACACCCGAGGTAACAGCGCAAGAACTCATTCGCTACGGAACCACTACAGCAGTAGGTTTACTGGGGACTGATGGCACGGCTCGTAACATCCGCGCCCTATATGGCAAAGTAAAAGCCCTGCGACAAGAAGGTCTCTCCTCTTATATGTACTCTGGTTATTATGGCAGCGATACCGTGACCATCACTGAAAGCATACAAAGTGATATGATTTTTATTGATCCTGTTTTAGGTTTCAAAATTGCCATCAGCGACATTCGTTCATCTTACCCTACCGCCATTGAACTCGTCCGCAAGCTCCGCGAAGTGCGGGTGGGCGGCTTACTCAGCAATAAAAAAGGCATCATGCATGTACATTTGGGCAATTTGCCTAGTCAAATGGATGTGCTGTTCGAATTGGTACAACAATTTCAATTTCCCATTGCGCATATTTCACCAACACATGTAGGCCGCACCAAGAGTTTGTTCGAGCAAGCCATTGAATTTGCGAAACTTGGTGGCAGCATCGACATCACCACAGGTGCGTCCAAATACACCGATCCATACCTTTCGGTATTGTATGCCTTGGATAAAGGAGCTCCTATTGAAAAAATGACCTTCAGCACCGATGGGCACGCCGGCCTCACCAAAACGGATGCACAAGGCAACGACATCGGCTTCAAAAAGGCCCCTATCGACCAAAATTTGAGACAGGTAGTGCAACTCATCCAGCAAGGTGGCTTACCAGCTGAACAGGCGTTGCAATTGGTAACGACCAGCGTGGCGGCTAACCTCGGTCTGTCTAACAAAGGCCGTATCGCCGTGGGATGCGACGCGGACCTTTGTTGGTTTGACGAACAATGGACCCTCTGCGACGTATTTGCCAACGGGGAGGCCGTGATGCGCGACCAAAAAATACTGCTCCAACCCGTCTTCGACTAAATCTCCATGAAAAACCGCCTACTGCTTTTATTTCTGATCACCTTTTTAGTGGGTCAAACAGTCGTGGCCCAGGAAAGCCCCATCATGAACAGCTACACCTTTGGCAATGGGATGCGATTTACAGATAAAACTGGCGATTTATTACGACTTACGGGCTATTTACAGCCCTATGCCGAAACCAAACAATTGATTGGAGATGAAAACGAAGACGCCGCCACCCGTTTCCGCATGCGTCGCCTGCGTTTACGCCTTGATGGCAATTCAGCGAACGACCGTTTTAGCTATCGTTTTCAAGTCGACTTGAGCGGCACCGGCGAAGAGCTCGACGGCAACAGCAATTTCTTACTCGACGCCTTTGTCACCTACAGCATTACCCGCCGTATCAAGGCTAGTTTCGGTCAACGTGCCACCTTCACCGACAACAGGGAGCTGTTTATGAACTCCACTAGCTTGCAATTGGTTGAACGCAGCAGGCTTACTTCTGCTTTTGCCACCATTCGCGAATTCGGTTTGTTTTTAGAAGGCAATTTCCGCATGGGCGGAGGGCATTATCTCAAGCCTTATTTTGTACTTACCAACGGCGATGGCCTGAATGTTTTTGCGCGCGATCGCGGTGGTTTAAAACTTGGCGGGCGCCTAGATTACCTCCCATTTGGGTTATTCACCAATCTAGGACAGTTTAACCAAGCAGATGTAGTGCGGGAATTAACACCCAAACTAGTTATGGGCGTTAATTTTAGCCACAACGAAGGCGTGAGCAGCCGAAGGGGGCGTGAAAGTGGTGCCATATTGTATCTTGATAACAACAACGCTGAATTGTTACCCAACTTTATCAAATACGGCTTTGATTATCTCTTCAAATTTCGAGGCTTTTCGATGTTAGGTGAGTTCGTAAAAAGTGCTGCCACTGTACCCTTGGGCATTACTCAGCGCGTGCGGGTAGATGGCAGCACCACCACCAGTTTTGATGTGAATGGCATAGAAGACATGCCCAATTACATCAAAGGACGAATGATGTTGGGCGAGGCCTACAACATCCAGCTAGGCTACCTCTTCAAAAATGGCATTTCTGTAGATGGGCGATACACCTATATCAATGCCGACCAGCACTCGTTTCTGAACAACGCCACCTTTTACAACCGCCCTTATTACTACACTTTGGGCTTGAGCAAATACGCCGGCCGAAACTATGGTGCGAAAATTCAAGGAGACATTACCTATGTCCAAAATAACGGAGGCATCAACAACAATGCGGGTTTACCCGTCACCGGCAATGAATTTATAAGTAGGATGATTGTTACTTTTTCTTTTTAAGGATGAAGCGGCTAAACCGGCTTTTTTGGCTATTCCCTGCCTTTTTACTAATGAGTCAGTTTAATCCGCAGTCTTCGCGCATCACGGAGAAATTTTTTCCCGAAAAGCAAGATTTACCTGAAGTGACCCCAGCGTTGAAAAAACAAAAGGGCTTCACTACTTATGAAGAATTGACTGCATTTTTGATGGATTTATGCCAGAAATTCCCAGATCAAATCAGCTTATCGTACATAGGCAACACCAAAAAAGGACTGGCTATTCCCCTAGTGCAACTCAAAAGTAATGGCCTTGGTCCTAAAATAAAAATATGGATGCAAGGCGGTTTGCACGGAGATGAACCAGCCAGTACCGAAGCGCTTTTATATTTACTGTACCAGCTGCTGCACGATCCTGCGCAAGCTGCCTTGCTACAAAAAATAGATTTGGCCGTGCTGCCCATGGCCAACATCGATGGTTATCTCAAACAAGCACGAAACAATTCCGAGAACCTAGACCTCAATCGCGATCAAACCAAGCTCATGGCGACGGAAAGCGCCTTGTTCAAGCGTGCCTTCAGTGCCTTCAAGCCACAAGTAGCTATCGACTTTCACGAATACCGGCCCTATCGCCGTGATTTCGCCAAAATGAGCACCTTCGGCGTTACCAGTGCTTATGATGTGATGTTTTTATATTCTGGTAACCTAAACGTGCCGGCTTCGTTGCGCACGTTTACACAGGAAGTGTTTTTGAAACCCACGCGCGCCATGCTTGACGCGCATGAGCTCACCCACCACGATTATGTAAGCTCTGACACCTATCGTGGAGAAATCAACTTTAACCAAGGCTCCAACAATGCCCGGTCGAGTGCCACTAACTTCGCCCTACAAAGTGTTGTGTCAACCTTGGTGGAAGTCCGAGGTGTGGGCATCGGCCGCACCTCCTTCAAACGCCGCATCTTTACAGGTTACCTCATCGCAAAGTCATACCTTGAAATTGCAGCTGAGCACAGTGAGCAAGTAAAGGAAGCCATACAGCTTGCTAATACCAGCAGCGAAGCAGTAACAGTAAACTCGAAAAAGCACATTTACGTCGGCAAGCTCGATTTCATCGACCTTGAGAAAACCGAAAGGATGCCACTCGAGGTCACCTTACGTGATGCTTGGCAGTCGAAACCCATCTTAACCCGCAGCCGGCCAACAGCATACCTACTTAACGCCGACCAAGCAGTGCTCATCCGTAAAATAGAAGCCTATGGCCTACAAATACAGCGCTTAGAAGCGGATAAGACCTATACCGTGACGCAATACACCGTGCAAAACTACCAGCGTGCTACAGAGAAGTATGAAAAAATGAATCTGCAAGAAGTTAGCACAACTACCGAAATCATCACCAAAACCTTCCCTGCAGGAACCTACTACCTACCAGTGAACCAACCAGGGAGTAACATCGTATTCGAATTATTAGAACCTGAAGCACCCAATAGTTTTGTGAGTTTCGGCGTATTACCTACCAAGGCCGGCGACATCCTTCCAATTTACCGATTGACCCCTTAAAAAGCAGCACCCCATGAAAAAATACTTTCTTCTTTTCTTTTTTAGCGCCAGTACCTTCGCTGCGATGGCCCAAGCCGTTCGCATGCAAAACGAAGCCGTAATGGATGCCGATAATGGCATGCTTCTTTCCTTTAACGATGGGGCCTATATTTTTCAACTGGGTGGTTTTATCCAACCTGGTTTTTTGTTCAAAAATGCAGATAATGCAGATGCCGAGAACTTTTTCAGCGCGAAGCGCTCTTTTTTTCGCATCAGCGGCAAAGCCGCGGAAGAAAAAATAAGCTTCCTTATACAAACCAATTTCAGCGAAGTAAGTCCTTTACTCGATGCCTGGGTGGCCTATCACCCGACTGATTTTTTGACCGTTACTTTCGGCCAAAAACAAACCTTCGTCAACAACCGCGAAATGTTGTATCGTGAAGACCGACTTCAATTCACCGAAAGAGGCCTCCTTAGCGAGCAGCTCAGCCGCACGGGACGTGAATTTGGTGTATTCGTTGAGAGCCGGTTTGGTGAAGCTTTCGGTATCGCACCCATGTTTGCCATCACTTCTGGCGACGGCCGCAATTCGTTTGGAGTAGACTCTCGGGACACTGATTTGGGCGGTTTAAAATATGGCGGTCGATTGGATCTCTATCCCCTTGGCTTTTTTACAGCAGGTAACCACTTATACAGCGCCGACTTAAAACACGAAGAAAGTCTCAAAATGGTGGTTGGAACCGCCTTCAGCAGTAACCAAGGCGCTAGTAACGCCTTGGGCGAAGATCATGGCGACTTTTTTATCTACGACAAGAACGGCAAAGTAAGTTTACCCAACTACCAGCAACTGTACATCGATGCCTTGGCTAAATACAAAGGCTTTTCACTCTTGGTAGAATACGGTAACGCCTCAGCAAGCGGTTTGAGCGAAAATTATAAAGACGAAAATGCCGTACTGTTGCTTGCTCCTCAGCAAATAAGCAGCTATTTACAGTTGGGCGACACCTACAACGCGCAGTTGGGCTACGTTACCAAAAATGGCTACAGTATTGATTTGCGTTATGGACAATCCTTACCCGAATTTGCCAACTATACCAACAGCTTAATGGCAGGCGTTAACAGTTACACCTTCGGACTCACCCGTTACATAAGGGGGCACAACCTCAAAGCACAAGCCGCTTTCACTTGGTTAAGCAACGATGCGGGAGTAAACACCAACATTCTTGAATTTATGATGCAAATCGCGTTTTAATCTACCAATTGTAAATCCCAAAGTAGCGGAAGCAAAAAGAAAACGGCAGCGGTAACAATCAAAATAGAAATCACATTCATCCAAAATCCGTTTCTAACCATTTCTTCGATTTTAAGATAGCCGGACCCAAAAACCACTGCATTGGGTGGTGTAGCCACAGGCAGCATGAAGGCGCAGGACGCGGCGAGGGTAGCTCCCATCACCAAATAATAAGGATGTACACCGATAGTTGAAGCGATGGATACCAATACAGGTAAAATCATAGCCGTGGTGGCCAAATTAGAGGTAATTTCGGTGAGAAAATTCACAATTGCTACCAGTAACAAAATCAGCAGCCAAAAAGGCACCGACTGCAAGGCACTTAAATGATTGCCAATCCAAATTGCTAAACCACTGTCTTCAAAGCCAGTTGCAAGTGCAATGCCCCCGCCAAATAAAATAATGATACCCCAAGGAAGTTTTTGGGCATCCTCCCAATTCACTAAGGGCTTACCCTCTACGCGCAACAAAAACAACACCAGCGCACCCAAAATAGCGATGATAGTATCGTCAATACCCGGCAAAACATGTACCAACACAAACGACCTACTGATCCAAGCCGCGGCCATCAACACAAACACCACGAGTACCCTTTTCTCTGCGGTTGTCATCTTACCCAAGGCCTTTAGTTGTCTTTGCACTTCTGACTTCCCACCTGGGAAGGCCTGTTGTTCAAATTTAAAAGCCACTTGGGTGAGGTACCACCAGCAAATCATTAGCAACAGCACGCTGATAGGGAAGGCCAATAAAAACCACTGCAAGAAGGTAATTTCAACACCATAAGTCTCCTTGATAACCCCCGCCATCACCAAATTCGGTGGCGTTCCAATGAGGGTCGCCATCCCCCCAATCGATGCCGAATAAGCAATAGACAGCATCAAAGCCTTTCCGAATTTCAGATTTTCATTTTCAACGGTCAACGGATTGTCACGCAATTGCATAACAATCGCCATGCCTACTGGCAGCAGCATCACCGCAGCAGCTGTATTTGAAATCCACATCGACAAAAAAGCCGTGGCCAACATAAAGCCCAAAATGATAAAACGAACATTTGTTCCTACCAAGGCAATGATATTTAAGGCAATGCGTCGATGCAAATTCCATTTTTCAATGGCGATGGCCAGTACAAATCCACCTAAAAACAGAAAAATATATTGGTGCCCGTAGTTGGCTGTCGTATTCGCCAAGCTTAACCCGCCGCTAAGTGGAAACAGCACAATCGGTAAAAGTGCTGTGGCAGCAATGGGAATGGCCTCTGTGATCCACCAAACAGCCATCCATGCGGCGCTAGCCAAAACTGCCACGGCTCGCGGGTTTAAGCCAGGCAAATCAATTAAATAATTTATCAGCACGAATAAAATGGGCCCGAGCCATAATCCAACGGTGTTTTTAGTCAGTTTCATACGTAACAATAATTGGAGTCGCGATGTTGTTTGGGATTATTTAAACAGCAAATCGGCTGAATGACCAACGGCAGCAACGTGGTCGTGACTCAAACCTGGGATAATCACCAATTTCCAAACAAAAGGCAAACTTAGGCCAACAGCAAGTACCTCTGCCTTGTTGTAAAAATATTGCGCACGAGCAAGGCGATGCAAGCCTTGCAAATCGGCTTTCGTATTTCTACGTAAGGACGACGCATTTGGATTGTTATCAGCAGTACCTACTTGCACATACACCTGCTTCTCAAACAAAGGTCCTAAATCGAGGTTTTCGATGGGCGAATCTTGCAAGCCATACGGAAAGGTTATTTGTGTATCTAGAGCCGTGTACCAGCCAGCCGCCGAAACAACGGTCTTTCCCACCTTGGCGCTGGGCTTAAACATCAAAAAACGATGGGCAAACTGTGCCCCGGCTGAATGCCCAATCACATGATATCGGGCAGAAGTGTTTTTTGTTTTGTTTTTAACAAATGAAAAAATAGGCTCAATGAACGAAAAAGACCACTGCTCTTCTGGGTGAAGAGTAGCAGGCGACGGCTCGTCGCCGTCGTCATACACATTGCCAATTTGATAGGCACTTACTCCTGGGAAATTGATTTCCGAAAACTCTGGCACCACGACTATAAAACCATAGACGTTGGCTTTGTTGATCAATGAATTGCGGTAAGCCATGGCGTCGCGCTCGGCACCATGAAATAAAAACACGATGGGCGTCGTTGGCAGCACCGCCACTGGAACATAATAAAACAGCCGCATCTGCTTTCCAGCCTGTGGCTCGTAGTCCGAAAAAAATTCTACGCCACTGCCCTGCCAATCTGAAGCGGAAGGTGGTTTTTCCTTTTTGCAGCTCACAAACACCAGTAACGAAAATGCAAAAAAAAGCAGCTTGATCACCCCTTTGGTCATAAAAATACTTTCGGAAGATGTATTCCTTTAGAATATCGAAAAACGCCTTTTTTTATCTAAATTCGTGATACCAGTACAGAATAGAAATGAATACCAATTACGAATTTGCCACCCAGCGTATCCGCCTCACCTTTTTGCAGCAAATTAAGCTGAATGCAGGCAATAAATACATTGCACTGTACAAAGCCATCAAAAACTGCATTCAAAAGCAAGAATTACCGCATAATTGGGTCATTCCTTCCACCCGCAGCCTAGCCGATTCGTTGGAACTGTCGCGCACCACCGTCATCAAAGCATACGAACTTTTGATGCTCGAAAAATTAATGATAGTACGCCCAGGGGCAGGCTACCGGGTCTTTTCGGAGCAACAACGCCCGCCACTGGTCCCTGTCAACAACTCCTTAGAAGCCGACAGCTACCCCGGTATCTCTGAAAAGGGCGCCTCCTTTCTTAAAAACATCAGCATCCTGAACCGCCAGAACAATGAAGTCATCGCCTTTAAACCTGGCTTGCCACCCATTGACATCTTCCCTATCAACCAATGGAAAAATCTGCTGAACAGCTATTGGCGGTATATCAAGGCTTCAGACTTGTCGTATGGACAATCCACTGGTACGGCTTTGCTCAAAATGCAAATCTGTACTTATTTGCAAGTTAGTCGAAATATCAAGTGCAGTCCGGAACAAGTAATCGTAGTTTCTGGCTCTCTGCAATCGATTTATTTGGTGGCCAGCGCACTTATAGATAAAGGAGATGGTGTGGTGCTCGAAGACCCAACCTTCCCAAATGTCCACTCTATTTTCAAAAGTAGTTTGGCGACATTGCTACCGATCCCCATCAATAGCGAAGGAATCGATATGGACGCGCTCGCGGCCGTGGCTTGTCACCAGCCCAAACTCATACATATAACCCCTTCTGACCATTATCCACTTGGCATCAAAATGAGTCTGCAGCGTCGTCTTGAATTACTCGCTTGGGCTTCTAAAAATAAGGCGCTGCTCATTGAAAACGACTATGAACACGAGATTGGAAATCTTAAAAACAGTCTTCCCACGCTATTTAGCCTCGATAAAGAACAACGCACCATTTATCTAGGCACCTTTAACCGACTGTTGTACCCATCTATCCGATTAGGATATATGATTTTACCGACCCATTTGGTTCCAGTTATTGAAGCCCTACAAGAACATTCGCATCGCTTTGTACCACCTTCTTTGCAAATGGTAATGGGACAATTCATCGAAAAGAACTACCTCTTTCAGCACCTGAAAACCCTTGGAGAAGTGGCGCAAGAGCGCGCCGACTGCTTCCGCAAGCATTTTGAGGAGAACAACCACAGCATGCACATCCATCAACAGCCGTTCAATAGCCTGCATTTTGTTGGTCATTTTAACAAGACCAAAAGTATAGCCGAGGAAAGCCAAATGATTAAATTGCTGGATAAAAACAACCTTTCCGTTTATCCGCTGAGCACTTGCTTTATAGAACAAGAACCCCAAACCGGATTCATTTTGGGGTACAGCACCGTACGTCCCGTGGTTATTAAGCAAAAAATCAAGCAGCTCATCCAACTGCTGCAGGAAAAATAACCGTTTAGATTTTAGATTTAGGCCTAGCCTCAAGAAAAACCAATAGCTGCTCCTGTAGCTGGTATGAAAAAAAAATTGCTGCTGGTATCCTACTTTATCTCTTTAAGGTGGCAGATTGTGTTCTCGTTCATATCTGAAATCAAACAAAATGAAAAGACTTTACTTCACCGCACTTTTCTGCCTAAGTATTTTATCCTCGCAAGGCCAAAATGTATTCTTCACAGAGCATTTTAATTACGCAGCAGACTCCCTACTCCAATCCAATGGTTGGCATGGTCACAGCGCTGCTTCCACCAACCCCATAAAGGTCACCAATTCAGGCCTCAGCTGGTCAACCACCCCCTACATTGGCAGCGGCATCGGTAACGCCGCAGCTGTAAACAATTCGGGCTCAGACGAAAACCGACCATTTAGCAGTTATGCCAATTCTGGACACGTCTACGTGTCTTTCCTCCTGAAGGTAAACAACGCGGTTACTGCCTCAAATTCAGGCTATTTCTTCCACATTGGTCAATATGCTGACA
>Ga0209284_10002153_pt1 | contig 27631 bp, 29 predicted proteins | sample FRY03_FD_187211 | JGI IMG/M metagenome (GOLD analysis project Ga0209284, IMG submission 187211) | Freshwater microbial communities from Lake Fryxell liftoff mats and glacier meltwater in Antarctica - FRY-03 (SPAdes) (version 2) | ecosystem: Environmental > Aquatic > Freshwater > Ice > Glacier...
ATGGCGGCAGATGTGGTAATCTTCTTCATGGCGTTGCTCTCCTTCGTTGGATTCGACACCCCGAGCCTAACAGGCTCAAGGCGAGCAACGCCTACTTCACAATTTCAACAGCGACCGGGACATCCCCAATATTAGTGCCATCCCGGCGTTGCCGGCTTGCGCTGGCCCACGGCGCTGAGCGCGGTTTCGTCTGGAACACATGGGTGAAAAGACTGGAGTGCGACAGCGAAAGGTGGAACGAATTCTTGACCGCTTGATTGCCGGTGACGCCCGGCCGACGGACGACACCCGGGAGGAGGCGCGATGCTGGCAGAGCCTGGACACTACGACTACGCACCCTATAGCGGCCGCCCATGCATCGTTTGGCCCGGCGGCGCCCGCATTGCCGTGTGGCTGGCGCCGAATATCGAGCATTACGAGCTCGAACCGCCCGGCAACCCACGTAAGGTGCCGTGGCCGCGGCCCGTACCGGATGTGCTCAACTATGCCCATCGCGACTACGGCAACCGCGTGGGCTTCTGGCGGATGGCTGACGTGATGGCCAAGCACGGCGTGCGAGGCAGCGTCTCGCTCAACGTTGCAGTCTGCGACCACTATCCCGAAATAATCGAGCGTTGTTGCGAGCTTGGCTGGGAGCTGTTCAGCCACGGTACCTACAACACTCGCTACTTCTACGACCTGTCGGAGGACCAGCAGCGCGCGGTGATCGCCGATAGCCGAGAGACCATCCTGAAGTACAGCGGCCAGTCGCTCGACGGCTGGCTGACGCCGGCCATCACCAACGACGAGACGACGCAGCACGTTCTGGCAGAGGAGGGCATCAAGTACACGCTCGATATGGTGCACGACGACCAGCCGATGCCGGTCAAGGTGCGCAATGGCCGCCTGATCTCCGTGCCCTATTCACTTGAGGTCAACGACGTGCCGCTGTTTCAGAACCGCAACACGCCTGTCGAGCGCTACACTGCCATCATCCAGGCGCAGTTCGACCAACTCTACGCCGAGGGCGCCGAGAGCGGCACGGTGATGTGCATGCCGCTCCATCCGTATCTCACGGGACAGCCGCAGCGTATCTCCGCACTCGACGAGGCGCTCGCTTATATCGTGGCGCATGACGGCGTGTGGCTGGCGACGGGACGCGAGATCGCCGCCTGGTACACCGACCAATATTACGATGCCTTCTCGAAATGGCTGGCGGCTGGAACGCCGGGCGGCCGGCGATGAGTAGCCCCGGCATCCCCAACTACCTCGACTATCCTTGGCGTCGGCGCGGCCTTGACCACGACCGGTTCCTCCATCGCAACCTGCCGCAAGCCAGGCCGGTCGTGTGGCCGGGGAAGGCGAGGGTGGCACTTTGGGTAGCCGTACATGTCGCGCACTTTCCGATGGATATGCCGCGCCAGCCTTTCGTGGCGCCAGGCGGGGTCGACCGGCCCTATCCGAGCTACTGGGATTATACGCAACGCGACTATGGCAACCGGGTCGGTATCTTCCGCCTGATGCATGCCCTCGATGCGCGCGGCCTGCGTGCTACGGCGCTGCTCAATGCGGTGGTCGCCACGCGCTACCCCGCGCTCACAGCCGAGATCGCCGCCAGCGGATGGGAGGTCGCCGCTGCGGGGGTCGACATGGGCCGTCTGCATCACGGCGGGCTAGCTGAAGCCGATGAGCGAGCTCTGGTAAACGAGGCCGTCGGTACCTTGCGTGGCGCCTTCAAGTCGAAGATCCGCGGCTGGCATTCGCCGGCCCATTCAGAGTCGATGCGCACGCTCGATCTCGTGGCGGAGACGGGGCTCGACTATGTCACTGACTGGATCAACGATGACATGCCCTATCCGATGAACGCGGCGAGCGGAGAGCTGACCGCAATGCCGCTTGCTTGGGACCTGTCTGATCTGCACTTGCTATTCCAGCAGCACATGGATACCGGCGAGTTTGTCGAACAGGTCCTCCGCGCCTTCAAGACGTTGTATGCTGAGGCAGCACAAACAGGTAGCGGCCGAATCCTAACGCTTACGATTACGCCATGGTTGATGGGGCAGCCGCATCGGATTCGTGCGCTGGGCGCGATGCTCGACCGGATTCTCGAGCACGTCGGGGTGTGGCCCGCGACCGGCGCGGAGATCGTCGACGCTTGGCACGTGAGCGGCATCAGCGACAAATGACCAATGCAATGAGAAGGATGGTTGCGCTTTTGAGCTTGGCACACGGCGGCTACCGGTCCCGTTAAGCTCGCTGCCGTCGAGGAAGCCTTCGCCGCGGGCTTCCGCGAAGGTAAGTCGGAAGGCCTCAAAGCATTTCAACCCCGGTGCGGGCGATCACGCGACTGGTATCCGCGAGGGTGGGGGAGCATGAGGTCAATACCTTTCCGGTCAGGTACTCACCTGAATACTGGCGTTCGTCGAGTGGCCGGGAGACCTGGTCACGCAATTACTTGTCCTTGCTCAAAATGCGTTCGGCTTCGGAATTGGGTCCCCGACAATAGTTACGGGCAAATTGTTGTCGGGCGAATACCGCCATGGAACTGCTTCGTCGGGTGCTGCAGTCGATGAGGGAGCGGCGTGGCGATAACCCGGCCCGGCAACAACCGCACTCGCCCGCAGGCCTACGCTCTGCTACGCAGAGAACGTTGGATTTCAGGTTCTTTCCCTCCTCCATTCACCGCCGGGTTAACAGTCTCTCCCGTCCCGGCGGGCCTCTCGAAAGCCCAATAACCGCGGGCATTTCGTGTCGGACCTGTTGACCGGCGTCGCCGTCTCAAGGGGCATCTGGCTCTCTCTACGGCCCGTTCTCTCCAAAGCTGATGACTTCGGGATTTAGTACGCTTCTTGTAAGCCATTAAGATAACTGGCGAATCGGGAGCGTAGTTCTGCGTGTTTCGAATGCGCAGTTGGTCGGGCGGTGCGGACTGAGGGCGAACCACGGGCGCTCATACATGCGCCGTTCAAGCATGCCGAGGACGACATCATAGTCGCCGGCCGCGAATCGGCGAATCTCTGCTTGTTGAGGAGGAGTGCCCAACGCGCGGCTTCCTTTTCGCCCCAGAGATGCGGTTATCGAGACGCATTCTCCGCCACGGCCGTGATTGCGGCTAGCCGCGAGAGTATCTCGTCGGCTCGGGCGATGTCGAACGTGGCGACTTCGAGGCAGTCCTCGCTCGACGTCACGCGGTATTGACTCACGAGGCCTTCGGCCAATCCGAGCAGCGCATGGTGGGGATAGACGAGCGTAAGGCGGTCGCAACGATAGAGGCGGCCGTAGGCCATCATCTGGTAGACGTCGGCCTGCGAGATGCCCTTCTTCGGGTCCTCGGCCTTGAGGCCGATGCGCTTCCACTTCGTATCGATCACCTGCACCACGGCGTCGCCGCGCTTGATCAGGATGTCCGGTCGCGTCTGGAAGACGCCGCGCAGGCTGTCCGCCGTCTCGAGGCAATAGAGCCGGCCGCCCTGGGCGACCACGCTGAGGCCGCTGCCGGCTAGCGCTCGCCGCAGCATGCGAGAGAAATATTCCTCGAATAGGGTGCTCATCTCGAACAGCAGCGAGAAGCCGTCGCTGCCGCCCGCCGACGTCGTTTGGAACCGCCCGCTGAGCAGTAGCCGCGCAAGGCGCAGCAGTTCGCGCCAGCGGGCGTTGGTCCGGTCGAGCACGACCTCGTCCCAGCGCAGCGCCGCGACTGCGACGTCGGCGATATCGGCATAGGTGAAGGCGAGCTCTCGCAGGCGGCGCTGGGTCTCGGCCCGTCGGGCGACCTGGGAGAGCCGCCGCACCGCTGCCTTCATCACCCGATTGAGCGCGACGTCCTCGCTCAGCGCGTCGTGGCTGCAGGCGAGGCGCGACGGCTCGGTCGTGAGCGCCGTAAATTGCCGCCTCACGTCGAGCCGTCCGCGCAGCGATGGCAGGTCGTCATGATGCTCGATATAGCGGCGCGGCATGCCCTGTCGGACGGCATCGGTCAGCTTGTCCGCGAAAAGGCGCATCAGGATCTCCAGCAGGCTCTCGGACTGCCAGTCGAGCGCAGCGATCCGCCCGGCGTCTACACTGAGGTCTAGCGCAACGGCAAGCATGTGGATCAGCCGGCGACGGATGCTGCTGATCGCGCGGACGCCGTCCTCTCCGGGAAAGTCGATCTTCGGCAAGATCTCCAGGGTACAGCCGTGGGCGGCGATGACGCCGACGATCCCGCGGGCGCGCAAGCCCCGCCGGCCGTGCTCGATCACCCCCTCGCCGCGCCCAGCGAGTGGAGATGCCGCCGCTACGATGGCGATGCGGTCCGCCGCCCACTCCGGGATCTCGTCGGCCGCCGCGCCGTAGCGGATGGTCTCCCACTCCAAGATCGAGCGATGGATCACGGGCGCGCGAAGCCGTCGTAGGAGAAGCTATCCCGCACGGTCCAGCGGTAGCGTGGCGCTCCGTCGCCTTCATCCGAAAGGCGCCCGGGGGCGCTGAGCCGGCGGCGGTCGATGAAGCTTCCCTCGCGGTCGCCCTCGCCTCCGTCATCGCCGCCGTCGCCAAGAACCAGCGCGACCTTTGCCCAGTCCTCGTAGAAATACTCGGCGAGCAGCGGGATGACCTTGTGCCTCATCACGTCGTCGACGTCGGCGCGCGAGCTGCACCTCATGAAATAGGCGTGCCCGATCTGATGCTCGCGGTCGAACAGGTACTCGATCCGCTCGTTAAGGGTGGTGAGCAGCGCCGCGAGGTCGACGCCGTCGACTGGTTCGAGCAGCGCGGCGGTCGGCATCAGCTCGCGGAACTCGAAGCGGCGGCGCAACGCGGTATCGAGCAGGGCGATTGACCGGTCTGCCGTGTTCATGGTGCCGATGATGTGGAGGTTGGCGGGAATGCCGAACCTTGCCTTGCTGTAAGGCAGCGTGAGTCGCAGGCCTTCGTCCATTCCGAGGCGCTTGTCCGGTTCGATCAGCGTGATCAGTTCACCGAACACCTTGGAGATGTTGGCGCGGTTAATCTCGTCGATGATCAGGACGTGCTCCTCGGCGCTCTTCTCCGCGGCGTCTGCCATCTGGCGGAGTATGCCGGGCTGCGGCTCGAGGGTGAAGCCGGCGCCGCCAGGCAGCGGCTTCGGGCGCAAGCCTTCGACGAAGTCCTCGTAGGCATAGTTCTGGTGGAAGCTTACGAAGCCGATCTGGCCCTGGCTCTTCAGCTCCTCGTGGATCTTGCGCAGTTCCTGCCGTTGCGCTGGATCCGTTAGTAGGGAGTCATTCTCGTCTAGGCCGCGGCACAACCGCACTGCTTCGACCATCGTGCGGTACGTCTTGCCGGTCCCCGGCGGTCCGTAAAGAATCAGGTTGAGGGGCGATCGCTTTACTGGGTCCAGCGCCGGCGCCTCATCGGGCGACGGGTCTGCCCAGTGGGGCAAGTTCTGTCTGAACCAGTCATGGTCCTGTGCGTCTCCGTGGAACGCGAAGCGGATCAGCCGCCGTGCCATCTCATTGGTGGGATACACCTCCCAGATCGTCGGTTGGTAGGTATAGTGGTACCACTCCCGCGGCGGCTTGAGGCGCGGCTGCCAGTCGACTGTGACACGGGCGCCGTCGCCAGGATTGGCGACGATCCGGCCAATCGCCTTGATGGCCATGACCGAGACAGGACGTCCGCGATTGTCGAACGGCAGATCGTCCTTCTTCTTGCGTACATAGGTCGCTTTGATTGCGATCCGTTGGTCGGGCTGCATCCGCCGCACTTGCTCGCGATGGCGGTCCGTGGGCTGGTGGATCTCCCACAGGCCTTCGGCGAGGAAGCGATCGAGCTGGTCGCTGGTGCGCCCGAAGGCAGCGCCCACGAACCAGCAAGGGCCGTCCTGCACCGCCACTTCTTCTTCCGCTTCGACGAGTGACAACCCGGTGGAGGATAGGTCAGCGGCGTCAGGCGGAGTCGCGTACTCGGCTTGCTTGTTGTCCTCCAGCGCGACCCAGACAAAGCCTTGCACGTCGAACAGGTCTGTTGGATCCCAGCGCAGCTCGGTCGCGAACAGCGCGAACAGCGCGCGCAGGAGTTGGAGGAATTCCTCGAGATCGGTCGGCTCGAACTGCGCGTGGTTGAACAACCGGCGACCGAACAGCCGGTCCCCCATCTTCTCGATGCGGCTCACTTTGAACCAGCTCGCTGCCTCGGGATGGACGGTCCCCACCACGCTGATCGCAATAGACAGCACCTCGCCACGGCGCAGGCCGGCGACGCCGTCGGCTCTCAGCCGCTCGAGAGCTCTGGCGCCCTCGGCAATAGCGGCAAGCGGATCGTCGTCGCTACGTGCGAGCCGCGCCACGATTGCGAAGAAGCGGTCGCGCAGGCTTGCGGTGACTCTCTGCACGTCGTTGTGCGTGCGCCAGCTCAGCGGCAGGCCTTTGCCATCGACGCTGAGCGCGCGATAGATCTGCTCGCCGACGGTCCGGTCGTCAGTGTCCGACGCGGCGAGCGCGCGCACTGTGTCGATTGCCTGGTTCTTGTACTGGCGTTCGTTCGTCCAATAGGCGCCGTCCTGCCGTCGGAAGTCCTGGAATCCGGACATTTCGCCGAGAAAGGCGTCGCGCACCGCTTCGAAGGCCGGCCAGTCGATGACGACAAAGCCGAGTGCATCAAGCGCGGCCTTGTACGGCGCGATGGCGAGCGGGGCCTCCTTGCCGGCATAGGACATTGCATCGTGGACGATCTCCCGGCACGGAAAGCGCTTGCCGAGATGTAGTAGCCAGAACCGCGTCGGCGGATCCTGCTCTTCGAGCCGATCAGGCGAGGTCGCGGCCGACGCGGAAGCGTCATGGCGCGCGATGGCGTCGAGAATGTCCTGTGCAGTCAGCCCAAGCGTCGGTCCTCCATCTTGGGTCGCCTGGGCGGCGAGGAAGCGCTGGTAGAAGTTTAGGGCGGTGCGATAGTGGCTGAGGTTGGCATAGAGATCCCCCTTTATCTCGAACTTCGCCGGATTAGGACGGTTGGCCCGCTCATCGGCCTTCGTATAAGCCAGAGAAGAGCGGATCGACTCCAGCGATAGCCCTTCCGGCAGGTCTTCGAGATTTCCGTACGCTGTGTCGAGCCTTCGGATGTCGTTCGCTTGCGTGTTGACGGTGGCCTTGGAATAGCCCTCAGCTTCCATCCAGGCTCTGAACTCGGCTTCTCTCATGTACGTCCTCGGGCGATTTCGGCCACCGTACCATAAAGGCTGTGGCCGTTTGGTGCCGTATCGATAGAGGAGGTGCATTCATCCTAGCAAGCAGGGATGGGAAGCTGGCGGTGCCCTCAACATTCGAGGCGCTATTGCGGTGTCAGTGAGGAGATCTTTGTCGAGGGGACGCACCTCGTTGCTCTGACCAACTGACAGGAAACGGTGCCATCGCCTCCATCAGGGTAAGTCCCGCGCTCGCCCGCCCATCGAGAATTGCCTCCACCGTCGCCGGCGCCAGCAGCGTCAACCGCAGCACTCGCGACACATAGGACGAATTGATCTTCTCGGTCCTGGCGATCTCCTTGATCGTGGCGTACCGACTGGTCTCCAGCATCCTCTGCCACCGGAATGCGCGGGCGATGGCTTTGACGAGTGTGCTGTCGATGTGCGGCGCAGCCGGCGGCATGGGCGCGCCGTCTGGCGCCAGGACCAGCTTGCGGCCGCCGCGCTTGCGGACGGTGAAGGGCACCTTGATGGTGACGACGTCGGAATCGGGCGCGGGCATCAGGCGGCCCTCCAGAAGGTCCCAAGCTCCTGCACGACGTGCCCCAGACCCTGCGTCCGAAGCCGCAGTTCGAGTCCGTCAGGCTTGAGGTCGATCCTCTGGACCAGCAATTGGACAATGCGGGCCTGCTCGGCCGGGAACAGCTCGTCCCAGAGCGGGTCGAGCCGATCGAGCGCCTCGCGGACGGTTGCTTCCGAAAACCCGCCCCCGTCGGCCTTGGCCGCCCGCCACGTGGCCATGACGACCTCCGGCGACTTGAGCAGCACGCGCAGCTGGTCGACGACGGCCGCCTCGATGCTGGCGGCCGACACGCGCCGGATCAGGGCGTCCGTGACCTCGCCCCGCAGGGCCGCCTGGCAGACGTAGTAGCGATAGAGCTTGCCGCCGCGGCGGGTGTGGGTGGGGCTCATGGCGCGACCGGTCGGGCCGAACAGCAGCCCCTTCAGCAACGCTGGCGTCGCTGCCCGTGCGTGGCAGGCGCGGACTCGGGGGCTCTCCCGCAGGATCGACTGCGCCTTGTCCCAGAGCGGCTGGCTCACGATTGCGGCGTGCTCGCCGGGGTAGGCCACGCCCTTGTGGACGGCGAGGCCGACATACACCCGGTTGCGCAGGATCCTGTAGAGACTGCCCTTGTCGATGATCCGCCCGCGGGCACTGCGGACGTCCTCTGCCCGGAGCTGCCGGGCAAGCACCGTCGCGGACCCGACCTTGAGGAAGCGCTCGAAGATCTTTCGGATGATTGCCGCCTCGGGCTCGTGGATCACGAGCTTCCGATTCTCGACCCGGTAGCCCATTGGCACGAACCCGCCCATCCACATGCCGCGCTTGCGGGAGGCAGCGACCTTGTCGCGAATGCGCTCGCCGATCACCTCGCGCTCGAACTGGGCGAAGGACAGCAGCACGTTCAGCGTCAGCCGCCCCATGCTGGTAGTCGTGTTGAAGGACTGGGTGACCGACACGAAGGTTACGCCGTGCCGGTCGAACACCTCGACCAGCCGAGCAAAATCCATCAGCGCGCGGCTGAGGCGATCGATCTTGTAAACCACCACGACGTCGACCCGGCCCGCCTCGATATCGGCCATCAGCCGCCGAAGCGCCGGTCGATCCAGCGTGCCGCCCGAGAAGCCGCCGTCGTCGTAGTGGTCGGCCAACTCGACCCAGCCCTCGGACCGCTGGCTGGCGATGTAGGCGCTACCTGCCTCGCGCTGGGCGTCGAGGCTGTTGAACTCCATGTCGAGCCCTTCCTCGCTCGACTTGCGGGTATAGACGGCGCAGCGGACCTTGCGGACGATCGGCTTCTTCATGCGGCGGCCCGCCGGTTCTTGAGGCCAAAGAAGGTGAGCCCGTTCCAGCGCGTTCCTGTGATTGCCCGGGCGATTGCCGACAGCGACTTGTACGGCCGGCCTTGCCACTCGTAGCCGTCCTGCAGCACCGTCACGGTGTGCTCAACGCTTTGGTACTCACGCAGCAGCCGTGTCCCGGCGATCGGCCGGTCGCTGCCGCGTACCCGCCGCACGGCGATATTGCCGCCGTCGAGCTGCTCGCCGAGCTGTTCGAGCCGGCGCACCGTCTCGGGCTTGAGCCCGCCGTACGCCAGCTCCTGGATCCGGTAGGCCAGCCGGCTCTCCAGGAAGCGCCGGTTATGAAGTGGTGCCGGCGTATCGAAGAGCGCGTTCCATTGTTTCCTGAGCTCCGCCGTCGGCATCGCCTTCAAGGCCGCGACGCGGGCTAATACGCTGTCCTGTTTCTTCATGCCGGTCTCCGTTTGGGGGCGTCGGCATGACCGCTTCGGTCGGGCAGTAAGTCGACCGAACTGTCTCCGCAGTCGGCGGATAGTTCGCTGGACTTGCGGGCGTGGAGACGCATGAGGCCGAGGGCCAGGATCTCGGCGATCTCGGCGATGCGCTCGTCGGCTGACATGTGGTCGGGGTGAAGAGATGACATCGTGATTGCGCCGCGGATTGCGTGGGCGATCAATCTACCGAGAGAATTGGCCTCCGGAGCATGTCGGCCGCAGCGAGCGGGGCTGTGCGGGGAGGGGCGGTGTTATGCGTAGGCGGCATCATCCGGCACTGTTCTGCGAGGGGGCCGTCGCATCATCAATGCGACCGCGCCGATCAGCTCGCTGGCGCTTTTCGCTGGCGTGTCAGCCGCCATGTGATGCCACCAAGGACGATCACGCCGATCCAAGGCGCCATGGACACTGCGAGCGCGACGACGAAGGTCTCGTAGGACCGGCCCGCCAACACCCATTGCAGTAGAGTGCCGGCGAGCCATCCGATGACGACAGAGACAGCGATAGCAGTAACACGCGCAGCGCTGCCGCGGGGTGCCGCCCTGGCGGTGGGGTTCGGCGTCGAGGCGCGCCTACCGGAAGCGATCCAATACCACATTGCTGCGACGACGGCGCTTAGTACCGCTACGAACGGGCAGATGACGAACGCCAGTGCCATCGCATTGGCACCTTCGCGCTGCGAGACCTCGAAGACGTCGAACGCGACCAGGCCGATCCCGAGCGCAGCGGCGTAGCCGACCACCAGCGCGAGGAGGGCGAACAGCGTCGTCTTCAGAAGTCTCAGGCCCATGTTGTCTATCCTACGGCAAGCTCGGCAACATGTTAGGCCTTCACCGGCGTTGCTGCTGCTGCCGCCAATCCCATGGCATGTCGAAGGTGCCCGCCCATAGTCCGACCTTGGCCAGACGGGCCTGTTCCTCGTCGACCACATAGTCGAGCGCGTACTTGCGGTAGGCCACGGCCCAGCCGCTGGCGACCATCCAGCGATTGAGGTCTTCCGTTCCCTTGAAACAGATGGCGATGGTGCGTCCGTAGCGATCGCGACTATGCGGCTTGCAGTCCACGGTCGAGCGGCCGATACGGTCCGACAGCGCGAGTGCGGCCTGTTGTCCGCAGCGCCATGAAGTGCCGTCCGGCCGGGCGCATTCCTGTCGGCTCTCGGGAGCGTCGATGCCGTGCAGGCGAATGCGTGTGCCGTGGATCTCGATCGTGTCGCCGTCGATGACGGACGCTGTCCCCACGATCGGTTCTCCCGCCTGTGCAGGCAAACTGATCAGGGCGAGCAGGACGAACCAAAGCAACGACAGCGATCGCTTCGCGCAGGGCCCATGGGGACGGACCAGCGTCGACATCACGACGGGTCGCCAGCCTCCGGCGTCGACGACGGTTGTCGCATCGCCGACAGCAGGGGCCGATGCTTCGCCTGCCGCTCGATCGCTTCCTCCAGCGACTCTTCGGATCGCGCCAGCATCCCTTCGTCGATTTCACCGCGGACGAGTGCAAACCGAAGCAGAAGCCGGAAGGTCGTGATGACGTCACCGAGGCAATAGCTGGCAATGTCGTCGAGGCGTCCGGCGGCCGCGAAGGCCTCGACCTTCGAGCCGTCCATCCCGTCGAGCTTTGCTGGAACATCGAGGAGGGCAGCCATTTCGTTCAGGCTTGGCCGCGCGGAGGCTCCGAACCCGGAGAGCATGTCGCACAGATCGATGTGATCCCAGCCGAAGCGATACCAATAATCGCGGCCGCTCCCACGGAACATCGACGGCACGGATAGCCTCTGAGCGAGCGCCCGGTAGCGCAGGATCGGCAGGTCGAAGCCGCCGCCGTTGAAGCTGACGAGGACAGGACCTTTGCCGCCATGCTCCTGCGGCAAGCTCGCCATGAAGTCGCCGATCAGCCTGGCTTCGTCCTTGTCGCCGATGTGGCGCGCGCCGAGGCTGCGCACCGTGAACGGCCCGTCATGGTCACGTTCGGCAAACACGGCGCCGATGCAGACCACTCGATGGAAGGGCGCCTTCAGGAATACCTCGGCGGGATCCTGATCCGGGCGCGCATACTTTTCTGCAATGGCACGGCGCACGGCGTCGTCGGGAACCGTGGCTTCGAGGCGAAGGAACCTCCGGGCGATCACCAGGTCGGGGACGGTTTCGAGGTCGAACACGACGTAGTGGGTCACGCGTCACTGCTCCGGGTCGGTCGCGATGTCATCACTTCTTGCCGCCGCACCGGAGTGTCGACTTTCGACCGGTCGATCCCAATGTGGAAGCAGACGCCAGGAACTTATAGCCAGCCGTTTTCCTTGAAGGCGGAAAGATCGACACCGGGAGGCGCGTACCAGCCATCGGCGCCGTAGCGAGCCCCGAGTTTTTGCGCGACCTCCTTGTTGCCGTAGGGGATTCTGAGCGGGGTGTTGCGGCCGACATCACGCAGGTGAAGGCCGGGCGCTTTTACCGGTGGGTTGCCGAACGCCGGTTTTCGGGGCTTCTTGGCCCGCGCCGCTTTGGGGGGCGATGGGGCAGGGGCTGTCGTGCCCGTGGCCCGGCGGCGTTTGCGGGCGGGTTGAATGCCCTCGGCTCCTGAGTCTTGAGCGGGGCTTGTGGCCCTGGAAGCAGGTGCTGCTGCAGTCTCCCCACCGGCCTTCCTGGGGGCATGTTGCTCGAGGAACGCACGGCAGATGGATCCGGATGTGCCATAGCCGGCCGGGAGCCTGATGCGTTTCTGACGAGCGAGGATATCGACAAACCGCTTCATGGCAGGCGTGGGTGAACGATCGCCGCCCGCGCCGCCGCAACCCGAGCCGAGCAACGGCGCCCTTGCGGTGGAAGAACCGTCCTTCAGCTTACCAATGATGCGCAACGCGACGTCACATACAGCATCGATGGCGCCCACCATCTCCTGCTTGCCCACGACCACATCGTCCAAGAGGCATTCGAGCTGCGCCGTCACGCCCGGGTCGACCAGAGCGGGGTCGGCCTCCTTCAGGACGCCGAACAGCTTTAGTCCGGTGTCGGTCGGGACAATGTTCTTGCCTTGGGCGACCAGAAAATCCTGCCTCTTCAGCCCGCCGATGATCTCGGCGCGGGTTGCTGGCGTGCCGATGCCCTTGGCCTCCTTCAGGCGATCCCGCAGAACCTCGTCATCCACGAACCGCCAGGCATTCTGCATCGCCTCGATCAGCGTGCCCTCGTTGTAGCGGGAAGGGGGCTTGGTCTCCTTGGTCTCGACGGTCGGATCGTGCAGTCGTGCGGTCTCGCCGTCGCGCATCGCGGGAAGCAGTTGCCCGCCATCGCCCTTCTCGTCGGCCGGCTGCCATTCCGGGAATGCCGCGCGCCACCCGAGATCAATGGGCTGGCGACCAATAGCCTTGAACGGGAAGCCCTTTACGTCGAGCGTCGCGGTTGTCTGGCGGTAACGGAAGTCGGGCATCAGGGCGGCGAGATAGGCTCGTGCGATGACGTCGAACAGCTTCTTCTCGTCGATCGAAAGCCGCGGCCAGACCTCGCGGAGAGTGTCGACCGTGTTGACGTTGGGGATGACGGCGTGATGGCTGGCGCCCTCAAGGCCCTTCTCATAGAACGATCCGCTCGCACCGCGACGGATAATCGGCGGATCGGGTACGGGAATGGCCTTAAATGATTGGCCGACCTGAAGGCCGGCCACGACCTTGGGCACGTCGGCGATCAGGCTCTCCGGCAGGTAGCGCACCTCGGCACGGGGATAGGTGATGATCTTCTTGCCCTGACCATCATAGAGCTCCTGCGCGACCTCCAGCGTCTTCGCTGCCGACCAGCCGAACCGTGACGAACAGAGTTTCTGCAGTGAGGGGAGATCATGCAGCTTGGGCGGGCTTTGCTTCTTGTCCTCGACTTTCACGGCGAGCGGACCCTCGAAGCCCTGGGCTGCTGATGCGACGGTGTCGGCGGCCTCCTTCTTCAGGATGCGGTCTTGCGGTGCGTACCGCATCTTGAACTCGCCGCTCGCGACCTTTGCCGTGGCGACCACTTCAAAATACGTCACCGGCACGAAGTTCCTGATCTCGAGCTCGCGCTTACAAACGATCGCCAGAGTCGGCGTCTTTACGCGGCCCACGCCGATCACGCCTCTGGAGCCCTGTCCCAGGATCACGGTCGCGGTGCGGGTGAGGGAGAGATTGTAAATCTGATCAGCCTGCCGGCGCGCGACGGCGGCGGCGTACAGCCGGGCATACTCGGAATTGGGCTTTGCCTGACTAAAAGCATTGCGGATGGTCTGGGAGTCCTGCGCCGTGAACAGGACCCGCATCACCTCGCCGCGATACTTATAATGTTCGAGGATCTCCTGGCCGATCAACTGACCCTCGCGATCGCAGTCCGTCGCCAGCCACACCCGCTTTGCCGAGCGTAACGCCTCCCGTATGGCCGCAAGCTTGGCAGCCTTGTTGCCGCCCACCGCAGGGCGTGTGCCGTACAGCCCTTCGGGCTTCAGCAGGATGGCAGACCAGCGCTTCCACGCGGGATCTGCATCCTCCGGTTCCTGCAGGTCGATCAAATGGCCTTCGGCCGGAAGGATGGTGCCATAGCGGGCGCCGACCGCCGCACGAACATCCTTCGCCTGGCTGGTCTTCTCCGTGATGACGATCTGGTCGGCCATTTGGGGCTCATTTGACGAATCGATTCGACTCCGAACCAACGAGAACATATAGGGAACATGCGACGATCACAAGTCGCCGTATGACCGGTTTGCGCAAAACTGCCAGCCAGGAGGAAAGCCTGTGGCCTTTGGTCGATTTATCCGCCGCGAGCGCGAGGAGCGGGAGATGACGCTCACCGAACTGGCCCGGCGTGTCGATGTTTCCATTCCCTATCTGTCGCGCATCGAGCGCGAACGGGAGAAGCCCCCGTCGGATCGGCTGATGAAGGCGCTGGCGCGGGCGCTCGCACTGCCGGTCGACGACGTCTTCGCGGCGGCCCGGCGTCTGCCGCCCGATCTTCGCGCCCGCACCGAGGACGTCATCGCGGTGTACCGGCAACAGTCGACGGGGAGGTCGCGATGACCTTGGAGATTGCCTACCCCTATGTCGGCGCGAGCAAGGAACCGCGGCCGATGAAGGCACAGGAGATCTGGGGCGTCGCCGATCAGGTACGCCGCCAACTCACGCGGCGGCCTCAGTTGCCCTGTCTCGACCTCGATCGGTTGACGCGCGCGAGCGCGGGCATGCGGGTGAACGGCATGACTATCGCGGCGCACTGGGATTTCGATCGCAGCATCCGTGACGGTCGTGGTCGTGAAGCCCTTGGCGTGACGGAAGCAGATCCGGCCGTGCCCGGCATCGTGCTGATCAGCCTGAACGCCGAGCTGATTGCTGACCGGGACTACCTCAAACGATCGACGCTGGCACATGAGCTCGGTCATGCCGTGTTCGATGGCCCGTCGATGCTGCGCCAGGCGGGCAAGCCAGCTTTCGCGATGGTGACGCCGGACGAAGGGCACCTGGAAACGGCGGTGCGTGGACGCAATGGCATGGACTGGCGCGAGTTCCGTGCCAACGAGTTTATGGGCGCCCTGCTGGTGCCGCGGCTTCTGCTCCATCGCGAACTGGTCCGCCATTCGATCGCATTGGGACTTGCGCTGTGGGACGCGGGCGAGAGCCAGCCGGTCCTGGACAAGAAGAGTGATCCGAGTCGTGTCGAGGGACTGTTGATCGATCTCGGCGAACGGTTCGGCGTTTCCGCGACATTCATCGAATACCGGCTGCATCGCTACGGCCTTGTTCACTGAGCGGCGACGGTCCGGGGGACTATCTTCGTGCCATGTCAGCTTGACGTGAAGGCACAAGGGGGAGGAGGGAACATGCCACTGCCGCAGAAGCGTTGGTTCCGCATCGCCGAGGTTGCGAAACGCTGGTCGCTGGCCACGAGCGACCTCGAAGATTACGCCCTGGACGAGATGCTGCAGCTCTCGGTGTTTGTGGTCGACCTGCCAGCGGAGATGGGCAGCTGGGAAGGCAATCGCGCGGGTGAAGGTCCCCTGCTGCAGGACCTGCCGATCCTGAACGGCCCGCAGCCGCTGTTGCGCAGCAACCTGCTGGCGATCTTCCGCGATGAGCAGGTGGAGGTTCGGGCGTTTCGGAACCAACAGCCCAACACCTACCTCCACATCAGGTCGGATGTGCCGGCGATGGTCGTGCGCCGTGACGATTTGATTGTGACGCGGGAGGAGCGCGACCGCTTCGAGCGCGAACATGGCGCAGCGGCGGGGCTCGACGCTCTACCCAGCGCAGAATTCTCCCACAATGAGGACTTCACCAAAGTCCATGTGGCCGGCCAATGGCATAGCTTCGGACCGAAGCAGGCAGCCGTGCTGCGTCTCCTGAAACTTGCAAGTGAGGCGGACGATCCATGGCGTGACGGCAAGAGACTGCTGGGCGATGTCGGGTCGACGACGTTGCGGCTTACCGATTTGTTCAAGCGCAGGTCGGTGTGGCGTCAACTCGTGCAGGCCGACGGGAAGGGGGCCTATCGATTCATCGAGACGGCGCCAGAGCGTCGGCGCATCCGCCTGTTCCGCAGGACCGGCGTCATGGTGCCGAAGATGGGCGCCGCCGGGGCGAGAACGATGATCAACAGCTAATAGCGTTTTGCATCTCCATATAGCTGACTGTCGTCGACCGGGAGTACTGCCCGGATCAGGCCTGTGGACGGTGCGGAACCTTGTCTCGGTGCTCGTTGGTGCGAGCCTGCCTTCGGGCACGCTCCAAGCATCGCCGAGATTCAAGGGAACGGTAATTGCCTGAACCTGACATAGCCACGGCGCCGACCCGGTTTGGGGCTTGTCCACAGGGGTGGGACGCTTGTTCCACTCTGGTCCCCCTCTGTCCCCTCCTGATCCCACCTTCTTCCCACCCTTGGTCACCACCTAGTCTACACGACATCCCACGCCTCGATGCTGGATCCTCTCTCCGTCAACAGATGGAAGCGGGATCGAGTCGATGGATCAGATCGAAAGCCTCAGCAGCAAATTGCTCGGACGGCGCTGGGGCCTCAGCCACCGGACGCTGGAGCGCTGGCGTCATGACGGAACCGGTCCTGCCTTCCTGAAGATCGGCGGCCGGGTGGTGTACCGCCTGGAAGACATCCAGGCCTTCGAGATCACGCTTGTTCGCCTGCCCGGAAAACCTGGCCTCGCGCCAGTACTGAGCCGGGGGCCGCGATGAGCGGCCCGGCCCGCGCGGTCACCGCGCTCGACGAGGTGCAGTTCTGCGCCTGGGTGGTTCAAGGCAAGCCCGGCGACACTCTGGCCTACCATCAGGGTTTCCTCGCCGTCGACCTTGCACCGCAGAGCCGGACGATGCCCGAGGCCCAGCGCACGGTTCTGAACCGCATGAGCGCCCGTGCCCAAAACCTCGCCCAGCGCGGCTTCCTGCACCTCGTGCAGCATCGCCTTGCGCCCGACCAGTTCCTCTACCTCGCGATCGTGCGGCCCCGCGCCAGTGCGGCGCCGGTTCCGCTCGCAACGCTCATGCCCACGGAGAACGACTGATGTCGAACCTGTCCAATCGTCCGACCCTGGACGCCATTCGTACGATGCCGGTCGGCGAGGTCGCCGCATTGCCCGCCGAGCATCTGGCCTTGCTGCAGGAAGATGCCGCCGCCGCGCTCGAAGCCAGCAAGCGGCTCAAGGAATGGATCGACGGCGCGATTTCCCTGCGCTTCGCCGACCATGCCCAGACCCTGCGCCGTGAGGCCAGCAAGGACACCGGCACCATTCGGTTCGAGCAGGACGGTGTCACCGTCGTGGCCGACCTGCCGAAGAAGGTCGACTGGGACCAGACCCTCATCGCCGGCGTGGTCGAACGCATCCGCGCCGCCGGCGACGACCCCAACCAGTACGTCGACGTCGCGATCAAAGTGCCCGAGCGCAAGTACACCGCCTGGCCCGAGAACATCCGCGCCGCCTTCGCGCCTGCCCGCACGGTGAAGACCGGCAAGCAGACGTTTCGGCTCAGCCTCGGCGAGGAGACACCCTCTTAGATCAAAGCAAGGCGGCGGGGTGGCCCCATCCGTGAGGACAGGCAGGCATCCCTTCGGCGCCCGGTCAACGCCCCGCCGCCCCTCATCACTGAACCGATTCGCAACCGCCGGCCGCTGCCGGCCACCAGGAGCCCAACGTGCCAGTACGCATCATCACAGCCGACGAGAGGCTTTCCGCCGCGGCCAACAAGACCTCGCTCGCCATCTTCGGCCCTCCGGGGTCGGGGAAGACGTTCTTGCTGAAGTCGTTGCCTCCCGCCGACACCGTCTGTCTCGATCTCGAGGCGGGCATGAAGTCGGTGCAGGATTGGCCGGGCGGCAGCATTCCGATCCGAAGCTTCTCGGACTTTCGCGACCTCGCCGTGCTGATCGGTGGGCCCGATCCGGCCGCCGACCCGAATGCCTGGTACAGCGCCCAGCACCACCAGCATGCCCGCAGTGTGTACGCCGGCACCGGCGTCGAGGAGTACCTCGCCTCGAAGTCGATCGTGTTCGTCGACTCGATCACCGACCTCACCCGGCAAGCGATGGCCTACGCCAAGCAGCAGCCGGAAGCCTTCTCCGAGCGGACCGGCAAGCCGGATGTGCGGGGCGCCTATGGCCTGCTGGGGCGTGAAGTGATCCAGGCGCTAAAACATCTGCAGCACGCTGCTGGCAAGACAGTGATCTTCGTTGGCGTGCTGGAGAAGGTGACCGACGAATCCCACGCCGTCACCTGGCAGCCGCAGATGGAAGGGTCGAAGGCGGGGCGCGAACTGCCCGGCATCGTCGACCAGGTGATTTCCATGCACCTCTTTGCGCGCGATGCCGAGGGTGGCTTCGTGCTCGACGAACGTGCCACCGAGCGCCGGCTGGTGTGCCGCGCCGGCAATCCCTTCGGTCTGCCCGCCAAGGACCGCTCCGGCCGTCTCGACGTAACCGAGGCCCCCGACCTTGGCGCGCTGCTCGCCAAGATCAACCGCACGGCTCCGCCGTCATGGCCCGCATTGGGCTCCGCCGCCGCTGCCACCGCTTTTTCAGCCTGACCTTTCCAACACAGGAGAACGACCATGTACGACATGAACGATGCCGGCCCGCAGATGACGCCGACCAGTGACCTGATCCCCGACGGGACCTTCGCCAAGCTGCGGATGGGCCTCCGCCCGGGCGGCGCTCACGGTGCCACGGCGATGGATGCGGGCCTGCTCAAAGCCTCCCGGTCGAGCGATGCCAAGCTGCTCGACTGCGAGTTCACGGTGGTCGAGGGTCCGTTCGCCCGGCGCAAGTTCTGGCAGATGTTCACGGTCTCCGGCGGCAAGCTCGACGACAAGGGCCAGTCCAAGGGCTGGAACATTTCCAAGGCCACCTTCCGCGCCATGATCGACAGCGCACTCGGCCTCGATCCGCGCGACGAGACGCCCGGTGCCAAGCAGAAGCGGATCATCCAGGGGCTCAAACAGCTCGACGGCATCGTGTTCGCCGGGCGCATCATGGTCGAGCCGTCCTCGGACCCTCAATACAAAGACGGCAACAAGCTGGCCAACGTCGTGGTGCCGGGCGAGCCGTCCTACGCGGCCATCATGCGCGGCGAGTCCGTGGCCGCCGAACCGGTCAAGGCACGGGCACGCAAGGCGCCGGCCGCGAGCTTGCAGGCGCCGGCGTGGAACGCGTCTCTGCCCGCCGCAGACAAGCCATGGTCGTTTCAGCCGACACCTGCCGCACCCGCAGCTGCGCCCGTATCCCCGCCGCCGCCCTCGACCCCGGCACCGTCTGGCCCGTCGTGGCTCAACGGCTGACCGCCATGACCGACGATGAATGGCAGGCACACGTGACCCGGGAAGCGGCGAGGGTGATCGGCACATGGCTCGAAGGACGGGGCAGGCTCCACCAACCCATCACAACCCTCACGCTCCTCGATCTGGAGGCGATGGCGACCAACGCCATCTCGCGCTTCGTCGTGCTGGGCATGGAGCGGATCAGGGATCGCCCGGCCGACGCCGGGGCCCTGACCCGGTTCTTGCTCGCATAGCGCCCTGCGCCCTGTGCAGCCGGGAGGCGCGTGGCTTCGGCTACGTCCACCGGCTGCTCTGGGACCACTTTCCTTATTACCGCTTCTGCTCGATGCGGTGCCTCGATGAGGGCTCGGCGTTGGCACGGGAGAACAACGGCATGATCGACAAGACCGCTCGTGAGATTCAGGCCCTGAAGGAGGCCCGCAAACCGTTCGCCGAGGCGCTGACCGAGATCGGCCTGATGGACGCCTTCTATCACCGCACCGCTGCCGAGATCGACCAGCTGCTGGAAGCCGCGATCACCGGCTTCGTCGAGAGCATGCAGCGCCAGGGCGCCGTCAAGGAGCGGACCGGCACCGTGCTCGATGACCCCCTGCCATTCTAAGGAGCGTCACATGTTTGATCTGAACCACGGCTCGCACGATACCTATGCCTTGCCCCCAACCCTGTCCGTCGCCGATCGCGTCAATGTGCTGATCGACGGCGCATTGGTCGAACGCAATGTTCGTCAGACACCTCGCACCTATCTCGGCGGCAGCCGCATCGGGGAGCCGTGCGCTCGCAAGCTGGTGTACGAGTTCACACAGGTCGAGATCGACGCGGGCAAGGGCTTTGAGGGCCGCACCCTTCGCATCTTCGATGTCGGCCATCAGTTCGAGACCTTGACGATCCGCTGGCTGCGGGCCGCGGGCTTCGACCTGCGCACCCACCGGCACGACGGCGGGCAGTTTGGGTTCGCGACCGCCGATGGGAGAATCCGCGGCCACATCGATGGCGTGATCGTCGGCGGCCCCGATATTGGCATCAGCTGGCCCGCGCTTTGGGAGCACAAGGCCCTGAATGCCCGGTCCTGGGGGGATCTGGCACGGCATGGGGTACAGCGATCGAAGCCCGTCTACTACGCCCAGCTGCAGGTCTACATGGCCTACATGGAGCTGGAGACCGCCCTGTTCACGGCGCTGAACAAGGATACGCAGGCGCTCCACCACGAGATCGTACCGCTCGATGTCCGTGCTGCGCAGGACCTGTCCGACAAGGCCGTCGAGGTCGTTCGCGCCGCCGAGGCGGGCGAGCTGCCGCCGCGCATCGCCTCGAACCCCGACTTCTATCTCTGTCGCTGGTGCGCCTATGCGGAGCGTTGCTGGAGGAGCGACCAATGATTCCTGCATCGTACGACCTCAAGCGCATCATCGCCCGAAAGGCGATGCCATTCTGGCGGGCGGATGAGCTGGCCGGTATTCCGCAGGCTCCCGTCTATCTCTTCGCGGACCAGGAGCGCTTCGACTCAGATGAGGTGGACGCCATCGCCCGGCGCATCGCAGGCGAGCCGTTACGCTTGCCACACGACGAAGTGCTGTTCGAGGTCGTCGACCGCCATCCCGAGTTCTGTGCTCAGGTCGCCTACGTCCGTCGAACGATCAATGGCGTCGAAGCGTTTCTGCTCTTGCGGTCACGACACACGTCCCGCTGGACCGACGTGCAGTGCTCCGCCTTCTTTCGAGGGGACGGCTACGCCGATGTGGAACCAAATCCACGCATGTGCTCGTCAAGCGACAAAGAGATCTATGCGCTCGTCGCGAGCGGAATCGTATGGCGGGCCTTGGCCTTGCTCTCGATCGGCCCCACGGTCACCGACCAGCCGTTGCCCCGCACCCGGCGGCCGAAGCTTGCGAGGCTCGGTATCACTGGCTGGAACTGGAGGCTGGTCGATATCGACTTGGATCGGATTTGCCGAGGCACGAACCGGGGCGGCGGTAGCCACGCCAGTCCACGCTGGCATATCCGGCGCGGACATTGGCGCACCCTGGTCGATGAACGTCGCGTGTTCGTACAGCCCTGCGAGGTCGGTGATCGCGCGCGTGGCGGGATCTTGAAGGACTACACGGTCGCGGTCGGAGAAATGGCATGAGTGCATTCACACCCTCCGATACGCAAGCCCGCGCCATCGCTGCCATAAAAGACTGGTTCCAGAACCGGTCTCACGAGCAGCAGGTATTCCGCCTGTTCGGCTATGCGGGAACAGGGAAGTCCACGGTCTTGAAGTTCGCCCTCGACGAACTGGGTCTCGATCCGCATCGCAGCGATCGCGCGGGAGGGCACTGCGTGCCGGGTGTCGTGACCGCGACCTTCACCGGCAAGGCGGCCCTGGTCCTGCGCCGCAAGGGCACTCCGGCGCGGACCATCCACAACCTGATCTACAGCGTCATCGCGGCGACGGAGGAAGAGGTGGCCGCGGCCGTCGTGAAGATCGAGGAGGCGGAGAAGAAGGCGCGGACGCTCACCGGCTTCGACCGGACGGCCGCAGAAGCCGGCATCGAGGCGATGCGCCAGGCCCTGTCGGGCATGAAGAAGCCGAGCTTCGCGCTCAATCCCCAGAGCGACGCCGCCCATGCCCGGCTGATCGTGCTCGACGAGGTATCGATGGTGGGCGAGGAGATGGCCCGCGACCTGATGAGCTTCAGGAAGCCCATCCTCGTGCTGGGCGATCCCGGGCAACTGCCACCGATCCACGGCGCGGGCGCCTTCACCAAGGACGATCCCGACATCATGCTGACCGAGATCCATCGGCAAGCGGGCGAGAGCGCGATCATCCGGCTCGCGACCATGGCCCGGCAGGGCGAGCCGATCGGCTTTGGACAGTACGATTCCTTCGTCGGGAAGATGCGCAAGACGGATGTCACGCCCGAGCAGGCCCTGCGCGGCGGTCAGGTCATCTGCGGCAAGAACGCGACCCGCTTGCAGTTGAACAATGCCATGCGTGCTGCCGCGGGCTTCGCCGGGACCTGGCTGCCGACAGGGCCCAGCGAGAAGATCATCTGCCTCAAAAACCAGAACGATCTCGGGCTGATCAACGGCATGTTTGTGACGCTCGACAACATCGTCGACGAAGGCAGCCTTTTCTTCTCGGCGTCGGTGACCGATGAGGAGGGCAATCGCATCGGGCCACCGGGGCAGGAGGGCAAACCGGGGCGCCTGCGCCTCTACAAGGGGCATTTCGAGGACCATGTCGCGTTCGACCGTCACCGTCACGACCGGGACTGGAAGGAGAAGCGTCACCTCACCGAGGCGACCTTCGGCTGGGCCATCACGGGGCACAAGTCTCAGGGATCACAATGGCAGAACGTGGTCGTCTGGGATGACGGTCTTGGCCGCACGGAGGAAGAACGCCGGCGCTGGCTCTATACGGTCATCACCCGCGCCGAGCGGGGATTGGTGATCCTGGCATGATCGACCTCAACGAAGTTTGGCAGCCGCCGGTCCGTCTGGACCTTTCGGCGGTGCGTGAGCGTCTGACGGCGACAGCGGGGGACTGGCTGCCCGACCTGTTTCCACAGGCGCGGTTGTCATCGGACCGCAAGACGCTGCGCTGCGCGGATCTATCCGGCCGCCCGCCGCGCAAGGAAGGATCCTGCATCATTCATCTGCGGGGGCCGCGGGCCGGCTGGGGTTACGATCACGCAACCGGCGAGTCGGCAGGACCGATCGACCTTGTTCACTATGCCACCGGGCTGTCCGATCGGGCGCTGTTCGAGGAGGCGGCACGGCTGGCGCAGATGGAGCATCCTGTGCGGGCCCAACCGGCGTCGTCCAAGCCGGTGCGATCGCACGATCATTCTCTGGAAGTGGTCAGGATTCTCGAAGGCTGCCAGCCGCTCGCTGGCTCGGTTGCCGAGACCTACCTGCAGAGCCGCGGACTAAAAGATCCCGCGTCGCCGGATCTTCTTTTTCACCCGGACCTGACCGACTACGAGACCAAACGCGGCTGGCCCGGCATGGTCGCAATCGTACGTGACGGTACGGGCACGCCGACCGGCGGCATCCACCGGACCTTCCTGCTGGACGACGGTGCGGACAAGGCGCCGGCGGGCAAGAAGATGCTGGAGGCGGTTGCCGGCGGGTCGGTGCGGCTGACGCTACTGCCGGACGATGCCCATCTGGGAATCGCCGAGGGTATCGAGACGGCGCTCGCGGCCCAGGCGGTCTTTGGTGTGCCAACCTGGGCTGCTCTTTCCGCCGATGGCCTGCGCCGCTGGCAGTGGCCGGATGGCATCGCGCGGGTGACCATCTTTGCCGATGCGGGCGATGCCGGCCGACAGGCGGCGGCCACGCTGGCTGATCGGCTCAACGTCGCCAACATCCCGAGCCGAATCGTCGCGCCGCTGCACGGCGATGACTTTAACGACGACCTGCGCCGTGGCACGACCGCCGCCGACTATCCCATCGCCGAGCCGGCGGAGCCCGCCGTGTCGCTGCCACCGGTGCCTGCGACGGTCGCCGAGTTCGAGGCTGTCGCGCGCGGTCTGGGCAACCCGCCCGACGTGTCGGCGCTCGGCACGCTGATCGGGCAGCTGGTCATGGCCAGGCTCGACCCGTTGCCCGAGCGCCAGGTGCTGGCGGCGATCAAGACAGCGACCGGCATTCCCGTTTCGATCCTCGACAAGCAGATCGGCGAGCTGCGGCGCCGGCTGAACGGCACCGGCAACATTCACCACCGGCCCATCCGCCCGCGCTGGGCCAACCAGCTACGGCTGGACCTGACCGGTGCGCCCGAACGCAATGAGGCCAACGTCATCACTGCGCTCAGTTGCGACGAGGCCTTCGCCGGCGCGCTCGTGTTCGACGAGTTCCGGCAGGAGATCATAGTCGCCCGGAAACTACCCTGGGACGATCAGTCCTTGCCGTTGCCCCGGCCTTGGGCGGACGCCGACGACGTCCGGTGCGCCGAGTGGCTGCAGCGTCGCGAGATCAACGTGCCCCCGATCGTCGTCAGCCGCAGCATCACGGCGGTGGCCCGGGATGTTCGCATCCACCCGGTGCGGGATTACCTAAACGCCCTGGTCTGGGACGGCCAGTCCCGTCTCGATGCCTGGGCCCTGACCTACCTCGGCGCGGACGACACGCCGCTCAACCGAGCCTTCGGTGCGTTGTGGGCGATCTCGGCCATTGCTCGCATCATGCAGCCCGGTGCCAAGGTCGATCATATGCTGATCCTCGAAGGCCCCCAGGGCGCCCGCAAGTCGACGGCGCTAAAAGTGCTGGCCGGCGCGGAGTGGTTCACCGACGAGTTGGCCGAGATCGGCAGCAAGGATGCCGCCCAACAGATGCGTGGCGTCTGGATCATAGAAATCGCCGAGCTCGATGCCATCGGTCGTGCCGAGGTGTCCCGGATCAAGGCGTTCCTGTCGCGTACCGTCGACCGATACCGGCCGCCATATGGCCGCTATGTCATCGACGTGCCGCGCCAGTGCGTGTTCGCCGGCAGCGTCAATCCCGACACCTATCTGCGCGACGAGACCGGCAATCGCCGCTTCTGGCCCCTGCGCTGCAGTGCGATCGATCTCGATGGCCTGCGACGCGACCGCGACCAGCTCTGGGCCGAGGCCGTCGTGCGCTTCCGCGAGGGTGCGATCTGGTGGTTGGCGGATCCGGCGCTGATCGCCATGGCAGACGCCGCGCAATCGGAGCGCATGCAGTCTGACGCGTGGGACGACCTGATCGAACATTGGCTCGCCTTCGAGCGTCGGCGCGTCAATCGCGGCTACGTCGGATACGACGACTGGCAGGACGAGGAGGTGGCGCGCGCAACGCCGCTCAGCGACGTGTCGGTGGGCGAGATCCTTGAGCAGGCGATTGGGGTCGAGCCGGGCCGCTGGACCAAGAGCGACCAGATGCGGGTTGGTGCGTACCTCAAGGCTGCGAAATGGGAACGCTACCGGGCGACAGCCGGCGGGAAGCGGAGCGACGTGCGGGAGTGGAGATATCGAAGGTCTTCACAGGAGGGGGCGTCGTGAGAAGGAAGCAGAAGGTGGGGTTCAGCCGCGAGCAGCACTTCACACTCGGTGGCAAGCTCGCGACCATGGAGGCCGTCCTCCATTGCGCCGTCATCGATGCCAGTCACGCCTACAGCGTCACGGGCCGCGAGGTCGCGGCCCTCGAACGGGCCTGCCAAGCCCTCGAGCGTGCTCGCAGTGTGCTCGACGATGCCATTTGCCGGGAACGACCGCTCTCGGATGGCGCGGTGATCTATGCCTATTACCCGCGGCAGGCTCCTGGGACAGAGAGCGTCGAGAGTGCGTGTCCCACCTGTCCCACTTGCCCAAAATAGGTGGGACAGAAATCGACATTGTATTTCAATGGGTTAGATCGAAATGTCCCACTGTCCCACCTGTCCTACCTTTGCCGTGATTCACCCTAGGAAAATGAAAGGATGTCCCTTTGTGCTTCATGGGCATCCTCTCTCTACCTATGGGAGGTTCTGCGGGCGCGATTCAGGCGGGACAGTGGGACAGACCACCCTAAAGGCTTGAATATAAATAATAAAAGCGTGTCCCACCTGTATTCCAAGGTGGGACAGTTGGGACAGGAACATCCGCCAGGTGGTTCCTGAACCCGACGGACACGCGCTGGCGGTTATCCGCTTCCTGGACAGCCCCGACTGCTCATTGATTTTGGGCGCGCGGCTTGTCGAGCATGCCGATCTGAATCCGTAGGCTATATATGATCGGCTTCTCCGATCTATCCCTAAGCGCCTGCTGTTGTCCGCAGTCACCTCTTCCCCAGCGTCGTCTCCAGCGCCGCATTCTTCTGCATCGAGTCGGTTGACGACCCGACCCTGTAAGCCGCGATGCTGCACTTCATTCCCGCGACCGTACGCAATCGCCCGCAGTCGCCCGCTCTGATGATCGATGATGTTGTCGCGCTGATGCGCCGGTCGTAACCTGCGTTCCGACCAAAGCCGAAGGCCCACGTCTCGTGAGCCTTCATGATGAATTTCTCCACCAGCATGCCGGTATCGCCGGCGCCTGCACCTCAGGTCCCTGACCTCAGCTGCGCGAGCTTGCTCGCGCTCGACCTGGGCACCACCACGGGCTTCGCCCTGCGCGCCGCTGACGGCACCATCGCCAGCGGCACGGCGGAGTTCCGGCTCGACCGCTGGCAGAGCGGCGGCATGCGATTCCTGCGCTTCAAGCATTGGCTGACCGAGACCAAGCACCAGGCCCGCGGCGTCGACCTCGTCGTCTACGAGCAGGTTCGCCGGCACGCCGGTGTCGACGCCTCGCATGCCTATGGCGGATGGCTTGCGATCCTCACGGCGTGGTGCGATCACCACGGCATAGCCTACCAGGGCGTTCCCGTCGGCACGATCAAGCGCTTCATCACCGGCCGCGGCAACGCCGACAAGGCCGCCGTGATCGAAGCGGTTCGCGCCCGCGGCTACAGCCCGGCCGACGACAACGAGGCTGATGCCATCGCCATACTTCTTTGGGCCCTTGAGACCCGGGGAGGGGTGCGATGAACGGCGAACGCAGCATCGGCCTCGAACTGCGCGACGGCCATGACGTCGGCCGCGACCCCCGCAACATGACGCCGGACGAACTGATGTTGCTGGGCCATGTCCGCATGAGCGCGCAGCAGGCCCTGCGGTTGCGCTGCATCGACTGCTCCGGGACGTCGGCCGCTGAAGTGCGGCTGTGCACCCACGTGCAATGTCCGGCCTGGCCGTTCCGGATGGGCCGGAACCCGTGGCGGGCGCCGGCCAGCGAGGCGCAGTTGGCGCAGGTGCGATCCCTGGCTGCCAGAAGGGCCGTTGCCGCCGCCAATCAACCAAGCCGCCGTGGTTCCGACGCGATGGCGGGGGTGGCCGCTACCACCCTACCTGCCGACGGCGATTTCACAAAAGCCCACGGCGGCGCTGGGCGCGGAGCGGGGGAACGGCCATGACCCCAGAATCCTTCCTCGACCAGGCAGCACATGTGCTCCGCGACCGACGGGCGACCTACGGAGACGCGCGTCAGAGCATGGCCGCTATTGCCGCGCGCTGGTCGATCACGCTGGGTCATCCCGTGACCCCGGAGCAGGTCGCGCTCTGCATGATCGACCTCAAGCTTGCCCGGCTGGCCCACGATCCCCGCCACCTGGATTCCCTCCGGGATGTCGCCGGCTACGCCGCCGTGCTCTGCGAGGTGTCGCGATGAAGTGGGCACCGCGCGGTTACGGCGGCGAGCGCAGGCCGCCCGAGGAGATAAAGCGCCAGGGCTGGCAGGCCCAGCGCGTGCTGGTGATCGAGGCCGACGACGAGCGGCTGACCTGGCCAGAGCGTGAGCTGGTCCGACAGCTCGGCGAGAAGCTCTACGGCAACAAGCAGAAGCTGCA
>Ga0209284_10002159_pt1 | contig 27609 bp, 19 predicted proteins | sample FRY03_FD_187211 | JGI IMG/M metagenome (GOLD analysis project Ga0209284, IMG submission 187211) | Freshwater microbial communities from Lake Fryxell liftoff mats and glacier meltwater in Antarctica - FRY-03 (SPAdes) (version 2) | ecosystem: Environmental > Aquatic > Freshwater > Ice > Glacier...
GAATTTACGGGATTTTTGTGATCGCAGCCAGCGCCGCATGAAACATCCGCCTGGCCACCGTCATCAGTTTGAGAACCTTGGGACGCCGTTTGTTTTCTCGAGGTTCAACGCGATCCGGACGCTGACCGATGACGGCGCACGTGCCCTGCTGTTGCGCTGAGACTGCCATCGCTTCGCTCACCCCGACGCATGCGCACAGCAACCAGTTCGTCGCCAGCAACTGATGAGTTTCTGTGAAGCTCATGCTGCGGATCTCACGACCAGCAGCGTATCCACTTTGCAACATCTTCAGTCGCACTAGATTGTAGGTCAGCACTCCGGTCCATAGCTCGCGATGAAGACTCTCAGGACTCTGTCCACGCAAATGCTCTAATCCCAGCGTACATTTAATCGACTTAATATCCGGTTCCACTATCCAGCGTCCCTCGTACATGGAACCAAGCCATGCGCCGGGATGCTCTTCCACATCAAGCAAAGTGGTAGCGATGGTGAATCCCTCGGAGCGGGAGCCGGGAGTATCCACCGTTACATCACTCAATCGCATCTCAATGAATTCAGGCGTGCGTCGATACTTTTTTTTGACATCCACTTCGGACGCGGCCCACGCGGCCATTTGACCGTTCGTTCGGTATCACTGATTCGCTTCGCACTGATCGAGTTGTCATCTCGCTTGTGATGATTCGACCGCCAATCGACAACGCACGAATTTCAGCGATCACTCTTGGCGACAGACGCTCTTCTGCTTGATCAGAGTCGAGCACAGTCGTCAGATCGTCAAACTCAAGACAGCCGAGTTCAGCTTGACTGACGAGTCGCAGCGTGAGCTTCTTGATCGTCGCGATGGGATCTTCGCGTTGGCATCGAGAACTTCGCACAGTGGAAGTTCGTAGGTTTGAATCATCGACCGCTGAAAAATGCTAAAGCACTGCAACGAGCGGCTTGCTAGAATGGACATGAACCCTCCGTGGTCAAATGTTGACACACGACACCAGGAAAGGTCCACGCCCGCAGCATTCTAACGATCAGTAGGGTCACGCCATCGACGTCATGACTGTACGCGGAAAAGAAACTTAAAATTTATGAACGCGACGGATCGCGTTCTTCAACGCTGCGCGGTCGTCGCAATTCACGGTCGCCAAAACGCAAAATTCCCGTGGACAACGCCATTCAGGCCTGACATCTTTGAGCTCTCTTTGAGCTCTTCCGATCCGTCGGCCTGCAATGCCGTCAGAGCGTTGAACACGTCGTGACAACCGGGTTCCGGAAACTGGCGGCAAAACCACCGTTTTCCAATTCAGATTGCAATTTTCTGCCAAATGTCTGACAAATCACTTGTTTCGTTTATTTCGATTGGCGAAAGTGTCGTAAGTTTTGTGCGGAAAGTCGAATTCCCGTTTACCGTCGTCCCAAACGACGGCCCTATTGAAGTAAATTCCTTCGTTGAAAAACGACGGCCCAATACCATGATCTCATTGCAAGATTCCCCCGATACCGTTTCTCCTGATGACGTTGACCAAAAGCAGGTGGCGAATTCCAGTCGTCAGCTTGCTGGTGTTCTCTCGGGTCGAAAGCGCAAGAGCTACCGTCTGTCGATCGATGGCGAAGAATGCGACATCCCGCAGGCGGCGTTGCGAATGCTGAAGGATTTGTTGGTTCAGTTGTCCCTGGGAAACTCGGTGACTCTGATGCCGATTCATGCCGAACTGACGACTCAGGAAGCGGCCGACCTGCTGAGCGTTTCACGTCCGTATCTGGTAGGATTGCTTGAGGCTGGGAAGATTCCGTTCCATAAGGCCGGAAGTCATCGCCGCATTGTTCTGAAGGATCTGATGGCGTACAAGAAACAGCAGGAACAGGAAAGTGATGCCGCAATGCTGGAACTGGCCCGGGAGGCGCAGGAGCTTGGCTTTGGGTATGACTTGTGAGTCACTTCGCAGCCGTGTTCGATGCCTGCGTTCTGCATCCGGCAGAGCTTCGCGACTTTCTGATGTGGTTGGCTCGTGCTCGCCTGTTTCGTGCGAAGTGGACGGAAAAGATTCACGAGGAATGGACTCGGAGTATTATCCGGCGATTCCCCGAATCTGAGGAGGAAATTCGTCGAGCAAAACTTCAGCGAACAATAGCCCTGATGAATTCCGCAATTCCTGACTCATTGGTGTCGGGATACGAATGCCTTATCGAAGGAATTCAACTGCCTGACCCTGATGACCGCCACGTTGTTGCGGCTGCCGTTTTCGCAAAGGCTGAAGTGATCGTTACGTTTAACCTCAGGGACTTTCCGGCAGCAATCCTGAAACCGCTGCATGTTCAGGCTCAACATCCAGACGATTTTATTGTCGGCCTGATCGATATCGACGGAATGGCCGTCTGCGAAGCGGCTCGAAAGCAAAGAGCGAATTTGCTAAATCCGCCGAAGTCAGTCGGCCAGTTGCTCGATGGTTTCGAACGCATCGGTTTAGTCAAAACGGTTGAGTTCCTTCGACGGCGGCGTGAGTTCCTATAGCGTTAAGTGCATGGCACCTGCGATCGTGGCACCTGCGATCGTGGGAGGAGCAATCGCGCCTTGCCAAACAATTCGGCAAGGAAGCAATCGACTGGCTGAGTGAGCGTCTGCGGAACAACACTTTGACGTCATGGGGCAACACCGAGGATGTTGCGCTGCTGATCGCTGCCGCGAGCACGAAATTGCAAGCCAGCATCATCCGAAAATGCGCCGCAGCATCCGCCGTGAAGGATCTTACGGAAGAGACGTTTGACAAGTTTGTCGATCTGCTGGAACTTCGCCCCGGCAAGAACGCCACTTGGATTGACTGGTTCGATTGGGGTTACGTGCTTGATAATGAATTTGCAAGGCATGACCATTCCGCGACGGCCTACCGAAAAGCCATACAAATCAACCCGGCATACGCCTACGCATGGAACAATCTCGGTAATCTACTGGCGGACGATCTCGATCGAATTGAAGAGGCAACCGGATGCTATCGATTTGCCATCAAACGCGACGCATCGTTGGACGCAGCTCGACTCAACCTCGTATTCCTGTTGCGTGATCGACTTGGCGAGTCGCAAAAGGCTCTTGAATTGTTAAATGATCTACGACGAAATCCAACTCCGCCGATCACAACTGCCCGACAAGACCGGGAGAACGTGACAGGCCTTACCGAATCAGCCGGAATGCGTTTGCGATTCAGGCTCGGAGAGCCAGCACAGCCCTTGCCGGTGGCTCGAGGGGCTGTTGATTTAAAGGGCGACGAAAAGCATTGTTCAGAGCGATTCAGTAGTGCCTTCCACGTTGATTTATTGTTGACATGACAATGTACACGGTGCGTGTTGTTTTTCATGGTTCCGCTGACCATCGTCCAGGCAACGCTCGAACACGTTTAAGCAGTTCTCTCAGTGAACTTCGTGTTCTCCGTGGTGCCCACTGCGATTGGATTGCTTCGCTACTGAACGCGATCGGTGCGATTCAGTATGAGCACGAGGGTTTGATTGGGTCTTCAGGACAGGAGTTGACTGTGTTGTGGTTGACGAATAAATCAAGGGACGCTGCCATGCATCACGTTGCACACGAATTCATCGACGACATCCTCGAAGCATGTTAGGATTCCGGCATGATCACATCCTTGCCAATGACTGAAGCCGACATTCTCAACGAAATTGTTGAGCCTAGTCGCTGCAGATTCAGCCGCCAACTTGCTGAAGAGTTTCTGTAGACTTCGCTGCAGCACCAGTTTTGTGCGGGCAATCGTGACGAGAGTACCAAGCCATGTTATCGCATATCAACCAATTGAATCGACGTGACCTGATTCGAATTGGCGGATCTGGTTTATTGGGGATGAATCTTCCTCGGCTGCTGCGTGCTGAAGAAACTTTGAATGCGGTGGTCCCGAAATCAGGCCGAGCGAGGTCGGTTATTTTTTTGTTTCAATGGGGCGGGCCAAGCCATGTCGATACGTTCGACATGAAGCCAAATGCACCCGACGGTTACCGTTCTCTGTACAAACAGATTCCAACGTCGGTCCCCGGCATGGCAGTTTGCGAACACCTGCCGGAGACCGCAAAGATCATGCATCGCGTGGCACAGATTCGAACTGTGCATCACACGATGAACAATCACAATTCCGCAGGCTACACAGCGCTGACGGGTTACGAACCGCCGATTGACGATCAGCGACTTCGCGAATCGCTGGATCTTTTTCCAGGCTACGGCTCCGTGGTTGATGCGGTTGCTCCAAATACCAACGGGATGCCGACGTTTGTGTCGTACCCGTATCAGATTTCTGATGGTTCCACGACGCCTGGTCAGCGAGCAAGTTTTCTTGGCAAGCAGCATGATCCGCTGTTCTTTCGGAATGATCCGAATGATGCAGATTTTCGATTGTCGCAGTTGAGTCTGCCGTCAGATATTTCACTGGCGCGGCTTGCAGACCGAAGAGCTCTGCAGCAGATCATTAATCAGCAGGCGAAAACTCTGGATCAGTCTGCTGCAGCGCAGGGGCTGGATGCTTACTACATCCGCGCGCTGGAGATGCTGAATTCCGAAAAGGTGCGTGAAGCGTTTGATCTGTCCAAAGAACCGACAGTGTTGCGTGAAGCGTACGGTCGCACGACGTACGGTCAGGGCTGTCTGCTGGCGCGGCGTCTGGTTGAGTCCGGTGTGAAATTTGTGACGGTGTATTTTGCTCAGAGCATCGGCGGACGAAGCAAGACCGATGGCGGTTGGGATACGCACGGGTTTGATAATACGTGCATGTACGAAATCCTGCCTGAGTGGCATTTTCCTGTGACGGATCGCACGTTGCCTGTTCTGTTGAACGATCTCAGTGATCGTGGTCTGCTGGACGAAACTCTGGTGGTCTGGATGGGCGAATTCGGACGCACGCCAAAGATCAATGCAAATATCAGTCGCGACCACTGGCCGAAGTGCTACACGGTTTTGATGGCTGGCGGCGGCGTGCAGGGCGGGGCTGTTTACGGTGCGTCGGACAAGTACGGTGCCGTTCCGGATCGTGATCCGGTAACAACCGGCGACCTCAGCGCGACAATGTATCATGCCCTTGGCATCGATCACACGTTCGAAGTTCGCGACAACCTCAACCGTCCGCTACCGTTGGCAAAAGGACGACCGGTGACGGAAATCTTTGCGTAATTGTTGGCCGCAGCGTAAAGCCTGCATGCCGCGCACGACATACTTCACGCGGGCAGAAATGATGTTGCAGACTACCTTGCGACGGTGCCCTCTCCCCCCGCAATCAGGTTTCCAATTTCACAATTTTTCCTCGGGGGGAGAGGGTTAGGGGGAAAGAAAAGGCTTGTGATTCTAGGTTCACGACGCTTAAACCGGGTCAACCGCTCATCCGGCCTCCGACCACCTTCTCCCTCTTCGGGTCGTGCGACCTATAAGTAGCGGATTTATTCCAGAGAAGTCAATTCAACTCCTGTGTTGCACGGTGGTTGAGACCAACGTGACGGAGGAGCTCATTAGAGCAGGAGCACGCAGAGAAAACCGAGTTTATCATCTGATCTCCTCCCGAGTGATCTCTTCAATGAATTGGCAAGCGAATGGGGGCAGACGAATGGAATGCTCGCACACGAATCTATGAAATTCCCTCATTCGTTTGCCAGTAGCTCGTTTGCCGCCGTCTGATGACGTCCGCTACGCTTGACAGACGAGCGACAATAAATGAAACCACCTCAACTAATAAATCGCACGTCCTTCCAGTGGGAGAAGGGACTTCGACAAAGCCGCTGAAAACATGATAATAAATCCTTAACGGCGTTGGGTGAGGGGGATTTCAGATTTGTTCTTCAGCGCAGTTTGACAATAAACCAGCCAACCCCCTCATCCGGCCTGTCGGCCACCTTCTCCCCCTGGCCAGGGGGAGAAGGGACAATTGCAACAATCGCCGCTGAAGGCATCATTCCTGACCGGGTACAGTATATGTACGATATCATTGGTGACATTCACGGCCACGCAGGCGAATTGGTTCAGTTACTCGAGGCTCTTGACTACCGGGAAATTAACGGGGTCTATCGCCATCCTGATCGCAAAGCTGTCTTCTGTGGTGATTTTATCGATCGTGGCCCGCGTATCCGCGATGTGCTTTCGATCTGCCGTTCAATGTGCGAAAACAATGTGGCCATGGCAGTGATGGGAAATCACGAGCTGAACGCTCTGGCATTTCATACACCGAATAACGCAAAGCCTGGTGATTTCCTGCGCAGGCAGACACCCAAAAATATCAAGCAGCACAGCGCGACGTTGAATCAATTGTCGGCATCAGAATTGAACGACGCATTGGCATGGTTCCGCACTCTGCCAGTGGCGTTGGATGCGGGTAGTTTTCGTGTTGTTCATGCGTGCTGGGATGCTGGAAATCTCGAAGAACTTAGGTTGGCCAGCCAACAATTCGGAGCCATGACCGAAGAGTTCCTGCATCACGCCACGCGGCAAGATGATCCCGTCTACGAGGCCATTGAACGTGTGCTCAAAGGTCCGGAGATGGATCTTCCGCACGGTATTTTGCTAACGGACAAAGAAGGCAATCGCCGCCAGCGAGCCCGCATTCGCTGGTTCGACCCTGTTGGTGATTTTCGCTGCGGAAAGTACTGTCTTCCGCCGCAATCGCTTGAAGTTCTCACCAGCGTTGAGATACCGAAATCAGTCAAGCCTGCTGAGTATCCTGAAAATGCACCGCCCGTCTTCTTTGGACACTATTGGCTCCCTGCCGAAACACCACCATCACCGCTGCGGTCTAACGTCGCCTGCCTTGATTACAGTGTCGCGAAAAACGGCCTGTTGTGTGCGTACCGATTCAACGGCGAAGCCCGCTTGAGTCCCGAAGGCTTCGTCACTGTGAAGGCGACATAAGGCACCCGTGCATAAGTTTTGTCGCTGCACTACAATTCTAATCCCGCGTCCGTAATGTTTCTTTCGACGCTCGACAAACGCCGTAAATTCTATTCATTGATGAAAAACTGTGTCATGACCGTTCGAACTCGATTTGCTCCAAGCCCTACCGGATACATGCACATTGGCGGGATGCGAACCGCTCTGTTTAACTGGCTGTGGGCACGCCACAACAACGGGCAGTTCATACTGCGCATTGATGACACCGATCAGCAGCGGAATATGGATGAAGCTCTTGGGCCAATTCTGGATGCGTTTCGGTGGCTGGGGCTGGACTGGGACGAAGGTCCGGAAGTTGGCGGTCCACACGGTCCGTATTTTCAGTCACAGCGGCGACCTCTTTATGATGCCGCGCTTGAAAAGCTGTTGAGCTCCAAAAAAGCTTATCGCGACTTTGAATTGCCGGCCGCCACGCAGGCTCAACGCGAAGCGGCAGGGAAAGCTAAACAGGTTTACGTCAGCAGTCGCGCGTCATTGGCATTGTCTGAAGACGAAGTTGCGAAGAAAGTCGCCAACGGAGAATCGTTTGTCGTGCGATTGCTGGTCCCGCGACAGGACAAAATCGTCATCAACGATCATATTCGCGGCACAGTAGAATTTGATTGCAGCCTGATGCCGGATCCGGTCATTGCCCGCGCTGACGGTTCGCCGCTCTACAATTTTGCGACTGTTGTCGATGATGCGGCACTGGAGATTACTCACGTCATTCGCGCGGAGGAACATCTTTCGAACACGCCGATTCAGGTTCTGCTGCACCGCGCCCTGGAAAACAAAACACCCGAATGGGCCCACGTACCATGCGTGGCGTCTCCGGGCAGCAAAGAGAAAATGAGCAAGCGAAAGATCGACAAGTATCGTGCCAGTCCTCAGTTCCAGAAGTTGTTCGAATTGGGTGATCAGGTCTTAAGCCGCATTGGTGTTGATCCGAAATCAAACGACCTGTCGCCGGTGATGGTGGCGTACTATCGTCACGTTGGATTTCTTCCCGCGGGTGTCTTGAACGCATTGGTGCGGCTTGGCTGGTCACTGGACGATCAGACGGAAATCCTGTCTCTGGATGATATGAAACGAAAGTTCACATTGGACCGCGTGATTAAGAGCGCTGCGGGTCTGGACCCGGACAAGATGTTGAGTTTTCAATCGCACTGGATGAGCGCGCTTCCGGCAGAAGAAAAACTGCCGGGATGTCTGCGAATGTTGAAGCAGGCCGGGCTCATTCAGGATGAGCTGGATGCGGAAACACAGACACGAGTCGCCAGCGTTATCGAACTGGCAGCCGATCGAATACGTGTCTTCGGTGACATTTTTCAACTGGATGAATTCTTCATTGCAGACGAAGAAGTAAAAATTGACGACAAGAATTTTCAAAAACGCGTCGTTAAGCCTGAGAACGCGATTCCACTTCTTCAAAGTCTGCGCGGCCCATTGGAAAGTATCGACAGCTTTAGCGCTCAGCCTCTGCACGACCTGCTGCAATCATTCGCGGCCGAGAAACAAGTCAAGATCGGCGACCTGTTCCCGGCACTGCGATTGTGTGTGACTGGTAAGGCTCAAGGAGCCGACCTGTTTCGATCACTGGAACTTCTCGGCCAAGCCTGCGTGCTGCGTCGGCTAGATCGCGCGATCGGTTTGGCAGAATCCCAGCGTGAGTCGTAGGTGACGAAAACGTTGTCGCATCGCTCAGGAAACGCTGGATTCGAGAGAAGTGACCAACGAACGGTTCATTGCATTCGTTGTCTCTCGCCACTTAACGCGTCGTTTCAATATAAGCACCCAAGCACAACGAAATTGGCAAAACCTCGTTTAACCGTCAGCCGCAGGCGTACGTTTTGCCGCACTTGCGTACGCCTGTCGGCTAACGGTTCAACACTTACGCTTATGTGCCGGTGCTCACTCTGTACGGCCAACAGTTCGAATCTTGTATTGCTGAGAAAATTTCGGAACAACACAATCGCCCAACCGGGGTCTGCCGTATTCGATGATTGATTCGAACTGGCAATGACTTGCTTCACATTTCATAAAAATTCATTCGATGGCGGCTCTCGCCATCTCGAAGAACTGAACATAGAACCGTTCGCGACTGACATCCTTTGGCAGTGTATTCATACCGCGTTTCGCAAAATCAGCAGCTAATTTGAGACTTTGAATGGCTGCATCGCGTGAATTTCGGCCGCGATGAATCAAAAAACTGTAGAAATGCACGACAACGTGGCAAAAACATCCGGATGCCGTTTCATGGCTGCGCCAGTCGTTCGTTCGTTCTTCAGGAAATCCATTCACCATCTGGCGTAGATTCCGTGGACGGTACCGCATTGTGGCCTCAAGGTTATCGCGAAACGTTTCGTTGTACTGGTAGAATGACAGGGGTGAGCTGAATTCCAGTAGGGGTTCGTTGTCGGTATGCAATGGGACAACGCCACAAAACTCGCGATAGCCATGCTCATCCAAATGCAGGCTGTGAATCACCTGCAATGGATCGGTGACGCTGATCAGCTTTAGATTTTCTGCGATCGCAGGAACGGCGAATGCTCGCTCCATTCGCTTGAAATCGATTGTTAGTTCATGGGGAGTCCCAATGAGAATGCCGAAGTTTGTGTGTGTATGATTCATGTACCACAACGTGGCATGCGGAAAGACGTGTTGAAAACTTTTCATTAGAATTCGCAATTCGTCAGTAGCAATGGCCGCCATCGGAATCCATGCGCAGGCGATTCCATCGGGACGCAGTTTGTTCTGCATGAGTTGAAAGTATTCAACTGTGTAAAGGCTGCTGTTCTGCTTGTACTGTAGATTCGTGACGTCGGTGGCAATAACGTCGTACGACTGATTGCCGATGCTTAAATGATCGCGAGCGTCATTAAGAATCAGATGGAATTTCGGGTGGCTTAACACGCCGAAGTTCTGCCGATCCAGCAAGCTGGCTGAACGAGGAACCTCAGGTTCAATCTCAACGCAGAATGCTTCAATATCATACGTGGTAATCGCGTGACTCGTGCCACCGCTGCCGAACCCAACGGTCAGTTCGTCGATAGGATTCGAATGGAGCATCAGCGGCAAATGAGCCAGCATCAGCGCATCGACGCGTGCCTCCATGTTTGTGGAGGCCACAAGCTGATCATCGACATAGACAAGAAATTCATCGCCTTTTGACTGCTTTTTGATGATAACCGTCCCGGAACTGCCTGCCTTGAATCTGCGAATTTCGGAGACCTTTGAATCAGGGTTCGGCACGGAGAATTCAAACCAGCGTGTTGAGTCCTGTCGGGATGTAAACTCGCGCAGCGCTGGACGAGATTCAACGGCGATGGCAATGGCCCATCCGCTTAAGCAAAGTCCGATTCCGGCAACCAGCCAGCGTTTCGATCCTGTTCGAGCCAGAATCCATGACAGACATCCAAGTCCGGCGGACATGGTGACCAATAGCGCAAGAGCCGAATGCAGACCAACAGTGGGAATCACCCACATCGACAACGTCAGGATTCCCGCCACAGAGCCCAGTGTGCCCATAAAATACGAAGCGCTCACCCAGCCTGCTCTGTCGGCCGTCGATCCTGCGAGCGACTGACATACAGCCGGATAAATCAACCCCATGAATAATGCGGGGAAAAACATTAAAACGACGATGATGAGTGCCTCGGTCGAATAGATATCGACCAGGGTCAAAGTGCCGTTTGCAGCGGGTTCTGAAATCCTCCAATAGTTGAGTGTCGGAGCCGCGTAGATCACTGGAAAAGTAATCAGTGTTGCAAAGGCAACGGCAAGATTCCCGGAAGAAAAGATTGTTGTCGGCCACATGAAGCGACGGAGTACCGGGAACAGGACCAGGCTGCCAAGTCCCATCCCCAGCAGATAAACAGACAGAGTTAAAGAAAAAGTCACGGTTGAGTTTGTATTAACAATCCCCAAAAATCGCAACCACACGACTTCAAGACCCAGGGCCACGTAGCCAGCGACAAAATACATTGCGCCAAGCAGACGTCTGGAATAGCCTCCACCCGGCATCGAATCGAGTTTCTGTTCTGCATGTGTGACTTGTGATTTAATGCGTCGATTTGCTGCCGACACTCCAATCAACGCCGCAACGATATTGAATCCTGTTGCCACAAAACGCGTCTGTGACACTCCCAGGATTCGAATCAGAAACAGCCCGGTCATCGACGCGCCCAGGACTGCACCGAGCGTGTTGACTCCATAGACTGTGGAAACGCGTCCCTTCTCACGATCCGATAGCTCGGCGACCATCACAGGAATGGTTGCGCCCATGCATAAAGTTGCCGGCAGCATGAGTCCAATTGCCAATACAAATCGAACGCCGCTCAACAGAGGGTTGGCTTCACCCAGCTCGTGGGCCGCAAAGATATACAGCCTGTCGGTCAATGGCATCAGAAAAGGCATACAGAATCCCCATATGCCAATCGTCGTCTCCATCAACGAAAATGCGATTAGCGGACGCTGAAAGCGATTCAGAATCGGCATCGCGAGTAGGCTGCCAAAAGCGATGCCAAGAAAGATCGCCGTCAAAACGGCTGTTGTCGCCGGGGCACTGGCACCGAAAATTAAAAACATCTGCCTTTGCCACAGGATCTCAAACGTTAATGCGCTGGCGCCGGAAAGAAACACGGCGATCAGGCAACGAATTTGAAAGCTCGAACGCAACTGGTGACTCCGAACGGAAGACAGAAGATCAGGGAAACGGGCCTGTAGAGAATCGTGATTTTGCGTCTTGCTGTCAAAGCGGCGGGGGCAATCCGCGAAAGAATCGTTCGAATCCCCGCTGGCAGGTTTACCTTCGTGACTGTAGTATTAAGGGACTGTAGCAGTGCGGAGGATTCGCGGTGCGTGACATTGGCCTGCCATTCTTACGATCTTGCAGAACAACGAAAGCGTTAGGCCCGTGACCGAAGCAGGAAACTCAGGACGTTACTGGCGAATCGCAGGATACACTGCAGGAATTCTGCTTGTCACAATCGTCGCAGTGACGACGTTTCAGACTGACAACTCGCAGCCTGAGACGGTTATTAACTCCGCGAGCGATGTCGCCGAAATTCTGGTAGCAGAAACACCGGATCGCCCACATGACCACGATCTCTTTGTCGGAAGTCGTCAATGCGCGTCATGTCATTCGGAAATCTCTGCAGCATATGAAAACCATCCGATGGCAAACTCAATATCCCGGGTGACTGACCTTCCGAAGGGATCTGAAGAGGCATCGCAGATTGTTCCGGGGACTAAACGCCGGTATGAAGTCGTGATGCATGATGGTGAAATGTTTCATCGAGACGAGATGTTTGACGCAGAGGGACAGTCAATCTTCGATCAATCCGTCCGCATGGACTATGTCGTGGGATCCGGAAGGCGAGCCTTTGCTTACATGAGTCAGCAAGGTGAATTAATGTTTCAGTCACCGCTGAACTGGTATTCACAGGATGCAAAATGGGATCTGTCTCCTGGATACCGTCCGGACGATGTGCGCCGATTCCGCCGCCGAATTTCGGATGATTGTCTGAGTTGCCACGCAGGGCTGGTGGCTGCGGTTGACAATGCAACAAATCGTTATCAGCAGTCTGCGTTTCTCGAAATGTCCATTGGTTGCGAGAAGTGCCACGGGCCTGGTAAGCCGCATATTGATTTCCACATGTCCAAGTCAGAGCCGACATCAGAGCCCGGCGGACACTCTGATCCGATCGTCAACCCTGATCCGATCGTCAACCCTGATCCGATCGTCAACCCTGATCCGATCGTCAACCCTGGCCGACTTGATATCGTGGCCCGTGAAAGTGTTTGCAATCAGTGTCATCTGCAGTCGGCAGCTAGAATTCCTCGCTATGGACATTCGGAGTTCGATTTTCGTCCCGGTCAAAAGTTCGAAGAGATCTGGACGGCGATTGATGCCGGTACGGACGTTTCTGAAGATGGCAGAACTCGCGCGGTCAACCATGTTCAACAAATGCGGGACAGCCGCTGCTACATCGCAAGCGAAGCAAAGCTCGGGTGTATTTCCTGCCATGATCCGCACCGGTTGCCTGCAGAAGATGAGAAGGAAAGTTTCTATCGGCAGCACTGCATGAAGTGCCATACTGCAGAGACATGCACTGAAGCTGAGCCCAAAAGAGTTGAACGCAATGATTCGTGCATCGCGTGTCACATGCCACACCGAGATTCCAATAACATTGCCCATGTGACTCAAACAGATCATCGCATCCTGCGGCGTCCGGAAGAGTCGACGAACGATAACAGCAATGGAATTACACAATTGCGTTTTTTCGACGACGCACACACTCGCATGCCGGAATGGGAAAAAAATCGAGCGATGGGTGTCGCGATCTGGTCATATCTGATGAAGAAGGGACAACAGTCCCCATCAGATTTGACGAGCTTGCTGGAACCAGCTTTGGCAGTTCATTCAGGCGACGGCTTGGTCCTATCGACTCTGGGGGCATTTGCGATTCAGCAAGGACGTATAGAGATGGCAGTGAAATATCTGACGGAAGCTCAGAAAATCCCTGCGGCGGAGGAAGTCGCAGTGGCCGGATTGCTGGACATCTCTTACCAGCAAGGTCGTTGGGAGAAATCGCTTGAATACGTTGATCGCTGCATCGAAATTGATCCTGGTCATCCGGGATACCATGCGATCCGGGCGGACATTCTGAAGAATTCCGGTCGGCTGAAGGAAGGAATTCTGGAGGCGGAACAATCAGTGGATCTGGACCCCACGATCTTGCCCGTTCGGAACTGGCTGGCGAACGCATACGAAAATGACGGGCGAGATTCAGACGCTCAGGCGATGCGAGAGATTGTTCGTCGCATGCAAACCGCTAAAGTGCCTGAATAATCATGAGTTCTGATGTTGCGATTGCACTGTTCCTGCATTTTCAAAACGACACGCCGGAATATGATCCCGATTTCAATGAACTCGCCGCAAACACCAATCGGCCAATCAGGTGAGACGAAATCCATGAGCGTTGCCGATGTCCCATCGACACAATCCGATCTGGAATCACAACCGTCTTTGGATAAGAAGAAGTTGGCGGTATACGGATTTGTATTCCTTGTCGTCGTAGCAGCCATTGGTGTCTATTGCTGGCCACATAATTCTGTGATACTGCCAGCCAGCGTATCGCCGACCGAATATGAAGAGGCAAGGCGGGAGTTTGCCGAGTTATTTCATCGAGAACCGAATGATGCGGATCTGATGATGGTACTTGGTGAAACAGCGGTTCGAAATGAACAACCTGACAAGGCGATCGATTGTTTCGAACGCGTTCCGTCGGACAACATTCGATATGGCGCGAGCGCCAGGCTGCAGGAGGCGCAGGCTCTGTTACGGAGAAACGACGCAGAGGAGGCGGAGGCGAGTTTTCGTGCGTTTCTGGAACTGGCAGATTCCCAGCCGTCGGTCCCTCAGGAACAGGTGAGAGTAGCTCGCGACTGGCTGGTTTTTATGATGGCAGTGGAACTGCGATTTCAGGATCGGAAAGCCATCCTGCAGACGATGATTCAGGAGGGTCGGTTTGATGTCTATGATGCAAAACAGTATTACTTTCCGACATTGCTGATCTGGCAATCGAATCTGGGCAGCAGCCGCCTACGCGAATTCCTGGAGAAAACTCCCGATGATCGTCTGTTGCGCATCGCTGATGCTCGCTATCTGGTGGGAGAAGGGAAACTTGATGCCGCCGGTAAATTGCTGGATACACTGCGCACGGAATACCCCGTCGATCTGGCGATCATCGCGGCATCTTTGGAATGCCTCTATGAACAAGTGGACTGGAAACAATTCGAATCAATTGTTTCAACGGCACCAGGTTTTCAGGACAATGAGCCGTGGCTGCTGACTCAGATGCGAGCGCAGTTTTCTCTTCAATCCAGGGATTGGGCTGCTGCTGAGAAGTATTTTCAACAGGTTTTGAAAGCTGATCCGGCCAATCCAACCTGTCATATGGGACTGGCAGAGGCACTTGGTGGTCTTGGGAAGACTGAAGATCAAAACATTATTCGGGAACGTTCGCTGATTCTGGCACGAATTCGAGTGCGACTTTCCGCCGTCAATCAAAACTCGGCTGCTGAAGCGAGAGCACTTGCACGCGACGCCAGTCATGCAGGTCTGAATGATGCTGCACATTCTTTTGAACTGCTTGCCGAGCACATCGAACGCGGAGCGCACTGATGCCCATTCGTCTTTTGTTCTCTCGTCCGGTGGCGGTATTTACAGCCGCACTCATCGTGTTCGGCACACATGCAGGCTGCTCTCAAAAGCCTCTTCCAGCGGATTCGACAACGACCGGTAAGTCGAAATTGCAAGTCGAGGAATCAAACGACTTGCGTAAGACGGCCGAAGACCACAGCCGCGACGAGAAAATCGCATCGACGTTTCGATTTCGGGAGCTCGGCAAGGAATCAGGCTTCGATTTCGAGCGTTACGATGACATCAAAGGCCAGCACCGCATTCTCGAAGTGAATGGTGGCGGAGTTGCAGTCTTCGATTTTGATCACGACGGATGGCTCGATGTCTTTATGAGCAACGGCTGTCGGTTGCCGCTCAGCCAGGATACTCGAGAGACGCCGGGAAAGTTATTCCGCAATCTCAAGGCGATGAAGTTTCAGGACTGTAGCGAAACATCAATGTTACGGCAGTTCGGCTATTGCTACGGTTGTGCAGTTGCGGATGCCAATGAAGATGGTTTCGAAGATCTGTATCTCACAGCGTATGGGGGAAATCAATTCTGGATCAACAATGGCGATGGTACCCTATCTGAAGTGGCTGCCAGTAATGGCACTTTAACCGGCGTCTGGGGCTCAAGTGCCGCCTTTGCAGATCTCAATGGTGACCAGTGTCAGGATTTGTACGTCGTGAACTATCTCGAAGAGTCCGATGAAAATCCTCACCTCTGCCCGGAACCCACAAGTCCCGACGGATACGTGGGATGCTCGCCGGCTATATTCAATGGTGTGCCTGATTCCCTTTTTCTTTCCGATGGAGCAGGAAACTACATCAATGCGTCATTCGCAGCAGGGCTGAAAGAACTGCCGGGAAAAGGACTGGGAGTCGTGATCGGAGACTTCGGAGGTGACTATCGCCCGGAGATCTACGTCGCGAATGACGGTGAGCCCAACTATCTTTTGACGATTGCGCCTGCAGCATCGATAGATGGGCGAATCACTGGAATTCGACTGCATGACAATGCAACATCGGCAAACGCAGCCTTGAATGAACACGGGTATGCTCAGGCGAGCATGGGGGTAGCGGCTGCGGATTTTAATCGAGATGGCGCAATGGATATTTTCCTGACACACTTTTTCGGTGACACAAACACACTCTATCTGAATCGATCTGCAGGAAACAATCTGCTGTTTGAGGATGCAACCCGTCTATCACGTTTGGGTCCGCCAAGCCGTAGTGTCCTCGGTTTTGGTGTCGCCAGTATCGACATCGACAACAACGGATGGATAGATCTGCTGGTCGCCAATGGCCATGTCGATGACCGAACGTGGGGCAAGGCTAGTCAACCGTATCAAATGTTGCCTCAGGTTTTCGAAAACATGCAGGACGGCTCATTCCGTGAGATGTCAGATGGAGCAGGTTCATATTTCAATCAACCAACATTAGGCCGCGGTTTGGCTATCGGCGATCTTGACCGTGATGGCCGTCTGGACGCCGTCATCTCGCACCAACTCGTTCCCTCTGTGATGCTGCAGAACGAAACAAGTTGCGGAGATTCCGTCACGCTGCGATTGATTGGGACAGCATCCAGTCGGACGCCGATTGGTGCAAAAATCCGGGTTCTAGGAAGTTGGCTGCACACGGAAGAGCAATTGATCGGCGGTGAAAGTTTTCAGGCGGCGTGCGCAAACGAGATCCACATTGGCGGAATTCCAGCGGCAGCGTTGAATCTGGAAATCACATGGCCAAATGGTTTTGTTGAAAACGTCGAAATTCCCGGCAAGGATGGATGGATAATTCGCGAGCGAGGCAAGACAACCGTCACAGGATTTTAGCTTTACCTACCAAAAGTGGCCGTTTAACGCGCTCTTAGCCGACGACGATATCACCGCGGTCTCCATTCCATCACGGTTATCCTTCGCGCGGCCAGAAATGAGACCGGCGAGCGGAGCGGCGTGAGCCCTCCGGTACCTCGTTCTTGTACCAGCACACTCACTCACGCACGCCGCTCGCCAGTTCTCTCACTCTTCACCGCGCGGAGTAAGAACCCGATCGGATTCTGGATGATTGTGATACATGTGATCAGTTTTTTTCCGGGTTGTTGCAAATTTCATGAGCTCAAAGTTCACTTTATTGGACAATTTAGAATTGAGAATCCATCAATAATTCTGTAGTCTGCACGAACCCTGTGCTCTTGCAGGACAGATTTTGTGAATTTTTACTAATTTCGGAGGTGCGTATGATGGGTCGTCGCGTTGGCCGCAAGGCCTTTACATTGATTGAACTTTTGGTGGTGATTGCGATTATCGCAATCCTCATCGCGTTACTGCTGCCTGCAGTTCAACAGGCTCGTGAAGCAGCTCGCCGTACGCAGTGCAAGAATAATCTGAAGCAGCTGGGTCTTGCGATCCACAACTATCACGATGTGTTTAATGCCATTTGCCCTGCTGAGACGCATACGGATTATAACTTAGGTGCTGGCATCCTTGGACCACGACGTCTCAGTGCATTTGTCAATCTTCTGCCCTACTTTGAACAGGCAAATCTTTATCAGCAGATTCAGGCTGCAATTGCCGCGCGAACCGACAGCGGCCCTGTGCCGTGGGACGGAGGGTTTGCTCCGTACACGACGAAACTGCCCGGGATTCTGTGTCCATCAGACCCAGATACGACTGAAGGCGGGGCCATAGGCAAAACAAACTATATGTTCAGCCGTGGTGACGGCAACTGGGACCACAATCAGTGGTCGGGTAACGGTGGTCGTGGCCAGCGGGGATTCTTCTCTTCTTCGGGCGACGGTAGAGATAACAATAATGGCTTGAATCGACAGTTCCGCGACGTGTTGGATGGACTCAGCAACACGATTGCGATGTCGGAGCGTACCAAAGGTCAGACCGGGAATCGAAAGGCTAATAGTGGTGCTCTTTCCATCAACAACGGCGGCGCGATGCGTGACAATCCAGCCAGCGTTCTACCAAGACTCGTCAACGGCGAATTTCCAGGAGAATTCAGAACCTGGAGTGGGACTCGATGGCCTGACGGTGCTCCTGCGTTCACTGGCTGTACAACCCAGCTCGGCCCAAACAAAGGTTCTTATGTGCAGGGTGGCTGGGACGGTGAAGACGGCATTTACGAACCTACCAGCAAGCACACGGGTGGTGTGCAGGCTTTGATGGGCGACGGTGCCGTGAATTTCTTCAGCGACAGTATTGATACGGGCCTGACCACTTGTCCGGGGCCGGACAGCGGAGCTGCTCGTTCAGGCGCATGTGCTCCGTTCTCGCAGTTTGGACGTTCACCATTCGGTATCTGGGGTGCCTTGGGGTCGGTCTCTGGAGGAGAAGTGTCTAGCTTCTAGTTTGAATGGTGCCGTATTTCATGATTTATGACGGAAGGATGGGGTTTGCCATCCTTCCGTTTTGTGTGACTATGCCGTGTGCGGTTAAGACGGGACATTCGTTCAACCGCGTGGGTATCGCCCCGCGATCGCGAATCTGGCCCACGGGACGCGGCCCGCTGGGCACGCGGTTAAACGAGCCAATGCCAACCGCGTGCGTTATTACTGCGTCATTTTGCTCGTTCGATACTCCCAACAATTCTGGGAATATCGACGTAGACCTGTTGATGTTACCAATTTGTTCAAGGGCTGTGTTTATGAGATTTTCTGGAATAGCATTGTTGGTTCTTTCACTGTGCGGCTGTTCGGGTTCCAGTGAGGAAAAGACAGTTTATGAAGTCTCGGGAACTGTCACATTCGGTGGTGGGCCTGTTGCCAAAGCAACAGTCATGTTCAGCCCGCTTGACAAGCAGCCGGTGGCGACCGGGATCACCGACAACAAAGGTGTTTTCCGGCTGACCACGTACGATTCTTTTGACGGTGCCGCGGCTGGAAAGTACGACGTGCTGATTTCCAAAGTGGCTGTACCAAAGGGAAGCAGTGAACCTGCTCACGATCCGACAGGAAAGGATACGGCGAGTTCGGCACCTGTTCACAACGCTGCCGATGCAGAGACAGAAGATGGTGGCGCGACGCTGGATCCCAAGTATGGAAAGCCGGGAAATGGGATGACGGCCGAGGTGAAATCAACCGGCGAAAATGTGCTCGACTTTAAGCTGGAATGATGCGGAACCAGATCACCTTGGATCGCTCGATAAATGGCTGTCCGATATGAAGAGCGGCAGGGCGTTAGCCTCCGATATACTGCGTCAATATCACCCGCGGCTAGCGCTCTGCCGCTCTCTTATTGATCGAGCGATTCTTAGACGATTTCAGACGCCAGGCAGCAACTCGTGCGAAGAAGGATTTTGATCATTGCGGCCCTGGGATTTCTGATTGGAGTTCCAGGGCTTTTTTTTGTCCTGCGGGATCGGGAACCCGAACCAGAGATTCTTCTGGAACAGGCAAGGTCCGCTCTCAGGGGAAAGCGGTTCGCTGATGCGGAAAAACTGGCCGCCTCGATCCTGCCCTCATGCGCTCAGTTTAGTGAAGCCATGCTCGTTGCGGGCGAATCCGCCACAAGGCTGAAACGCCTTGAGGACGCTGCCAATTATTATCGCTTGATTCCCATTGATAGTTCAGACACTTCCGGTCTGGCTCAATTTTCTCTCGCCAACGTCCTGATCCACGCAGGAGATCTTTCAGGCGCCTTCAACGCCTTTAATCTGGTCCTTGAAACCGATCCCGGGGACGTCGCCACGCATTCCAGACTGGCTTTTCTTTATGCCGCGTCCACGCGTCGCTGGGAATCTCGCCCCCACCTGGAATTGATTCTGCGGAGTGGCGGTGCCACGGTCGAGGAATTGGCTCTCCTGGCCGATCTCGAACGTCCAGTGGACGAAGAAGAATACCTGAATAAGTGTCGACAGTCGTATCCGCATGACCCCAACGTACGCCTGGGGCTGGCCTCAATCGCAGCTCTCAACGGTAAGCCGGAGGCTGCCGTTACCGAACTGCAAAAACTTGTTCAGGAACAGCCGGATCTCCTGGCTGCCCAGTCGCTGCTTGGAGAATTGCTGGCCAGCGAACGCAGCGACCGCTTTGACACCTGGCACGATGCTTTGCCGACGAAAGCCGATCAGTGGCCAGACATTTGGTACGCTCGGGGAATCCGAGCGCAGTTGCAGGACAATGCTCAAGTCGCAGCGCGATGTTTCTGGGAGGTGCTGCGAATCTCACCGATTCACCGACGAGCCAACTATCAGCTGGGACGACTTCTTGCAGAATTGCAGCATCCGCAGGCGGAATCATTTGCGGAATTGTCTCGTCAACTGTTCCGTCTGACCACGTTGCTCAATCACGCAAATCGCTCCGATGGTCGCAACGAAATCGTGATGCGGGATATTGTGCAGTTGCTGGATCAGATGGGACGCGTCTGGGAAACATGCGCGTGGGCTCAGCTATCACGACGGAATTTTCCCCAGTCCGAATGGCCGTCTTCTTTTCTGCAGCGGCGCGCTCCTCTCCTGAGTGATCAACTGCCAATGGTTGTGCCTGAGATGAATCTGGCCCTTGCGTGTGATCTCAATGCCTTTCCTGACTATCGGGAGATTCTGTCGAGCGACCGCCCGGGATCGTCGTCAACTCATGACCCGGAACTAGACACACCGATCCGCTTCCGGCTGGAATCGCAGAGTGGAATCGACTTTGTCTACCAGAACGCCGCTGATGATTCCACGCGAGGATCACGGATGCAGGAGCAAACGGGTGGCGCCGTCACGGTTGTGGATCTTGATCAGGACGGCTGGCCAGATCTGTATTTTGTGCAGGGGGCACAGTGGCCCACCGGCAGCAGTGTGCCAGTCATGAGCAATGCCCTGATCGATCGCATCTATCGCAACAGATTCGGTCGCTCGTTTCAGGACATCACAGCGCTGACAAACATTTTCGAAGAGGGATTTGGCCAAAGTTGTGCATCCGGGGATTTCAACGACGACGGATTTGATGATCTGTATGTCGCCAACATCGGCCAGAATTCGCTGTTCCTCAGTAACGGTGATGGCACTTTCACGTCCGTTCCGATCCCCATCGAAGCACCGGTTCACTGGACGTCCGGCTGTGCGATTGCCGACATCAACTCCGATGGTTTTCCGGATCTGATTGATGTCAATTATGTGTCGGGATCGGATGCATTCTCTCGCATCTGCAGTGGCCGCGCCTGCTCTCCTTCAACGTTTAACGGGACACTCGATCAGGTCCATTTCAACGGTGGCGACGGAAGCTTCAACACGCTCGCGGTATCAACGCCTGTCGCAGAATCCAAAGGACTAGGACTGGTCGTGTTCCGCAACCCCGACGCGGAGTTCCCTTCGATCTTTGTCGCCAATGATCAGACGCCAAAGTTTCTACTGTCTCTGACACATAATGAATCAGGTCAGCCGATCTTAACGGACTCAGCATTTCAGACAGGACTTGCTTACAGTGGTGACGGACTGCTGACAGCGGCGATGGGGATCGCGGCGGACGATGTGGACAACAATGACCTGATCGACTTCTTCGTCACAAACTTCAAGGATGAATCGAATACGCTGTATCTGCAGCTTACCGAAGGGCTGTTTCAGGATCTGTCCCGCTCAGCAGGGCTTGCTTCAGCCGGTATTCATTACGTTGGCTGGGGAACTCAATTCCTGGATGCTGATCTGGATGGCGATCTGGATCTGGTCGTCACCAATGGTCACGTGGAAGATTACCGCGATGAGGACGGAGAGTATCACATGCGACCTCAACTGTTCCGCAACTTGGGGAACACACAGTTTCTGGAAGTTACACCTGATGAAGCTGGAGACTACTTTGAAAAGAAATTTCTTGGTCGAGGCCTCGCAAAGCTGGACTGGAATCAGGATGGACTGACAGATTTTGCCGTGTCGAATATCGGGAGCCTCGCTTCTTTAGTCACAAACACGACAGAAGACGCTGGGCATTTCATCAACATCCGAGTTCATGCCACGACGAGTTCTCGTGACGCATTCTTTACACAGGTTGAGGTCTACACCGATCAGCAACACTGGACTCGTCAGCTTCTTGCGGGCAATGGTTACCATGCGTCAAATGAACGTGTGCTGCAGTTTGGACTTGGTTCAGTCGTTGATGTAAAGTCTGTGCACGTGCGTTGGCCATCCGGAGCAGAGACGCTTATCGAAACCCCTGGCGTAGATTGCACACTTGAACTTGTCGAAGGGAAGAGACAAGGAGTGCTGTGGAAAAACGGGGATGTGTATAATTTCAATGGAGCGAAGATTTATCCTCCAACTGGCCGGTAAGCGATATGGCAACAACGAAAGTTCAAAATGGTTATCGGATGTTGCTGACCGTCCGATGGATTTTTGTAGCGCTCTTGATTTCACTTGCTGCTTACTTTGCCTTGCCAGACTCATCCGTGCCGATCGAACACCTGCTTCAAGATGCTCTTAAGTCCTATCAACGTGCTGAATTTGAAGAAGCTCTTCGAAGCACAGGAAGTATCTTGCAACGTGAGCCGGAGCATCCAGATGCGTTATGGATTTCCGGTCGCAGTCATGCACGTCTGAAGCAATACACCGCTGCCGTCCGTGACTTGAATTTGATTGTTCTGAATAGTCCAGACGGAATTGATGCGAGACTGCTTGTCGCTGAAATTCTTCACTATCATTTGTATCTGTTCGACGAGGCTGAGCATGCCTACGGTGCCGTGCTGCGCCAGGATCCAGCAAATCCAAACGCCAATGACGGGTTGGCTCGGCTTCTGTCAGTTTGCGGGCGGCGCAGCGAGGCGATTCCGCTAATACTTCGGCTCGTTCAATTGCAGCAGGCTTCGGATCTCTTGATGGTGCTGGCCAGAGAATCCGGCGCGATCAATGATGAAGATCTCCTGACCCGAGCACATCAGGCAGCCCCAAATTCTGCAGGCCCTTTGCTTGGGCTCGCAAGACTGGCGGATCTAAAGAAGCAAACTGATGAGGCCGTTACGCTGTGTCAGAGGGCGATTCAAAAGTCTCCGAAATCCGTGGCCGCACATATTGAACTTGGTCGCTACTTACTGCAATTGCAAGAATATGGAGAGTTGAAAGATTGGCGCCGCAATTTGCCGCCTGATGCCACATCGTCCGCAGAAATCCAGCGGCTGATTGGGTTCGCGGAGTTGCACGACGGACACCGCACAATAGCTTTGGAACGGTTTCTCTCAGCCGCAAAGTCGTTACCGGACTCCCGAAGCCTTTGCCATCAGATTTCTCAATTGCTGTTTGCTGCGGGAGATCCGGGCGCGGCGCAATTGTATGTGGAACAAATGGAGAGCATTCGTCAGCTCTATGATGCGCAGGATGGCGTGTTGTTTGCTTCAGGTCAGCCTGCCACTGAATCGATGTTGGAATTGATCGCCGCGTATGAACGATGCGGACGTTTGCTCGAAGCGTATGGCTGGACTCAACTGGCAATCCTACGCTTTCCACAGAATCCAGTTTTACGACAGTTGAAAGTGCGACTAGCCGAAGAGACGGCAACAATGAAGCCAGAGTTGGTTCCAGAGTCTGCTAATCCGGCGTTTGTAGTGTCACGCAATCGATATGAGATTCCGGATACTGTCGGGCTGGGACCGAATCCGGAACTCAAGCATCCAGGCATCGCGCCAGATGTCTCTGCGCCATCCCTGACGGGCATTTCATTCTCTGAGGCATCAGCTGATTTGGGGCTGGATTTCACGTATGTCAATGGAGGTGAGCTGAAGCAACGGATGTTTGAGTTTGGTGGCGGAGGAGTCGGCTGCGACGACCTTGATGGCGACGGATATCCGGACATTGTGTTTTCGCAGGGCGGTGACTGGAACCGTCGCGGCACACCAGACAATCAGAGTGACGCGTTATTTAGAAACGTACGAGGCGAATCGTTTCGCGAGGTTTCAAAGGTGGCATCATTTGGAAGCACGGACTTCGGTCAGGGAGTTGCCATTGGTGATATCGATCAGGACGGTTTTCCTGACGTCGTAATTGCCAGCATCGGAGGCGCAAAGCTTTGGACAAATCTGGGTGACGGAACTTTTCAGGAAAAAGGACAGCCTCTGATTCCTCGCACTTTCGCAGTGCCATGGCTGACGAGTTGTGCAATCGCCGATCTAAACGACGATTCTTATCCCGACATCTATGTTGCGGGTTACCTGAGAGGAGCCGATATTTTTGAACGAGTGTGCATGGATAGTGACAGAACCAGTCGACTCTGCCAGCCATCGGCCTTTCGGGCTGAAATGGATCATTTGCTGCTGAACGACGGTGTAGGTAGCTTCGCAGATTCATCACATCTTCTGCCTGCTTCCGTCGCGGAAGGAAAGGGTTTGGGTGTACTGATTTTTTCTCCCGCAGAAAACGGCAGCCCCGGCATCTATGTCGCAAATGACACAACCCCCAATTCATTGTTGGTCAGAGAAGACAACCATGAAAACTGGATCGACACCGCTTTCGCATCGGGAGCTGCAGTCAGCTATCAGGGAAAACCGGAGGGGTCAATGGGTATTGCCCTGGGAGACACAGATGGTGACAGTCATTCGGATCTTGTTGTGACGAACTTTCTGAACGAAGGCTCGGCGTTTTATCACAGTCTGGGAGATTCGGCGTTTCGGGATGAACGATCGGAATCGGGACTGGAGGGCGCATCGACAAGCGTTCTGGGTTTCGGCGTACAATTTCTGGATGCCAACCTGGACGGCAATCCTGAAATGTTCGTCTCCAATGGTCACGTTGATGACCTTCATCGAGAGGGAAAGCCCTACAGGATGCCAGCACAGCTTTTTTCAGTTCGGGATGGACTGTTTCGTCTGCTAAAGTCGGACGATCCGGGTTCGTATTTGCAAAGGAATCATCTTGGGAGAGCCGTTGCTAAAACTGACTGGAATGTCGATGGAAAACCAGACCTCGTCCTCGGCAATTTGCAGCAGCCATCTGTTGTACTCACGAACACAAGTGCATCGTCTGGAAAGTCACTGCAACTCCGTCTGATTTCATTGAGCGGCGATCGCGAAGCCATCTGTGCGTCGGTCACTTGTCAGACTGGAAAACGGCGACAGGTTCAGCAGTTGACGGCCGGAGACGGTTATCAGTGCAGTAACGAAAAGCTCATCACGTTCGGGATCGCTGGAACTGCCTTCGCAGAAGTGATATCGATTTGCTGGCCATCCGGAGAAGTCCAGCAATTTAATAATATCTCTCTGCCTAATCGGCTTACTGTAATCGAGGGCCGTGCTACCCTGTTCACTTCGCCACAATAGCGTAGTGCTCCTGGGAGCATATGCAGATCGCAGATATCGTACGTGCAGATTCAATCATGAAATTTTGCTGTGCTGAAGCCGTCAGTTGTTCAACCAAACTCGCTGCACTTTGGTTGCAAACTGGCTGGCGTGGAGGATTACTGCGATTGATCGTGCTCGCGGGGTTCTTCATGACCGTCTCCGTCTGGGCGGTGTGGCCAATGCCTCAAGTGATGGCATCTCAGATCCCGACGTCTGCACAAGGAATTGCCACCGTTCCTCTCTTCAACGCCTGGACAATCGCGTGGAATGCACACTGCGCCACGCGAGGAATGAAGGGGTACTGGGACGCACCAATCTTTCACCCTCACAAGGGTACGTTTGCGCTAAGTGAACCTCAGCCCGCGACTCTTATCGTTGCACCTGCGATCTGGTGGTTGCGATCTCCAGCGCTTGCATACAACGTTTACATGCTGCTTTCATTGACGCTGAATGGTCTGTTCACAGTCTATCTGATGCGAACTTTGAACACCGGTTGGATGGCGTCCGTTGTCGCCGGCACTGCCATGATTCAGCTTCCAGTCATTCACCTGCAAATTGATGTTCTGCAATTATTGCCTGTCTGGGGAATTCTGTGGACTCTGGCCGCTATCCTTCGGCTTCGAGAGGCTGCGAGTGCGATGATTCTGCAGAAGTCTCCTCCGCAACCAAGTCCACGAATTCGTGGTGTAATTCTTCGTGGCGTTGAAGTGGGTGTGGCATTCGTGGCAGTGTTCGCCGTCGCAGTGCATCACGGGATTTTTCTGACTCTCTTACTGGCAGCAACAGCGCCGTTGATTGTTCCGGGGCGCTACTTTTCGCGATGGCTCCCCGGGGCTGCGGTTGCTTTGCTTATCGCTCTCGGACTCTTGATACCGCTGCTACTGCCAATCAATCGTGTCATGCAGGAGCACTCATTTGAACGAAGTGACACACTTGTCGCTGAGCTATCTATCGCGCCAGTGGATTATCTGGTGGAACCAAATACAGCCGGCATCAAATTCCACATGTTCGCAAAGGAAAGCCGCTGGCAGATGTCGCCTGGCTGGACGAGAACTGTTCTTGCCGTGTGTGCAATCTTCATTGTGCTGCTGCCTCGTTTTAGAACCAATTCAATTGGAATCTGGTTCCTTTTTGCTATTGCGCTTGTCGCGTTTTTACTTTCACTCGGCACCAATCTTCAGATTGGTCATTGGAATGCGTGGAAAACACTTAGTCGGTATGTACCCGGAATCTCCCAGGTTCGAAGTGCATTTCGGTTCGCCTATTTCGTTCAACTCGCGATCATCGCGATTGCCGGCGTTGGCCTGGATTGCCTCTGGAAGCAATGCCGTTCTCGACTGCGTAACAGATTGCTGCGGCAATGGATCAGCGGCGGCGTATTATTGCCTCTGGCGTTGCTGACGATGTTTGAAATACCGCCTCCAACGGTACAGTTGGTCGGTGTTCCAAATGTATTCTCAGCAGAGTGGAAATTGTATGTGAAGGCTCATTTGAAGAATGGCAACGGCGTCCTGCTGATACCCTATGTTCAGGGTGCCACAGTCGGGGACTTTGATGTGACAACCCGCTGGATGTTGAATACAGTGCTTGATGACATTCCGATGATCAATGGATATTCAGGGTTCTTTCCGGATTCACACTTTCGATTGCAGAAGGCGATAGAAGCAGACCCGTATTCTGACGCGACACTGGGGCTGTTACACGATGCCAAAATTCAGTTCCTGGTTGTAGGGAGGCATTCCGTTATGCACGTAGTGGCTGCTGGTGATCGCAACTCTGGATTGCGAATTGTGTTCGAAGACAAGCACGGCACACTCGTACTTGAACTGCTGCATCAACTCGAATAGCGAACTAAGGGACACGACCCTAGCGGTGCGATACGTGGCCGACAGGTTCGTTGTCCATGGTTTCTCATGCCACTTCCGAATTCACAATTTTTTAGATATTCGTGATAGCGTTTGAGATATTCCATCAAGGCCAAGTGTAATGAGTACATTGCCCTGCTCACGGTCCGCCGTGTGCGTTGGTTTCGCATGGTCGAGCGGGTTTGATAATCTGCGACCGTATCGGCTGACAGGCGGATCGAGATACGCCACAATTCGCTCTGACTCTTACGCCTTAGCTGGAGAGCGACATTTCCTTAGTAAATTCAATGAAAATGCTGGTCTTTGTGTGAGCCGCAGGCGCTAGCCTCGGGCATTGGCACGAACAAGGTTTTTACTGCGAAAGCCCCGACGCTAGCGCGTTCGGCTCATCTGAAGTGACGCTGCCCAATTAGGAAATGTTGA
>Ga0209284_10002165_pt1 | contig 27574 bp, 24 predicted proteins | sample FRY03_FD_187211 | JGI IMG/M metagenome (GOLD analysis project Ga0209284, IMG submission 187211) | Freshwater microbial communities from Lake Fryxell liftoff mats and glacier meltwater in Antarctica - FRY-03 (SPAdes) (version 2) | ecosystem: Environmental > Aquatic > Freshwater > Ice > Glacier...
ATGAACATTTTTGACAATTTACCTTATGACTTACAACTAATGATTTATAGTTATATTATATTTCCACAAAATAAAAGTTTATTAGACGATATAAAGAGTTATCATAATATTAAAAGATTAATATATATAAAATATTTAAGTAGAGGACTTATATATAATGATGATTATTCTGAATATTTAAATATTCATGTTTGGATACAATATGATTTAATGAAATATTGGGAAAAAAATAAACCTATTAATAAAAAAATAGCAAAAAATAATAATTCAATAATTAAAAGACTTCTTTGTTATAGAATTAAAAATAAAAATTATAATGACACAACCATATATAATTTTTATAATAATTTAACAATTTCTTGCAAATTTAATATTAATACTTATATTGGTTCTTTAAAAAATCACGAAAGATTAGACTTTATTAATAGTTATTAATAAAATGTTAATAATTTTTTTCATTTAATATAATGTACTCTATTTTCCTTAAGTAGCATAATATACAAAGCAATTTGCATATTATTTTTAATAAGTTATAAGTTAAACTATTTTGAGTACATAATATAAAAAATACATTATCAATTTTCATTATCTTAATATTAACAATGTTTCTTCTCTCCACCATACACACCATTTATCTTCAAAAGTATGACATGCTCTAAATTTACATTTTGCATTAATACCCCATTTGCGATTTAATATATAATCGTATGTAGGATTTTCACCATTTAATTGTAAACATTTAGCTGCTTTATTTTCTATTCTTGCTTTTACACCAAACTTATCTTTAATGAATATGGTAGCTTCATTCCTTGTTTCAAAATATTCTATCCTAAAATTGTTTTCATCTACCTTTTTATTTTCTTTCTTAATTTTTTGAGGACGTATATTTTTCATTACGTCTTCATTATTACACATAGGTTCTCTATATTGTTCTCGCGTTACCTCTTTACCATTATGTTCCATAGACATATTTCTTGCACATTTTTCCATTATCATACATCTATTTTGTATAACCGATGTACAATAAACATGTGTTCGTGTATATTTTTCCCAATCTTTATTTCTACCCGTTATTCTACCAAACAGTTGATACAGACTATCGTTTGCAATATCCATATGTCCGAATATTGCAGATGTAAATGTCCCTAGTGTTTTACTCGTTAATGTTTGTCCCATACTAACACAATAATAACCTGTTATTACAATTGGGCGATCTTCTAAGTTATATTGTTTAATTAATCTTGAATAAGTATCTGAAACCTCTTCGCTACCTTCAGTCTTTAAATCTAATATTATTTTATTTCCTAATAAATCTTTATAAGTAATGTTTTTCTCTGTTCCATTTATCATAATAACCACTGCTTTATCATTTTTAATAGATATCAAATCTCTTATTTTATTGTGAGTTGCTATTCGTTGATGTCCTGGAATAAATGATCTTGTGTAATATCCTAATATTTCGGGGTGTTTAGTTAAAACATTATCTATAAACTCAATATTTTCTCTTTCTACACCTCCCTCGCGATTTGAGGGGCGCTTATATGGGTTTTCATAATAATCTTCAATATTATGAAAAACCATATCAGCACATCCTGAATAATTTATAGAATTAAAATTATTCAAATGTATAAGTTGTATTGTTGACCAGAAACCTGTATCTTTGAAAATATTATCAGGTGTTGCTGTTAATGCCATAATTTTTTTAACAATATCAAGTTCGTGAATATTTTCTATTTGAGATCTTAAATTATCATTAATATAACTATGAAGTTCATCATAATAAACAAATATTCCGCTAATATTATTATCATTGCGACTTATTTTATCTATAAATTTTACACCATCTAAATACCTTTTTTTATTACTACACATAACAACAATTCTAGGACATGTAGTTTTATCAAAAAACTCTCCCAATAATTCTTTATCATTTTTGACGTGTCGATATGTTTTATCTTTTTTTGAAGATAAAACACATACAGTACCTTCTCCATATTTTTGTTCTATAGTTTCAAGTCTTTTAACAAATTGACTATTATTCAATAATGTATTCATTGTAAATATTAAATGAATACTTCTATTTGAACCATTATTGCAAGCAATCTCTCTCTCTATTTCTTCAATAGCAGTAAATGTTTTTCCATGTTGTGTTTGAAGAACACAAAGAATAAATTTTGATACGTAATCGCACATTCAAATATTATATATAAAAAATAGTATCAATTTTTATATATATATAAATATAACACTTATAAATTGTTTATAGAAAAAATTCTATAATGGTTCTTACGAGATATAGTAGAATACCTTCAATATTCAAAACTACAATTCAAATATCAAATAAGAAAAGAAAAATGTCTTTTAAAATACCATCTCCACACGATTTAGGAATACACAAGGTTCTCAAACATATTCGCCCAATTATTAATCCTTTGGTTGATACATTTTCAAAACATCGTTTAAATAATGCTGTTAATATAGCAGACCTTCGTATATGTGCGAGAAAAAGATCGCATAAAATGGTTTTTGATTATTTAGATTCTGGTGCTGACGATGAAATTAGTTTAAAACGCGCAAATGATGCTTATTCTGATCTTGAAATGCATTACAAATGTTTATCAGGGTTAAAACCTCCATTAGATTTAAGTACTACAATTTTTGGCGAAAAGGTTAATCTACCATTTTTTGGTTGTCCTACAGCAGGAAATCGCATGTTTCATACGGAAGGTGAATCAGCCGCGGCAAAAGCTGCAGAATACTACGGAACAATGTATGCACTATCTTCACTTGCTACAACAGGTATTGAAGAAATAGGAAAAATACATAAAGGTCCAAAAGTATTTCAAATTTATGTATGGAAAGACAGAGGATTAGTACAAGATGTTATAAAAAAAGCAAAAAAAGGAGGGTTTAATACATTAGCATTAACGGCGGACTTTACATGGTATGGTAATCGCGAACGTGATATACGAAATGGTTTTACTATTCCACCTAATTATAGTGCTACTCAAATATACGAGGCTATTAAGTCTCCAGCATGGACATGGGACTTTATATCAAATGAACCATATAAATACGCTTGCATAAATACAGAGGTTCCGGCAGATTCATTGGCGGCATTTGTAAACTCTCAAATTAATCCATCATTTAATTGGGAAGATGCGGAGTGGTTAATGAAAGAATGGAATGGTCCCGCAGCACTAAAAGGTGTTATACGTCCGGATGATGCAAAAAAGCACTTTCTGTTGGATTTTCCACAATATGGGTATCTAATCATGGTGGGCGTCAATTAGAAACATCGCCTGCAACAATTAATGTTTTGCCATCTATTAGAAAAGCAGTTGGTTCTAATGTTGAAATAATTCTTGACGGCGGAGTAAAACGAGGAACTGATATAGCAAAAGCATTAGCACTAGGCGCAGATTCAGTTGGTGTTGGGAAACCATATCTTTATGGACTTGCAGCAGGTGGAACATCAGGTGTTATAAAGGCATTTGAAATATTAAGAGTAGAACTTGACCGCGCAATGGGATTACTTGGTGTAGGATGCGTAGAAGAACTTAAACTTAAAGGAACCGATTTGATAAAGCCCCGTATTTAAAATATTTACGTACGAAATTTAGATACTAATCGGCTTGCTAATATAATGTAATCAAATGGTATATTATCGTGTATTTTATCTAAACCATTTATTGCCATATGTAATGTTCTAGCATATGAAACAGCAGTACAGGAACCTTCTGTTGTTTGCTCTGGTTTTCTTTTTATAAATTGTAAATTTGATATAATTTCAATTAAATCTTTGGTTCCAGTATCTGGTGATTGTTTCCAAGGATCAATAATAAATAAGTTGTCATTATTTTTAAAAATAGTTCTAGCATGTTTTCCATATGCTATATTTGCTATAGTATAAACAGATTCTATAAAGGTTTTCAATTGAACTGATATAGTTTTAGTGGAAGACATAATGATATATTTTGGATATAGCATTTTAAACTCGTTTGGCATTTTTGATTGTAAATAAATATTAGCTTTTTCAATTGTCTTTGTAGAAATAGCACATTTGCTAAATATAATTTGCCCTTCTTTATTTAAAATAGGGTTTTGCAATGGACTTCCTTTTACAAGTTCTGTTATCCACGATGGTTCTACATAAAGTATATCAATACCAATGATACCATGTGTTTTAATTTCTTTTTCTTCTTCGTCAAAACTTTGCTCCAATTTATAAGAATTGTATTTTTGATTAATTAAATTGATAGTATTGACTATTCTTGATATTCTTTTATAATTGGTTTCATTTATATAATACATATAACCATGAACTCTATTATATATAGGATTAGCATAATGTTTTCCTGTATAATTTTTGGGCAAATAGACTTCTGTATATTCTTTATTGGCAAGAGCGATATCTTTTATTTTACGAAGAATTAATGTTCCTTCGCCTGATAATCCAATTATTTTTTCTGTTTTAGATAATTTAATATTAAGTAAATTGTATTTTGATTGAATAATATCAAATATAGAAGATGATTCGCTTAATTCATATAATTTATTCCATTCATTTTTTAATTCATTAATATTTATTTTTTTAATAACATCTTCATTTTTTATAGTATCGCAATGTTTATTTTCTTGTTCATCATTTTGTTTTAGTATATTATCAAGTATTTTTTTACCAATTTTACCTGTTTTTGATACAAACCTATTAGTTAAAGGGTTCAATAATAGGTTTGTATTATTAATTTTATCTTGGCGTGTTCTACCACGATAATGTCTATCCATGTTATAAATTGTGATAATAATGTTATCATTTTTTATATGAAATGAGTATCATTTTTTTAAAAAATGATAAAAATTGATAATAACATTTCTAAATAATAATAACCAAATGGATTATGAAAATAACGACGAACAAACATCAAATATTTTGTCGCAATCGATAAAATATTTAAATATAGAAGAAAAATATTACAATTATGAAAAAGAAGATGATGAATATTATATGGATTTAAATGAATATTACGATACTTATTATGACGACTATGATGATTATTAATTATTTACAATATATACAATTACAATTTGGAAAATGAGGAGTTAATATTTTTATACAATTGCTACAAATATTTTTATAAAGACTATTATTATATTTTTTACATATATTACAAGGTTTATTTATTTTCATCTGTTGTAATAATATATCAATATCCATTATTAGTTATATATAAAGATATTATATATATATTTATATAACTAAATACAACAATGGTAAGTAAGATTAGTTATTATAAGGTTATTGATGGATTAAATTACGATAGTGTATTATTAGAACTTTCTGAAAATTTAATAAAAGGACAAGGGGATGGAAGAATATCTATCGATGATTCCAATAAACTATTGGATAAAATATTAGACAGAGGAACTATTACAAAAGTAGAATATAGAACCATTTTTTATATACTAAAGAATATTAAATTTACGAAAGAAGCTTTTCAAAGCATATTAGATAAACTTATTAAATATGATTAAATATTAATATTATAAAATGAGTACATAATCTTTTTTTTCCAAGAATATATTAAAAATGTTAAAAGTTATAGAAATATATAATTATGTACTCAAATCTATTCTTAAGATTTTGCAAAATAGTTATTAATAATGATATCAAATAAAATGAGTACATAATCTTTTTTTTCCAAGAATATATTAAAAATGTTAAAAGTTATAGAAATATATAATTATGTACTCATTTTATTTAACATACATATATAGTATATAATGAAATATAGTGATTATCCAGAATTTACACCAAATATAACACCTAAACAAATGTTTAAATTGGGAATTATGGGAGGGTTTTATTTTAGGTCTATAAAGTCACCAAAAACAAATAAAACTTATTCTAAACATTATAAAAAATTTAACTTTTTGAAAGATATAAGCGATAATAAACTTTTTAATTCAACATATGATAAAAATATAAACTTTTATAAGGTTGATGTTGGAACAAGTTATGAGTTTTGGATGAGTAAAAAATGGATTAATGAGGATATTGATCCTTATGGATGGATTGAATGGTATTGTAATTTTTATAATGGACGTAGAACAGAAGATGATTTGCGACAAATAAATCGTTGGAAAAAGTCTGCTGGACCAAATGGAAGATTTAGAAGACAGTTGCAAATAAAAGTTGATAAATTAAAAAGCAATGACGAAACTATTTATCCTAGATTAAGACAAACATTATTACATTGGGGGTTTGATGCAAGAAAACTTAAGATTACTATATAAAAAATGATTATATATTATATATAATAACCAGTAAGATGGATACAATGATATTTGATAAGTTGATTAATGAAAAAACAAGAGAATTGTTAGAAATATATGAAAGAAAGACAAAAAATAAAAAAATGATTTTAAATGCTGATGTTATTGATTATAACAGCAAGAAGCTATATAATCAAATTAATGCCGGATTTATCAAAAAACTTAAAAATTCAAAATCATATCAAAAAAAATGCGAAAAAGAACTATATGAAAAAATGTAATTATTCATTCTTAACATATTGTATAAAAGTATATAAATGTATTTTAATATATAATAAATATATGTTATCACAACGCTTTAATAATGAAATAGATTGTGAATTATTAAAAATTATTAAAAATAATAAACATTATAATATTTCTGATGCTATAGAGGTTATTTCAAGGAATATTAATTCAACAGAATATGATTTAATTAACGAACGTATTTTAGAAATTGACAATAATAGAAATACATTATTTGATTTGATTAAAATACCAGAAATAAAACAACGAACTGAAGAATGGTTTGAAGCTCGTAAAACACGTCTTACTGCAAGTGATTTATGTGATGCTATTAAAAAAAGTAATGTTAGCAACGTATTAGCCAAAAAAAAAGCAAAAATAGTTATTGATATTATTAATTACAATGCTATCCCTGCTTTGAAATGGGGAACAATGTTTGAACCAATGGCGGCGCGATGTTATTCACAATCTAATAATAATATAAAAATATATGATTTCGGTCTTATTTGCGATAGTAATAATGAGCATTTTGGAGCATCACCTGATGGTATTAATGAATTAGGTATTATGATTGAGATAAAATGCCCATATTCGCGAAAAATTATAGATAAGGTTATACCAGAAAAATATAAATTACAAATCCAAGGACAATTGGCTGTTTGTAATCTAAATGAATGTGATTATGTAGAATGTAAGTTTGAAGTTTTTGAAGATGAAAATACGTATTTAGAAGAATTATCACATGAATTATTATATGGGCATGGTGTTATAGCAGAATATTGTTATAAAAAAGGCGAATATTACTATTTATATAGTGACGAATATCTTACACCTGAAAAATCAATAGAAAATATTATACTTCTAAAAAATACTTTTGATCTAGAAAATAATGATGATATTAAACCAAAATTTAATAAATTAATATATTGGAAAATTGAAAAAATAAATACACAACGCGTTAAGTTTGATAAAGAAGAATGGGTAAAAATAGTTCCTAAAATAAATGAATTTTGGAACAAAGTAGAAGAATATAAACTTATGCCAATAGAAAATAATATTAAAAAATATAAATTTATTGAAGATAACGATGATTAAATTATATATGCCAACCATCAATTAGGTCGCTTCTATTTTTTGCGTATGGATTTATGAAATATATAATACTATAGTCTTTTATATCAGCTCTTATTTTTTTTTCATTATCTGATGGGGTACATTTTGATTTATAATCTACATCTGTGTTATTTTCTCCATCATATGATAAACAACCGCAACCATAATTTTTATCCATATTGCAATTAAGCCAACATAAAGGACTATTTGACTTTAAATTTTTTATAATACTAATAAACTTTTCTACGTTTTTATCTCCGTTCATTTTATATTTATTAGGATATATCAAAAGATATTCTAAATATAAATGTCTATTACATTCAACTTCATCTTCATTACAAGACTTTCCGTGCTTTATTATGGAAAAATTAATAGTTAAATTTTTGTTTTTCTCATAAATATATGGAGCTTGTGATAAGCAAATATAAACTGGTCCATATACTTTTTCCATATTAGGTTCTATTTCTCTTCTTATTTCTGTTGCTATATTAGATATTAATTTATCGTGCCCTCCACTATCAAATTTCCCATTATATTTTTTGAAATTATTTTTAGATAATAATACAAAAGACTTAACTTCTGATGTATGTAATGTTCCTAAGTCTTTTTTCAAATCTCGCGGACTTTTATTAATACACATATATGCTAATAACATTTCTCGCGTATTAATATCATAAGTATTCATTCTTCCAGAAGAATATTTACCACCCGTAATACCTTTTGAAAAGTTATTTTCACAAGTATAATCTGTATGATAATTTCCTGTTATTTTTCCGATTTCATCTTTTTTAAGATTATCATAAGTTGTTTTTATATTAGGATTAGATGGGTAAGTAATTAAATAGTCTCTACAATTGCTTCCTCCAACAAGAACTGAAAAGTCTTCAACTAATGGTATTTCATATATAGCCATTATATTTATTATGTAAAAAATGCTTACAGTTATAAATGATATTGTAAATAATACTATTAAATATTCTTTTGATTTAATACTATTAGCAAAAATATTTATTACAATAATGAAAATACTTATTATAACAAGTAATAATAATAACAATATTAACATTATATTGTAATAGTTCATACTTTACTTCTATATTAATTAATTATTTTTTATTTATAAACTATATTAAATACTATTAATCAAAAAAATAAAAAATATTTATACCATTCTCATATATTTATACTTGTTGTTCCTTACATTATAAAGAACTTGCTTGTCCTCCTTGTGTTGCTTGTCCTCCTTGTGTTGCTTGTCCTCCTTGTGTTGCTTGTCCTCCTTGTGTTGCTTGTCCTCCTTGTGCTGCTTGTCCTCCTTGTGCTGCTTGTCCTCCTTGTGCTGCTTGTCCTCCTTGTGCTGCTTGTCCTCCTTGTGCTGCTTGTCCTCCTTGTGCAGCTTGTCCTCCTTGTGCTGCTTGTCCTCCTTGTGCTGCTTGCCCTCCTTGTGCTGCTTGTCCTCCTTGTGCTGCTTGTCCTGAAGTAGGGAAGGAACATAAAGCTGAAGTAGGATCGCATATTTGTTTTCCATCCCATGTTATACCTTGGTCTGTTATTTTTAACCTTCCTATATTAATTGAATTGTTTTTTGGCATTGTTGACATATTATTTATATATACCCCATTATCATCTTCAAATACGCGTAGAGAACCTATTTCAACGATGGAATTAATCATGTTTGTTGCTTTATTTTTAATTTTTAAAATGTTATTATCATAATTTAAAGAATAACAATTTGTTCCACCATCGGCATTGCATATATTTAAACTATTTTTATCATTTTCTGATTTTATTGTTAATCCAGATATTATAGATGTCGCCCGAATTAACTCTAATTTATTATACTTTTCATTTTCGCTTTCTATCAAACCTTTATTCCAAGCATTAGTTACTTTATTTTTATCAGTATTTAAACCAAATATAAAATAATTATTTAAGTTATCATTTAAATTTTTATCTAATTTATTATATTTTTCAATACTTTCTGCATTTGACTTTGTTATATTATTATGTAAAATATTTGATGTGTTTAAATTTAAATTACTAGTATTTGCGTTTAAAGTATTACTATAATTAACTAAAATATTTGACGTGTTTAAATTTAAATTACTAGTATTTGTACTTAAAGTATTACTATAATTACTTAAAATATTTGAAGTATTCAAAATATATGCAGAATTATTTGTAATACTTTTGTCTAATAAATCATCTTTATCTTTATGTCTTTTAAATTTACTAAATAACATGTCGTCCATATCATCTTTGTAATTATAATAATCATTAAATAAATATCCTACGACAACTATTAAAGCTATAAATATAACTGTAAATAATGTATAAAGTATAATCTCTATAATATCCATCAATAATTATTTATTTTCTTATAAATAGATTATATAATTATTTACGAAAGTTCTTAATATTAAAGTTATATAAATAATAAAGTTTCACCATCATATTTAGATATTTATAAATATAAAAGTATGTTATCGCATAGTTTTTTATTCATATTCTTCGTCTTCATCATCTTCGTCATATGATTCACTATTTGAGACACTTTCTGAATCACTACTTTCACCACCTTGTTGTTTCGTATCTTGTTGTTCGCTTTCAATATAACCACCTGTACTTATGGGTATGATACTTTCATTAATTAAACCTCCTATTTTTTTTTCAAAATTTTTATCATATATGTCTTCCCACACCTTTTCATCTTTAATCATATTTTCATTATCAAAATTATCAACATAATCGTCGTAATATTCTATTGTATCTATAATATCCTCATTATTTTCAATATCATCATCATCTCCGTTATATCTCTGTATATCTATTTGTTCCAAAGGAAGATCAATATTTTCAGTATTAACGCGCAATTGTATTCCCATAGCTTCTAATTCTTGAATTAATAGTTTAAAAGCATATGGTGTTTGAACAAATGTAATATCGTCGTTATTACAATTTTTACAAGTATTTATATTTGCTTTTGTATTAAATGCCACAAGAGTTCCACATCTTTTACAAGCACACCACGTATATTTATCTGACCTTTCCATCATACTTTCTTTTATAAATAGAGAAATGCCATGACTTAATACGGTATCTCTTTCCATTTCTCCTATACGTAATCCTCCACCTCTGCGTCGTCCTTCTGTTGGTTGCCTGGTTAATCCTGTCAATTTACCTACACCACGTGCATTAAGTTTTTCTGCAACCATATGTTTTAATCTGAAATAATATGTAGGACCGATAAATATTTCACTTTCAATTTGTTTACCTGTAAATCCATTGTATAATATTTCATTACCATGTTTATTAAATCCATTATCTTCTAATCTTTTATATATGACTTCATTTTCTATAGGAATAAAAACAGTAGCATCTCCCAATAATCCATCTAGACAACATACTTTAGCAAATATACATTCAACGAGATGACCTATTGTCATACGTGAAGGGATAGCATGAGGATTAATAATAATATCAGGTCTTACACCATCTTTTGTAAAGGGCATATTTTCTTCAGGTATTATAATACCAATGACACCTTTTTGCCCGTGTCTTGAAGAGTGTTTGTCTCCATATTCTGGTTTCTTTATTTTTAAAAATCTTACTTTACATATTATAGAATCTTCGCCAGCAAGTTTATTTGAAATATATATTTTATCTACTGTCCCATAAAGTGAATTATCTGTACTTATTGAAATATCTGTATATATAGTTTCCTTTACTTGTTCTATAAAAACACCTCGCTTAACCTCTTTATAAACCTCTTTAACATTTAACATTCCTACAATAATAACCTCTTGTCCTTGTGGTATATATGTTCCCTTTTTAATAAAACCTTTTTCGTCAATAAAAGAGTAATCTTTCTTCTTAATTCCCAATACTTTTACACCACCTTCTTTCATTTCAATAGGATTGCCGAAAATTATACGCTCATTTATAGATATAATCTTTGATGTTGCTGTTATAGACTTATAATATGATAACGAATTTAATCCCCGCTGTATTGATGCTTTATTTATCATTATACTATCTTCTTGATTAAAGCCACTATATGTCATAATAGCAACAACAGTATTGAAACCATTTGCCATATAATCACTAGACGTATATTGAGATATTCGCGTATTTATAATAGCTCTTTGTGGATAATGTAAAATATAACTCATGGTATCAAATCTATTATTGAAGTTTGTAGCATATATTCCAATCGCTTGCTTGGATTGTGCGGCATGGAATACATTTCTTACTGATTGATTATGATTACACATTGGTATATTTCCACTGACAACGCTTAAAATCGTTGACGCGTGTATTTCAAGATGTGTGTGATAAGGGGTTATTTCTTCTTTTGTCATTGCTATTAATGATGTATCAGTTTCTTCATTATCTAAATATTCTATACAAGATATACTTTTTTCCAAAACCTTTAGAATTTTGTTATATTTCTTTCTATAAAACATATCAATATCTTTAAGTTCAGTATCATTTTCTATATCATCGTCTATTTCTTCACTTTCTCCACTTTCTATAATAAGATTGACATCTGCTATCTTTTTATCTTTTTTACCACCAGCAATATTTATAATATTTTTTGTTATATTGTTAATCATTTCACCTCCCGAATATACACTTGAATAATAACTATTGTCATACGTTGAATCATATCCACCTTTACTTTCGTATTTATTATCAGGGTCTAATGGATTTATATATATATCTCTATAATAATAATCATCTGTTTTTTCAGAATCTTTTAATTTGATATATTGTCCATTTAACATATCAAACCAATTGGTGCAATGATTTTTATATACTACGACTTCATTTATTTTTGTCTTTTTATTTCTTTTCAAAATTAAAAGAGGTCTACATGGTCTTCCTGCTTCTGTAAAAATGCGCAATTCATTCATATTAATATTCCACGAAATTGAAATTAAAATATTAATTAACCCATTGCGTCTGTAAGCTTTTAATATTCGTGTTATGAATATAGGATCACCTGTTATTCCAAATAATGTACTATTTATGAAAACATTTGTAATATTTTTATTAGAATATATATTACATTTAATTAATGGAATAACTCCAATATCTATTAAACATTCTTTTATGTTGTCAACATCTATTCCTGCGGTTATTTTTGCCAATAATGCTAAATTTTTTAGATATCCTACAGAACCTCCATCAGGACTTTCGAATGGACACATCATACCCCATTGTTGAGAATGTAATCTATGAGGTCCAGTTACCTTGATACTTCTATCAATTGGTATATTAACTCTTCTCAAATGAGACATAAAACCAATATAACTAATTCTTGATAAATCTTGTACTTTTCCCAATTCTGGGTCTTCGTTGCTTACAAGCCCCCATCTACCTTTTAACGACTTTCCAAATGTTTCTGTAATCGCCATTGAGTTTATTAATTTATATATATTGTTATCATTAATAAAATTATCATAATTATCTTGCTGTTTCCATGAACCATAATAATATGTGCTATCCATCCAATTCCGTGTATTATCTCTAAGTTTTTGATAAGCTTCTTGGAAAAGTTCTGCTAACATAAAACCACTAATATCAACTCTTTTATATATGTAACTGTCGCGATCACTTAATGGCAATATATCTTTAACACTTTTAATAAATTGTAATACTAAATAACCTAAATATTTTCCTTTATTGTCAAAATCGTCAATATTAGGGAAAACATCCATTGTTAAAACAGACTTTACATGCTCAATTGTTGCATAAGTAACCTTGAATTTTAAATAATTAATGGCTTCTTCTTGAGTAAATATATTATATACCTTATCATCGTGTGTATAATTAGAACTAATTACGGTTGGTCTTATGAAATTATCAAAGTAATTATTTTCATTATCGCTTAAATTATTACCAAATATTGTATTGTATATATCTTTATCACTTTCAATTCCTAAAGCGCGAAATAATATAAATAAAGGTATTTTACAATTGAACGAAGGTAATGAAACATGAATAGAACCATGTATATAATTTTTAGAGGTTTCGTATTCGTTATTTATTTTATCATCTTGTGATAAACCACCATCTACATTTGGATGTTTCATATGAAAAAACTCAACTGATCTAGGTGCAAGAGCTCCTTTATCTGCAACACATCGTATAATACCTTTGTGCCCAAATCCATCTGGGTCATCTTTCAATATATTTACAAATAATTTATTTGTTACTATTTTTTCTTGCGCTATAATTACTTTTTCTTTTCCATCTATAATAAAATAACCTCCCATATCATAAGGACATTCTCCCAACTTTCGTAAAATATTTGAACCTTGATTTTTTAATATACATGCATCACTGTGCAACATAATGGGAATACTGCCTATTGCGACATTGTTAAAGTTTTTAGTAAATGTATTAGCTACATCATCAGTTGTTATACGTATAAAAACTTTAGCAAAAATATGAGTTTCGTAAGTCAAATTTCTCATACGTGCATCATTTGGTGTAATCAATTTAGGTGTTCCATCTTCATATGTTGTAGGTCTATCTATATATATATCATCACCATTCTCACCACCTATATATACATCTACTTTCATTTTCATATTTTGTGAATCATCATATTTTATCATAGTTATAGGATTATATGACTTTATGATAAATGGTATTTGATTTTTTATAAAGTCACGATAACTATCCAAGTGATGTCCCGTAAAAGGATACTTGTGATCTTTAAAATACAAATCTAATATATCCCATTCGTTATTAATCATTCTTCTATTATTATTATGTATTATTTTATCTTTATTATTTTTATATGTATAATAATTTATTAAGAAACCTTATTTAATCCTAAATCATATGTTATTATTTTTCCTTCATTTGTTAATATTATACTCAATGGCGTTTTAACATTTGGGTCAGTTATTTTAAAAATGATTGAACCTCTATTATCATTATTATCTGTATTGTTCTCTACACCATATATATTTAAAGAACCTATTTCGTATTTTAATGTTCTACTAGTATATTTTTTCATATTAATATTTTCTGCTCCAGATACAATGCCAGTTTTTTTATATATATTACCATTTTTTTTATATATAGATAAAAAACCAGCATTATCAAATCTTACTAAACAAGTTTTATCAAATGATTTAAAAGCAACATCATCAACTTGTAATGATTCACCGTCATTTATAACATAATCTTGTAATAATAATATATTACCCCAAGGCATATAATGAACCAAGTTTTTAAATTGTTCGTCATTTTCTTTTAATTGAAAAATAGGAAATGTTATTTCTGGGATACCTGGGTATTTTTTATATCTTTTTGATAAATCTTTTAAAATACTATTATTATATATTTTCCCATATTCGTGTTTTTTTTTTCCAGACTTTGAAAAAACATCATTTCTCGCTTCAGTTACTGCTGTTTTTATCAATGGAGCAAAATAAGGTCCATCGTATTCGTCACTTGGTTCTTTCCCATTTTGTATATCTTCTTTTGCTTTTTTGAATTTTTTATATCTTTCCTGAATAAGCTTAATTGCTTTTTTTTGAAAGTCGTCTACCTTTTTTCTTGAATCTTTATCAAGACCACTATCATCAATCATCCATTTTTTATAATCTGGCATTTGAAAACATTTTGAAGGATAGTAAGGGGTCTTTTGTTTTATATTTCTTCCCATCTGCGCATCATCTATTGTATATGTTGGTATCATTTCTTCTAAATCTTCGCCAACTTCTGAAACACATCCTAAATCATGACAAGATTGATATGAATTACGATATAAATAATCGTCTTGATAATTTTTTATATTTTTTTTAACCATTTTTTTTGCATCGCTTGCTAATCTTATTTTAGATAAACTATAGTATTTATCTTCGCCCCCATTAAAAGCAATTAAATCCGCCGTATAATCAATATCGTGTTTAACCACTGATAAATACAATGAATAGAAGCTTACCATTAATTCCATCCATCTATTCTGTTTTGAAAAGGAATCCATTGATGGAAAATAACTATATCTTCCATTCATGTTCATCAAATTAGGTACATATACAACAATCTTATATTTTCCTTGAAATGTAAATTTTTTTAAAGAGGTCTTATCTAATTCTTGTGCAACTTTGCTTATTTCAATATTAAGTTCTTTATTAACTTTCTGTGTTATTTTTGTAAGCACATTATAATCAGGATCACTTTCTATTTTTTTTGCTATCATAACATAAATAGGCAATGGAATAAGTATATTACCAGAAGGACGGAATGGGGCAATTATTTTTGTTTTAAGTTCATTCAATTTTGCAATAATAGTTGATTTTATTTCTATACCATTACATTCAAAAACTATATTACAAATGTTATCATTTATATGTTCATCATTTTGATATTGGTCGTATGTTAAGTGAATACATCTTTGATGCGATAAAAAACTATTAACACTATTCAAAGTTTGTTTATTATCTTTATTTTTATAAATAAGCATTATATGTATTTATTATATAATTATATTAAATAAATGAATGAAGATATTTATGAAAAAATAGATTATTGTATTATAACTTCATCAGATTATGATATTTCAATTGTTATCTATTATTTATTAAAAGACAATTACAGATATAATGATAAAAAAAGATGGGAATATTTAGATAATTCAAATTTATGGGTTCACGATATTAATCAAGAAAGGTTTAAATCATCTATAAAAAACGAAGTTTGTAAAGTTTTTATAGATCGTGCTATATTTTGGATTAATCGCGATGAGTTAAATAGTGATAGAATGTCTTCTAAATTACTATATATTGGTTCTAAACTGAAAGAAAATAAATATATATCTATACTTATTAAAGAGTGTAGAGATTTTTTTATTATATAAAAAATGAACTTAATATATCCTAAAAAAATTGAAAATATTTATAAGATATTCAAACAAAATTATAATTTTGACATTAATGATTGTAATATTAAAATAATTGGTGTTAATAAGTTTGATAAACTAAGAAAACTGCTTTTAATTGAAGAAAACTCGTTATTCAATTGGTCTTTTTTTAATGATTACATTGATAAATGCAATAAATGTTATAATATATGTTATAAAGGTATTAATCTTTTTATAATTATGGTAGGAGAAATAGATGAAAAAACTAAAAGACATTTTTGTAAAAGTTTATATCGTGCATATTTAACTGCTAAATTATATAATATAAAAAAATCATTTAATTATTATTTGATATTAAATCCAGCAAAAAGAAAACTACCAAGTAAAAATGTACAAATTGATGTTAAAAATATTAATGGTGGATTTACATATATTAATAGTAATAATATATACATTTTAAGACAAGAAGATTATGATAAGGTTATGCTTCATGAATTAATCCATCATCATCATTTAATCCATAATGAAAAATGGAGACAAAGTAATATAAATAAATTAAAAGACTTTTGCAATATTGGAGAACAAACAATTCTAATTCCAAATGAATCTATTATAGAAACATACGCATGTATTTTAAATACTGTATTTTATTCTATTGAAGACAACAAGAGTTTTAAGATGCTTTTAAAAAAAGATAGAGAACATAATTTATTATTATCATATAAAATTTTTAAAAAACAAGGAAATAATAAATGGTATGAGAATACTCACTCTTATTGTTATATTATATTTAAAACTATTTTTTATAATTATTTTGATAACTTTTTAGAAATATATAAATACAATAATGACGACGACATAACAGACTTTATTATATCGCATTTTTTAAAACTAAAAGAACAAATTCGTAAGAAGAAATACAATATAGTTGATAAATCATTAAAACAAACAATATATAAATCAATATGAAAATGAGTACATAATCTTTTTTTTTCAAGAATATAAAGAAAATGTTAAAAGTTATAGAAATAAATAATTATGTACTCAAAATATATTATTTCACTTAACAATTTTTAATATTAATTAATATAAGTATATATAATGTCTGTAGAAGATGTAAATTTTTTAAAAGAGAATAGTATTAAACAAAGTTATACTTTTTTAATTGATAGTAAAGATCGCGATAGAAAAAAACATCCTTCACCAAATAACTATGTAGTTGATTTTGAAACACCTTTTAAAAATATAATAGGTTTTGAAATAATTGATGCCAGTATTCCAAGAACTATGTATAACGTAGATTACGAAAATAATACAATTTATTATTTTGTTGGGAAAAGTTCAACGGAAACATTGATAGCTGATGGTATAAATGATAATAACCCATCTTATTTAATACATTCAAAAATTAATAGTACTGATGTTATAGAAAATAATTCATTATTAATTGCACAAGACGAATATGTGACATTAAGTAATTCTATTAATATTTATAATATTTATAATAATGAAGAAAATATTGGAGGTAGTAATGTTGGTATATCATTTTCGTTTGATATAAAAGCATCAGCAATATATGATTCGGAAACAGATAATAGTTATACAATTTTGCATTTTGGATATGACCATTTAAAAAATATTAAAAATGATTTAACATTTCCTATAATAATTAAACTTATAAAAAAAAATAGTACTTTTGATTATTTTGATATAGTTTTTAAAATAGGAAGTTCTATTGACAATAGCATATCAACATTAATTATACAAAATGAAAATCTAACCAATTTTAAAAATATATGTTGGACAATTTCAAATTCAACAAATGAAAATTGGAATATATATATAAATAATGTAAAAGTTAAAACATACACATCTTTATATACTATAAATAAAGTATTTTATACAGGAAAATATATTGGTAAAAGTTTTACTAATGAAATTGGTGAATGGCGTGTTTCAAATAAATTATATATTAAAAACTTTAAGATATATAATAAAGAACTTTCTCAAATAGATGTTAATTTATCTATGATAAATGGAGTGGATAAAATAGACTTTTTACCTATTTGGTTTAAAATGGATAAAATATTAGTAGGAAATAATAATATAATTGATAATGATGGTAATAATAAAATGATAAATTATAAAGATATATTCAATAAGATTATAATATCACCAGGAGATTATACAATAAGAAACTTTTTAAGAAAATATGATGAATTATATAATACTGAAATATGGTTTGGTGCATATTCGGAACCCTCTGACTTGACTAATTTGCTAAATATATATTCAAAAAACCCATTTATTTTAGATATGAAAAGATCGACAATTTCAGAAAACTTAGGATTTGATTTGAATAATTCTAGTAATACGATGAATAGATACTTATATAAAAATATTTACGACAATAATGAAAACATGAGTAAAATATTTCATAGTAAAAAAAATGAAGATACTAACGATTTTATTATAACATCCCCTGGAATTGTATATTTTATTGGAAATAAATACATTATTATGAAATGTCCAGAAATAGAAGAACATTTATATAGATCGTTATCATATTCAAAAATATCTCTTGGATTAGCAAAGTTTCGCGTTGATAATGTTGGTATTAATAATGAAAAATTAAGTATAACTAAAATACCAGTTCGCGAATTTCACCCAATTGGTAAATTATCAAGGATAACATTAAGGTTTGAAACCAATATGGGAACATTATATGACTTTAAAGGTGTAAATCATAATATAGTAATTGCAATATATTATTACGAACCTACCCAAAAGAACTTCCCTGCAGGCTCAATATTAAATCCAGAATATAAAATGAATTATCTTGATTATCAATATAAACAAGAAGAAATAGAAGGTGATAGCGATGAAGAAGAAGGTGATGAAGACTTTTCAAGAGATAATATAGATAATTATATTGTAACCGAAAATGAATATAATGACGAAGGTATTAAATTACAAGAATATAATAATTTTTTCGGAGATAATGAAGAAATATAATAAGCTCTCAATCTTTTAAAATAGTAAGCAAATTAATAATTTTTTCGGTTGTTATATTATCACTTTTTAAATCTTCTAAAAATGCTGTCTTTTTATCGTTTTCAATTTTTTCACAACTTTCTATTAAATCTCTTATTTTATTTTTATCATCATCGGATACCGGAACGACAGGATTGTTATTAGCTTTAATAGAAACATGTTGAACAAATATTACTTTCTCATCGCCCTCATAACCATTTCCAGAAGTATTTATTTTTACGCTTTTCAAAACTCCATTATCTATTATCGCAGTTCCAGTTGCTTTTACCCCTCCTTTTTTGGGTTCTTCAAAAGATACTTTAGGAGCCGAAGAATAACCACTCCCGCCTTCTGTTATTTCAACGGAAGAGATACCGTCAGCAATTATATCTACTTCATTATCATCTATTTTTACTTTTTCTGTTCCATTATATCCACTACCATGCTTTAGCATTAAAATATTTTTAAGTTTATCATTTTCAAAAACAAATTCTCCCGTTGCCATAACACCTTCTGGATCAGTTGGTAGTGGAAAAACAAGAACGCTTTCCTTTGATATAGGTGTTTTAATTTCTAATAATGATGTAATATCAACACTTGTAATTCCTCCTATGATAATTTTACCTATTGCTTCTTTTTTAACAGTTTCTTTTTCTGCAAATAATTCTATATTATTATTTTTAAATAAACAACTGTATAGAATTAATATAAAAATCGCTATAGCAAATATTAATGACATATTAATAAATAAACTTTCATAATCAAAGTTATTCATTATTTTCCCCGCTATACTAATACATTATAATTTATTAATAATAATAAAAAATTATTATATATATATAGACATTATGACAGAATTAAACTTATTATATGGCGGAGATGAAAATATAAGTTCTGAATCTATGGAAAAAAACGATAACACATATTCTTCACAACTATCAGGAAATAAAATACATAATATGTCTTCTAAACCTGATACATTACATGATGATAAAGAAGTTCAATCAAATCAGCAATCACAAAAACAAAGTCAGCAAGCAAAACAAAATCAGCAAAATCAGCAACAAATGGAACAACAATATCAACAGCAACAATTCCAAATACAACAAAATCAATATCAGCAACAGCAAAATCAGTACATGCAAATACAAAAACAACATATTAATAAAGTACAATCAAATGAACATAGTTTTGCTAATAAAAAATACGAATATAGTTTTTTAGATAGAATGAATATGAAAAAAGCTGACGTTATAAAGTTGGCATTATTTTCATTAGTAATAGTTCTTGGTATTTCAATTGATAGAGTAATTACAAATTATATATCCAAATATATTGGTGATAATTTTTTAACAGACACACAAGAATTATTACTAAGATTTAGTTATCCTGTATCTATTTTTTTGTTATTGTGGATTTTTAAAGCTTTATAATTATTTTTTATATATCAAATATATATAAATAGGAATGACAAATATAAAAAATAATATAATATATGGAACTATTATATTTTTATTTATATCTAACTTAGCTATCAATATAAACGAACTATTAGATTTTTTTAGTAGTAAGTTTATCTCTATTAATTCACCTTTTAAAAGCGAAGCACCAAGATATGAAAATTTATATAGATCATATTGTGAAAATAATTTTTATATTATAAATAATTTGAAATTAAAACATATCATTATCATGGGTTTTACAATATTTTCATTATTATTTATAATATTTTGGTATAATTTTATATCAAATTCATTTCTTCCATTATTATATTCAGATAAGATATCACTTAATGGAGAAATTAGACTTTTATTTTATGAAAAAACTTTTAATAAAATAAAGTCTGTGGTCTCATATGAAACTATTTATTATTTACAGATATATATATTTATATTATTTTTTTATTATTTAGGAACAATTATATCAACATATAATGAATATAATAAAAATGAAAAAAATATAAATAATAGTATTAATACTATTGATGAAATAGTAAAAGATAATATAAAGTGCGAGCTTTATAATTATTTAATTTACAAGGAAGAGTATGAACAAAATACTGAAATATTAAGCAAATATATAAAACGTAATAAAAATAGTATAAATGCATTAATACGAGAAGAAAAAATAACAGAGATTATGAAAATATTATTTACATATGAAATATCAACTAGGGAATCATTCCATCATAAAAATAAAGAAATGTCTTTACAAAATAAAGAAAATAAAGACAATAATGCCATATGTGCAGCAGTCAGCAACTGTTTTTTTAGTTCATTATCAAACAGTGAAAATAATAAAATATTTTCTGATTATGAAATTTTAGAATCTAGAGATATTATATCTGAACTCATAAATCATGATCAAACTATTATGGAAGAATTAAGAACCCGATATATATCTATAAAGACTATTATAAATAGTACTTCTGCAACAATTACAAGAAAAAAAGATGAAGATTTAAATTGGTATAAATCAAAATTGGTATTTGTTAACTTAACTTCCGTATATTATTCTTTGTATGCTATTATATTTTTTGTATTTTTTGAATTAAAATATTTTAATAAACTTTTTAATGGTCATTATGTAGATATAGATGTATTTAATAGTTCATACTCAACTAGAAATATTTATATTTATTTAAGGAGATTTTTATGGCTCGTTCTAATATTATTAATATCTATAATTATTTTATAGATATTAATAAAGGAAACAAATCAATATATTGTAATGATTGATTTTATAAATAGTTTTATTATTAATTTTATTATTAGTTTTATTATAATTATGATTATAATAGTTATAATAATAATATTATTAACATCTTCATTTAACATTATAATATATAATATATATAACATTAATTCTATATTTAAACAATACGTTTACGAAACCTCTAGTTATTTTAGACTTAAAGACATATATACATTCATGCTTATAAATTATGTATATATATTAAATAAACAAAATACATTAGAATTAAAACTTTCACGAGATGATAAAAAATATAAAGTTGATGATACAATTAAATTAAAGAATAAAGATGATATTGATAAAATATTTCTTTATATACAAGATAATGATTCTAATAAAATACCTAAAAATAATGAAATAATAAAACTTACAAAAAATGAAGAAAACTTATTAACAAACTATATTAAAATTAATGATAATGAAGTTATGTTAAAGGCAGATTATAAAGACAAGTTAAATAAAATTTATTATAAATATAAAGCAATATACTATAGCAACTTTAATTTTTATAATAATTTAGAAATAACTGATAATAATGCAACTTATTTGTATTTACATGTTTGCAATAAGTTTTACGAGTTTATAGCTATATTATTATCAGTTATTGTTGTTATAATAGTTACGATTTTTATATTAGATATTATTATTATCTCTAGTATGTATATTTATTATTATGGTACTAATGATAAAGAATATGATCCTAAAGATATAATCTATCATATTATACATGATACAAACGCAGGTAAAATGATGTGTTGTATATTTATAATATTTGTAACTTGTATATTACACGGAATATTATATAAATATATTTTTATAGATCTCTTATATGATGGATTATATAATAATTACAAAGAAATAATGGAACCAGATACATATGTAAGATCTGAAATAAGTAATATATATAACTTTATCAATAAAATTGAAAGTCCAGAAATAAAAGAAAGATTATATGATAATAATATTAATATATTAAAAAATTTGGCTAAAGCCGAATATGATAATATAATAGATAGCGTAATAAACAAAAACGACACATATATTATACGATTTGAAACTTATAATAAATATACAGATAAATTATTAAATATTAACTCAACTTTTAGAATATCAAATTATAAATCAAATGAACATATGTTTAAATATATAGAACATATTTTAAATATAAATCCATCCAATAATTATATAATTGACAATAATTATATCGTTTCAAGTATTTTTTTATACATCATATATTCATATTTTATCAATAATAACTATAGCGATCCACATATTATTAATAAATTAAATAAATTATTATTAAATGAAAAGGTTATAATTGGTAATGATATTGTAGATGAGGACATTGAATATACATTATTATTGAGATCTTTGTTACCGAGAGATCTAGATAATAGTGCAATGAAAGAAGAAATAAATTCAATAATGAGAGATGTCTTGCAATTATACGAAGTTAATTACAATTCAAATATCATAAAGTACACTAATGATATTCATAATAATAATATATATTTATCATTATTGGGCGAAAAAAAACCATCAGTTATAAAAAAAGATCTTGAAAAAAAAATAGATATGTTTTGTGAATTATTAAAACAATCTAGTAATAAAATAAACTTTGGATATCATATATTTATATTAAATATTTATCTATTTATTGAATTAATACTAAACATTATAGCAATAGCTTTAATATTATATTTATTGGGGTTTGAGGGCATGTTAAAATATATATCATCATTTATATACAATCGTGTTTAAGAATTGTTCATTTATCATATTATAACGTATTATATTTATTTTTTTAAATAAATATTTATAAAGTAGGAATATGTTATTTAAAAATATAGTGGGAGCATGTTTTACAATTTATAGTATTATAATTTATGCTATTGTACTTGCATTGTTTTTTAATAATTTTTTTAACTTAATAATATTAAGAAGAGATAATGATGATAGTACTATAAATGATGATATTGAAAATAAAAAAAAAGCGATAAAAGATTTATTTAATTACAGAAATATGTTTTATTTTATTAATAAAAATGAGTGCAATCGCAAATTTGATATTCCTAAAGAATTATCAATTGACACCAATGGTATTTTAATAGACGGTTTTATAAATGCTAGCATTATTATTATTATTATATTTATTTTTTGTGCTTTCGTAAATATGATATTATATAATAAAAAAAATATAGAATTGGATGATGAAAAAGAAACTAGTTTAAAAGATAACTTTCTTGAAATTTTTGAAATATTTAAAAATAGCAAAATATATATTTTTATGTTACTTATATGTTTACCAATATTAATAATAATCACAATTTTCATAAAAAGAAACTATTATAATGAAGAATTAATAAAAAATATAAAGTTGCATTATATAACAAATAAAGATAATAATTTTTTACATAACATTATCAAAAGAGAATGGGATCTTATAACAGATAATACAATAAAAGATAAATTTAAAGTATTATTGACAAACTCAAGCTTACATAACATTGATGAAACACTGAAAAATATTGAAAAATATGATAATTTATTTATAAAATTATATTATTTATGTATATTTTTACAAATAAAAAACGATAATCAGAATAACGTATTTCTCATAATGAGTAATATTTTAAAAACATTTGATATGAAAGTTGAACCATGTAATATTACATTTTTAAACTTTATAGGATATTCAAATTATAATAGTAATAATAAAATAAATGATAAAAATTATATTATTATATTACCATCTCTATTACAAAGCAAATATTTAATACCATACGGAGAAAAAGGAACATATGATATAAAAGATGAATTAAAAGATCGCTATTATGATTATTCTATCATAAAAGATTGGCTTATACAATTGGAAACTGAATTAGGTGCAAAGACACCTTATGATGTAAAATATTTAACAAATATAATGCAACAATCATCTGGTATTATCAATGTGTCTATATATTTAATTTTTACATTAACATTATTTATAGTATTAATTTCATTATTGTTTATTGGTTCATGGTTTTATAACATTTTTCATGACGAAGAGACTTTCAACATTAGTTATTCTCCAAATATATCAAAATATTTAAATAATATATTTAAATCAATATATAAAAATATCTTAAAATGATATTTAAGGAATTACCAATAATGAGTTATTAAATGGAAAACAAGTATTTACTTAATATTAAAACTATACAGGCGTCTACATTTAAACAAGTTATAGATGCTTTAAAAGAGATTCTTATGGATGTTAATTTGGAAATTGACGAAACTGGAATAAAAATTGTAGCAATGGATAATACACATATTGTATTAATACATCTTAAATTAGAGGCTGAAAAGTTTGAGATATATGAATGTGAAAAAAAAATATATGTTGGTATAAATATGCTTAGACTTCATGCATTAATAAAAACAATTACAAATAACGATATACTATCATTATATATTTTAAAAGATGATCCCAATCATCTAGGAATATCTATAGATAATAATGATAAAAATTATAAAACAAATTATAAATTATCAGTATTAGACATAGATGTATTGAATATTCAAATACCTGCTGTAGATTTTCACACTATTATTAATATGCCATCATCTTATCTTCAAAAAATCATAAGGGATATGCATAATCTTGCAGAGTTTATAGAGTTTAGAAATATAGGAGATAAGCTTATATTGAGTTGTAAAGGCGACTTTTGTCAACAAGAAACAATATTAGGGTCTGATAAGTCTCAAGCAATTACAATAACAAAAAATAATACCGACGAAGAACATGAAATAATTCAAGGTATTTTTAGTTTAAAATATTTATCTATATTTACAAAATGCACTAATCTTTCAAGTACTGTAGAAATATATCTTAAAAATAATTATCCAATAATTTTAAGATATACAATTGCTTCTCTAGGTGAAATAAAACTATGCTTATCACAACAAGACGTATCATAACATTATAATATGTTATATAAAAAATAATATTATTTTTTTTTTTGCAAATTTGGATATAATATATATTTAAAATATATACTTTGAATTTTACATAATGTTTTTTGCAAAAGTTTAAATAATTCATTTAAACATACAAAATAATTATCCGAATAAATAATGTCTTTATCGTTAATTATATATAATATCTCTTTTTTTATTTCATTAAAAATATTAACAAGTTTATTCATTATTATCTAAAAATATTATAGTATCTCTTAAGTGTAATATTTTAAAAGTCTGCTTCCAAATCAAATTTTCTCAATTCTGAAAAGTCTTGATTTCCGCCAACATTGGCTTTACTGTATTGGGAAACGCGACTTTCAAAAAAGTTAGTTTTTGATTCTATAGATATACGCTCCATAAAAGGGAATGGATTTTGTGCATTCCATATTTTATCATATTCTAATTGTGTTAAAAGTCTATCTGCCACAAATTCAATATAGATTGACATTAATTCTGAGTTCATACCAAGCATAGAACACGGTATGCTTTCAATAATAAAATTCTTTTCTACTTCAACAGCTTCTTTAACGATTGTATGAACAGCTTCTTGAGATAATCTGTTTTCTAATTTTGAATATAATAAAATAGCAAACTCAACATGAATACCCTCATCTCTACTAATTAATTCATTTGAAAATGACAATCCTGGCATTAAACTACGTTCTTTTAACCAAAAAATACTACAAAACGCACCACTAAAAAAAACTCCCTCTACTAGTGCGAATGCTAAAAGACGTTGTGCAAAAGATGATTCATTATCATTAATCCATTTAAAACACCATTCTGCCTTCTTTTTAATACATGGCATATGGTTAATAGCATTTAATGTTTCATTTTTTTCCTTAAAGTCTTTAAAATAAGAGTCAATTAACAGAGAATATGTTTCAGAATGAATATTTTCCATAGACATTTGAAAAGAATAAAAAAACTTTGCTTCTAGAACTTGAACTTCGTTCAAAAATCTTTCTCCTAAATTAATATTAACAATTGTATCACTGGAACTAAAAAAAGCCAAAATATGTTTAATAAAGAATTTTTCATTATCAGTTAATTTTTTAAAGTCATCAACATCTTTACTTAAATCTAATTCTTCAGGTGTCCAAAATACACTTACAGCATTCTTATACATTTTCCACATATCATCATGTTGAATAGGAAATATAGTTAAACGTCCTGTATCTTGTAAAATAGGTTCGTTAATATCTGTCATATTATACTATATTA
>Ga0209284_10002167_pt1 | contig 27565 bp, 16 predicted proteins | sample FRY03_FD_187211 | JGI IMG/M metagenome (GOLD analysis project Ga0209284, IMG submission 187211) | Freshwater microbial communities from Lake Fryxell liftoff mats and glacier meltwater in Antarctica - FRY-03 (SPAdes) (version 2) | ecosystem: Environmental > Aquatic > Freshwater > Ice > Glacier...
GTTTACCTCGATCATTCAGGCTTTCAGGGCTTTTTAATTTGCCAAAAAGAAGAGGGTGATGACAAAGCCGAGCAGTTGGTTCAAGACCTTCGTTTCCTCAAGGCTTTAGGCAATATTGGTTCTTGAATTCAACCCCCGCCTTTGCGATTATTGTTTATATCTAAACTTCATTCCTGACTAAGGGGTTTATTATGCATCGTCGTACCTTTATCGCTACCACAGGCGCCAGTGTGATTTCTTGGAATGCTTTTGCTGCCCCTTCTGAAAAAGTGAATCTTGGCATCATGGGTGCAGGAGGTCGTGGCACTGCGCTTGCAAAAGCTTTTGCAAAAATACTGGGAGTCCAGATTGGTTTTATTGCGGACCCAGATTTCAATCGTGTTACCAATGCTGCGGGCGAAGTCGAGAAAATCTCAGGGAAAGCACCTAAGGTCGATAAGGATTTCAGGAAAATCCTCGATGATAAAGATATCGATGTTTTTGTTTGCGCTGCTTGCAATCACTGGCATGCTCCTTCCACTATCCTTGCGGTGAAAGCGGGTAAACATACTTATGTAGAAAAACCTTGCAGCCATAATCCTCGCGAGGGTGAAATAATGGTTGAAACTGCGTAAAAGTACAACAAACTTGTGCCGATGGGAAATCAAAAGCGCACTTGGCCTAAAATTCGTGAGGCAATTGATCTAATCCATAAAGGCGAAATCGGCGAAACCCACCTCGCGCAATCTTGGTATTTAAACAGCAGGCCTACTATTGGCAAAGGAATTGAAAAACCCGTGCCCGCAGGGTTGGACTTTGATTTATGGCTGGGCCCTGCTCCTCGCAAAGCTTATAAAGATAATTACCTTCATTACAACTGGCATTGGTTCTGGCATTGGGGTAATGGCGAATTAGGAAACAATGGCATCCATATGATTGATGTCTGTAGATGGGGTCTGGGCGTGGAATTCCCTACATCGGTGCATTCTTCAGGTGGTAGATACATGTACAAAGATGATCAGGAAACACCTGATACCCACATGGTTGAATTTAATTTTAACCAAGGTAAGCATATTCAATGGCTTGGCTTTAGTTGCAATCGCTTACCCGAGGGCAACACTCCCGATATTCTTTTCGTTGGCTCGAAAGGTTTACTTGCAATTAAAGGTAGCGGTTATGCCGTTTATGATTCCAAAGGAAAAGAAACCAAATAAACTACTGGCGATGGTGGGGAAGCTGAACATCTTGTCAACTTTATTTCCTCGGTTCGTGGCAATGGTAAGTTAAACTCCCCCATCCCTGAGGGACATAAAAGCACTTTGCTTTGCCATTTAGGGGATATTTCCCAGAAGGTAGGGAGAACCCTTAAGTGCGACTCCTCAAATGGCATGGTTTTAAACGATCCGGAAGCCAAAAAATGTGGACTAGAGCATACGAGCCGGGTTGGGAGCCAAAGTTATAGGCTTCTTTTAGGCCAATAATAATTTTGTTTTTAAAGATATCTTTATTGATTAACTCTAATTACTGTGTAATATCATCTTGTCTTTCCTGCCATTGCAAAATGTTAGGAGGGATCATTTCCCCGGGTTGCAACCTAGAGCGAGCAAGGTGGTTAAAAGCCTTGTTACGGTTGCAACTCACTTTTTATCCCACTGGTTCTTCAAGTTTTTTCCAACAACTGCCAACCAACTGCGCCTTTGCAAGCCACAGATTTACTTCCTCCGGTGAACTCGTTGCAACTTCCAAAGGGATTAGCATTTCTCTCATTACACGAAACCAAGGAAAAATAATTAATGTTCCTACCAACGCCAGATTAAATGGCAGGCATAAAATCGGGAGCCCTATCAAGCGCAATGTTGAACCAAGCCATTCCCAAATCGCAACTATGCTAATAGCCAAAACCGTGCCCCACAATGAAGTCTTTAATCCCATACGCAGATATTGGCCACCAAATGCAAGCAACAAAGCAAGCAGATTAAAGAACAAGTTCATATCAGAGAAAGACTTTCCTGTACTGGGGGCTATCGAAAAAAGAGTTATTAGGATAATAATCAGAGAAAAGGAAATAAAGAAAGAAGTGCGGGAATGCCAGAGTATGCCGATTAGAAATAAGACCCAGCTTAGTATTTGAATTGAAGAAACAGATTGCATAGCGGGAGATATACTTTTTTGAATCCAGTTGGAAATTCCAGCAAGCCAAGAACCGTACTTCGGGGATTCTGTTTGATATGTTCGGGAAAGCCCGAGGTACGCATCGCTATTTAGTGGAGTGGAAAGGATGCACTTGTTGAAGCAAGATGCTTCTTGAAGGTTGCCTTTCCCTGCATAAATCCATCCTAAGCCGTTCCAAGTATTGGCTGCTTTGAAAAGTAATTCTGCTTGTTTATAATGGCCAAGGTTAAATTCGCACCACCCTGCACCACTATAGGCATCAAGAAGCGTAGGTTCGAGTTTTATCGCTTTTAAAAAATGGGATGAGGCTTTTTTATAGTCAGCAATATTATAGTTAGCCCAACCCAAGCCATCTTCTTGATACCAACGCCCACGAGTGGAACGGGGTTTAGATTCTTCGAAGTGGATTTTAGCTTGATCGGGTTTCTGCAATGCTAGTGCATTCCAGCCGTTCATATCAATGGGTTCGTACAACTCTGCAGCACTTAGAATTAGAACATTAAACCAAACTGCAAAAATATAGGGAAGCGCAAACAAAGTAAGACCGAAGCGTATTCGTTTGAATATTTTTGTGCTGACAACCAGAAAGAAAACAATTATCAGGGAACCTAATAAGGTTAGAATCAGTTTACCCATTGCAGGAACTTCAGGAAAAATGAACCACGACAAACCAAGTAAAGCCCCATTAACTCCGAATAATCCCGACTGCATTTCTGCTTTCATTCCTGCAAATTTCGCTAATAGCGTAGATACTACAGCGCCCAATAAACTCCAGGCGGTATTCAAGGGTGAAAGAATTAAAAGTCCTATGAAAAATAGCAAGCCAGAAGTTATGTTGTTGGCAAGAAACATCTGCCCATAACCCCGCATCACCAGTTTGAAAATCTCAAGTGTAAATACTTCCATAATGGTTTTCTAAATAGGTAATAAAAAACAGCATACTATATTGCAACAGCTTCGATCACCGAATAAAAAGCATCATCAAGCATAGGTGATACTTTGGCGATTTTAAAACCCGCATCCTTCAATAACTGCTGGTAAACAGGAAGCGGTTTGAACATTGCCCGGCCGAAAGTGTCGTAAAAAATATAGCGAAATTCCCAAGAAATACTGTAGTCGAGATTCCCTTCCACAAAGGCTTCGTTGATCACCAACTTCCCACCCGGAGCCAAGGCCCTACGCGATTTTTCAAACAACATACGGCATACCGAAGGCGTCCAGTCTGTCAGCACTCTGCTGAAAAGAATACGATCATAACCACCCGGTAGCTCTTCCTTTAAAAAATCACCTTCATAGACATTGATTCGCTCTGGCTGGTTTTTTTCTTTTATTACTTCCCGGGCAAGCGCTGCAGATGCAGGCAGATTAAACACGGTTATATTCATCTCAGGATACGCTTGCAGCATTGCGCACCCGATGGTCCCATCGCCTCCGCCAACATCCAGCAATTTTACTCCGCCACTCATCGCATTAGAAGCAAGGATAGATTTAATCGCACCGAGGGCGGTGACCCGCATCCATTTTTCTAAATGCTCTGCAGCTTCAGGAGTTGCAGGCGGCCATCGAACTGCATCTGGCAGGGGCATCCCTTGAAGTACATCGATCAGAGGTAGGCAGGCAACATTGCGCCAGTAATTTAAAAGATCACGAAAGAAGTAACCTTGTGCCCCATCGTTGCCAAAATATTCTTTGGCTTGTTTAGACAATTCAAAGATCGCATCATCTTCGCAATACAAACCTTTGGTTTCTTCCAACAAACCGCATAGCGTAAGCAAGTGGAGAAACTTCCACCCGCGATCGAGAACGATGTTCAATCGTTTGCAAATCTCTGTGGCTGGTAGCGGGCCTTCCTTGCCTAAAAGTTCCGGAAGTTGCAAATCCAGAAATGTTTCAAGCACTCGCATCCGGGCGCCTCCTCCCAGTATTTGATAATATCGATTATCCCGATCGCGGGGGGTTCCGGGTGTTGGGGTTAAGAAGTTTGAAAACATAGTTTGTTTCTTTCAAGCTAAGGGGGACAAGAGATTAGATAAATTCGGGGCGTAACTTAAAGAGATCACCAGTGGGATTTTATGCCTGTTGTTCTTTGCTATAATTGAGGTTGCAAAAATCACTTCAATGCACATTGAAGGAACAACTTTTTTTAAAGCATCATGCACGGAACCTTGAACATTTGCTTCGCTACTTCGGCTTGAAACATCATAAATAAGCCGAATTTGTAAATCTTTTTGTGATGTTTGAACTATCTGAAACTGGTAGATCCCTGCAATTTCTTCGATTGCATCGATTAATAGGTAGGGTGATATCAACCCCCCATCTGGGGTCACAATCGAATCTGAAATCCTACCTTCAAGGGCCTTGATTGATCGGTGCGTGGTACCACACTCGCAAGTTGTAAGATCCAGCGTTGCAAAATCTCCAAGGCCGCAATATCTGATCATTGGGGTTGAATGATTGATCAGGTCGGTCACCACACTTTGGCCCATTTTATTTGTGGGGTTGCCATTCTCATCAAGTACTTCAAACAACACTTCCGTTTCTGCGATATGAAATCTGGAGGGATGCATGGCACATGAATACGCAATGATGCCTGCTTCACTTGAAGTGTAAGTTTCGACAATTTTAGCAAGAGGAAACACGGTGTTGATCAGGGATCTGGTGGTTTGTTCCAACATTTCGGAAGTTAAGTGAAGAAGTTTCAGCCCGTTGAATATTTTGCCACTCCTATGCATTGCAATTGCGATGCTGCGAATGGTGGATGGATAAGAAGAAATGAATTCTGGCTGGAAGAGTTCGATTGCATGAATTAATTCAGGGGTGGGACAACTACTTCCGAGGATGCGTTTTTCCATCACGGTGGTTTGCAGTAAATCAGCAAGGGCAAAGTCGATGGATCCCGCGGCTAAGTCGGTGATATAAAGTACATTCGCAAGGGGTTTTCCTACACACCAGTTTTTGTAAACAACCAAACTGCGTGCCATGAAATGCCATAACGCCTGTTCTTCTCGATAAATCCGGGAAGGGATTCCCGTTGAACCCGAGGAGGAAACCAGCCAAACAGGTTCTTTTCGTGCAAAGTTTTTTATCGTTCTTAATCCAGCATTGCGGAGGTCTGCTTTGGTAATAAGCGGAATACGATACAAATCTTGCATTGTATTTAACGAAGAGGGAACAAATCCCGCTTCATGGTACTTTTTCCAATACAGTGGAACATTATGGTACGCTTCAAACACCAACATTTTTAGTTTTTCGAATTGATATGCTTGCACTTCCTGTAGATTCCACTTATCGAATTTAACAACTTGATCTATTGCAGACAGTAAATGTTCACCCCTTTGTTTTATGTTCTTTGGTGATAGCACTTTCGAAAATTTCGAAGTGTGGGCTTGAAACATCATCGCTCCCAATTCGTTTGGGATAAAGGTTCTGAGCGTTCTTGAACAACTCGCCAATCAATGCCCTGGTACGATGCGGTCAATTCAATGATTCCAAGATTTGGTGAAAGAATAACTTCCACGCTGGTGGGAAATTGATCGTTTGGATTTATTACTTTGGTTTGGATGATGATTTCATCTGTTTTGTTAGATTGCACAAACTTAGATTTTAAATGTAGGAACGGTAAACCAACAATGGGTTGTAGTAAATCGGAAAGGATGACATTTACCCGTGAAATCCAAGGTCTGTATGGTGCATAATCTTCCCAAGTAATGTTGCGATTTTTGCTGAAAGGAACCAACCCCAACCCCAGAGAAAATAAGCGGAGTATGCTTTTAGACGATTTTTCCAATGTATGCGAAATATAGGTTTCATCAGAGATGGTGGCAGATAAGCTTGCGCCATATTCAACCGACTGATAACTGATCTCCCCCCATCCCAATGAAATGGTTTGGATGGTTTCCCAAGCGATTGTTTTACCAGCTTTTTCAATTCGGTAACGAATTGAGGTTCCAATCTGCCCAGAAAAGCAGGCAATCAAATCGGGATCAATGTGCAAAGGTGAGATCAATTTGTTTTCTGCAGGAATACCTGTGGTTAAAATTGTTTCACCCGAGGCATCATAGGTGATGAAATTTCGGATGCGAAAGGGGACGGTTGTTGCGCCAGGAAACCAAGCTGATTGCACTTGAAGATGCAAATGGGGCATGGGAGATCGCCCAGAATTTCCACAGTATCCTAGTAGTTGCCCTCGTGTTACCCGTTGATTTTTATAAACAATAAGTCCATCTCTTTTAAAATGGCTTAACAACACATACCAGCCCAAGTCATTTAAAATGACAATTAGATTTCCCCAGTTCTGTTGCAGATTTTCTTCCCCAAGCTCATTGTCCGCAACATCCGATACAACATTGACTACCACCCCATCGCAGGGTGAAAGTATTGCAGAACCATAGGTGTAAGCATCCTCTAATTTAGTTCTTTGATCTGGATGAGGCTTCCCTGCCGCATCAAGGATTTCAAAGTCAAGTGCATGGCACCAAAGTGATTTGTGAGTGTAAGATCCATTAAAACCCTGGGTTACCATGCGATCGCCTGAAAAAGGTAGAGAGAGCGTAGGGGTATAGAAATCGGGAAAACGTTTTAGGGTGGTAAGGAAGCGCAGCACATTTTGTTCGGGGGAACCACCTGCATAGGGAGATTCAAACAACCACAAAAAACTGGAGCGCTGCCTAAGGGCATAGGTAAACATTAGAAGCACGATAATGAAAGGAAAAGAAAGAGGAGGAATGTTGTAACTGCGTAGGAAGGTTCTCATTCCGATCGCTATCAAGGTAGAAAGTATGGCGCCAAAGCCTGCAAGCAAAAGCGAACTTTTTGAAGTGATGAAATAGACCCCGCCTAGACCCATGCCGCAGTACAAGTAATTGGTGCCCATCCAACCTGCACCGAAAGCGCTGGCGTTTAACCCGGTGAGTTGCAAAAACCCGTAGCCTACCAAAAACCCAAACATCCCAAGCGCAATTTGAAGGGGAGAGTGTATGAAAATGGCACAGCACGCAATCATTCCCACATATACATTGGGAAGAAAGAGCGCTGCACTAAATGCAAGAAACCACTCTGTCAAAATGTTTGGAAGAATTGAAATCTCTGGTAATAAAGAGGGCGGGGCCATCCCGATTACTGGCGTTGCGGTAAATGAATAAATCAGCAGATAATTAAAAATAGTTACAATAACAAATGGCAGACTGTAGGCACCCATTCCAAATAAACGGTTCATCATCTGGGTTAAAGCAATGGATAAAACCATCGCAGCAATTGCGGTTACAGGCAGTAAGACCAGCAAGAGATAAACTGAAATGTTCTGTTGATTGGTAACATAAGCTAGCCCCATTGAAGAAATTAAGGAGTTGCAAAGTAACTCGCCACTGCGAATACGAGATGCAGGAAAATTAAATATTTTGGTCGCTGCAAATGCAGTCACAGTGCCTGCTAGGCCAAAAAGACCAAAGATAGGCGATATAAATGTTGCTGCTAGCAGGACGCTGCCCAATCTAGGATTACGGCAGAAATATAAGAGGGAATAAGCATTAAATATGGCTTTGAATGCATCATAAATTTGTGCATTATCAGGATCGTTTTCAGTAGGTTTCGACAAACTGTCCATGCGGTACTTATTTTCTTGTGTCAGTGAATGCAATGAGCAACCGCCGGTAGAATTATTTCATTATTGCTATGTTCTTTGGATTGGCCTTTAGTTGCAATTGTTCGGGTAATTGTTCGAGTTCTTCAATGTAATTAAGGTTCTCTTTTTCACGAATCACCTCCACTTTTCGATTGGATGTAATCATCACAACCCTTGGTCGATAGGTAATAAACTGCATTGATTGTGTGATGTTGTAGGCACCAACGGGATGGATCACCAGTTGTTCGCCCACATTCATATTAGGAAGAGGAACCACTTGGCGAATCACATCAATATTCATGCAAAGGCAGCCATAAAGGAGTCGTTCGATTTGCGGGCCGTTGTTTGGTTTTGCGGGCCGCACATTGAATTGATACCAAGCAGAGGTATGAAGCAGATGGATTCCAGAATCAACGAGATAACCAGCAGCGCCATGATTTGGGTTGGCTCGATTTGCGCTTTTGTCTCGACCTGCGGGAGCAGAGGTTCCAGCAGAGGGCCCAGATGCATCGGGATTTTGCTTAAGTGCAACGATCGTGGTGATCATATAGCCCGCCTCGTCTACCAAAGCTCTTCCGGTTTCAAGGTAAAGCTTGGGCAAAGGCTTTCCAATTGGCCAGCGGGTTTTAATAGTAGAACAAATGGCTTGTGCGTAGGCATCAAATGAAGGAGTGGTTACACCTTCAGAAAAGTATTGGTAATGCAGATGGTTGCGCGATGCAAAGCCGCCCCCAAGATTCAAATAAGTTATTTTGAACCCATATTCATGCTCTGCACTAATTGCTAATTCGATCATTTTTTCTGTGGCAACTCGGTATATATTTGGGTCGAGGATAAAGGTTCCCACATGGGTGTGTAATCCCACAAGTTTTAAATATTTACTGAGGTGAATCCGCTTGATCGCTTGAAGTGCTTCCATGGTATCACAGTTGAAGCCAAACTTTGACCAGACAGGCTTTACGCCACTATCCATATAAATTCGAATCGCAACATTGATTATTTGTTGTTTTTGCTCCGCAATAAGGATGAGGTTAAGTAATTCATCCATATTGTCGATTTGGATTTTTGCACCTTCTTCGACGGCTCGTTCTAGCGCTTCGGGTTGTTTATAGGGCCCGTTGAAAATGATGTTATTTCCAGGTATTCCCATAGCACGGGCTTTTTCGTACTCGAAATCTGATACGACCTCTGCGATTGCACCCTCTTGATGAAAGACCGCACATATCGCCTTTAAATAATTGGTTTTGTACGACCATGCCAACTGAACATCGGGGTAGAGATTGCTAAAAGCCTTGTGTAATTCCCGATAGCTTTCTCTAAGGGTTGATTCGGAGAAGACATAAAGAGGGGAACCGTGCTGGGCTATCAAATCCGAAATTGCAACCCCATCGATTGCTTCACAAGTATTTGCAGATTGCCCGTGTGCTTGTGCATTCATATGCCCAGGTTGGTGTCGGGTGATTCCTGGAGTGTTATAAACTTTTTTGTTCATTATGGTTTTCTCTTTTGTTCCCAAATGCCTTCGGTCATCAGTTGGCTAAGTTGGGTGATAGAGCCAATGGTTTCTATTTGATGCCTGAGATAGAACCAACCGGGTGCAAGTTGGTTCATAGGTTCTGAAGTACCATGAGTGAGCAAAGAAATAATTTGTGCGGGGAAGTTGAGCCCGAGTGCGGATGGAAAATCTACCCAAGCAGGAAAGCGGGGGTTCATTTCGATCAGCTTATAAGAATCCGACAATTCATCATGAATGAATTCGAGTTCGAAGGGGCCACGCCATTGCAGTTCTGCAATGATTCGATTTGCAATTGATTCCAAGCGGGGTTCTTGAACAATAATAGCGCTGATTCCTTTGCCTTTGCTTGAGAGAATGGTTTTGCGTACAGAGCATAAACCCGTCACGCCCCCTAAACCATCTCCGACTCCAAGTACATTTAGCTCTGCACCAGAAATAGATTCTTGAACTAAAACCGGGGTGCCCCAATCGTGAATGGTTTCTTGAAAAGCACGGGTAAGTTCAGATTCATTTTGCACTTTTTTGGCATCATAGAACTGCCCCTTGATCATCACAGGATACTCGATGGCATCGGCTGCATCTTTGGCCTCGTTCAAATCACGGGTAAGTTTTGTCAGTGGAGTCTGGCAATCACAGGCTTCGCACAGTTTGGCTAATTGGGATTTTGCGCGTTTTTGAAACGATTCTAGAGTGGGTAGAAAACAGTGGATCCCACGACTCTCTAGTTCGGGTTGATGGCGGATCATTAATTCTATTTCGGTGTCTAGCGTGGGTATTAAAATAGTAAAGTCATGCCGTTGCTTGATAAAATCTAACCGATCAAGCAGTGCCTTGGAGCCGGCAGTTGGATAAGGGATGGTGTAGGCCCAATCGGGGCCATCTGTTGCGAATATTCCCGATTCCATGGCATCATAAATGAGGCCAACTATTTTCATATCAGGGAACTTACGGCGCAGACTGCAAGCAACAGCATATCCGGGTTGCGGGTTTTCACCTCGGTTCATCCCTGTGATTGCAACTATCGGGGAGTTCATATTAGTTGATATTTTTTCATAGTGTTCAGAAGGTTTTCTATATCAAACTCTGCACTTGGTAATGAGATTGCGTATTCTTCTGCAATTTGAATGTGCAACTTTTCAACGGGGCATCCATTTTTAAGCAGGGTGATCACCCGCAGGGCAGTTTCATTCAAGGTGTACGAGATTCCTTTTGTCGGATCAAATACAAATCCATTATCATCAATTTGAAGAGAGAAAAGTTTTGTATAGGGCTTCATCATTTTACATCTTTTTTGGTTATTTGTTTTGCAGAATTACAGAGATTCCAACCAAGTTGTGAAGATGTGTTTGCGGATGCTGCAGTTAAAATGTTTCCAAATACCTTCCGTGCCTCATCCACCCTACCTTGATAATAAATGCACCAAGCATACTGGGCGCCAATATCAAAGTCTTCAGGCGTTAATGCTAGCATTTTAAGGTAATAAGGTTCCGCCATCAAGTATTGCTTGGAAAGAACATACAACTCTGCTATGCGACGATTAGCGATTGGGTTCATTGGGTCAATCACGAGAACAGCCAAACTTGTTTTTATAGCGAGGTCTGGTTTTCCTAGGGCGATATAGGATGATGCCATAGAGTTAAGGGGCGCCATCGCTCCGGGGGCTAGGGCACTGGCCTTTTGGAAAGATTCGAGAGCAGCGGCATGATTTTCTTTCAAAGAATATAAACGGCCCGCCCTGTAATTAATCAGGTACAGGTTTCCATAGGCTGCTTGAATTGCATTATTAGATGCGAGAGCCTCATCATAGCGACCATTTTTTTCAGCTTCGTCCATTGCCAACCATAACTGTTGGGCTTGCGTTGGTTTAAAATCTGCAGTGGTTGCGGGCGGGTTCGTGGTGGTAGATGAATGATTACTGATGGGGTTTGAGGATCGCGAGTAAGATGCAGTAAGCACCAGAGTTAGGGCAAGTAGAGCCGACCCAATGACGAGTTGGTTTTTATGATCAACCATATAAACCACTTCCTTAAAGATAAAGCGAAAGCAGGATATTGTGGCTAGATCTGATTCGATTTTTGTTAAAAAGGAAAACCACTATCCTGCTGTAATCTTAGCCTAGGGACATTAAGGGAAGATTAAGATAAAAACATTATTGTAAAACAGTTTGAATAGGTGGGGTTACTACCCGCCATAGGTGTTGTTTAAGTGGAAAGAGATTATTTAATTGCGGTATCAGTTTGGCAGATGGTTTGAGTTAATATTGGAAATAGGCCGTTATTTTGAAGACTAAAGTCTAGCAGATAGGTTCCAAAAGCCTTGGTTTCAATGTAAATTAGGGAGTTGAACAAAGCCCGAATGAGCCGTTTGGGTGAGATTTAAAGTAAAAAACCGAGGATTCATCTTTTTGAGGCAATAACGAAGAAAAGGTGTTTAGATTGGGGTAGTCCGTTGGGTGGTTTAAAATTAAATTATTATCGTTTTTATTTCTATAATTTGCTTACAAGGATTGTATTAGGTACTAAGGTTAAATTGCTGGATCTTTAGAACTTTTTTAATGAGAGTTTTTGTTTATAAGTTTGCATTTTCCTCGGGTTGCAGCCTAGAGCGAGCAAGGTGGTTAAACACCTTGTTACGGTTGCAACCCATCTTTTTTATTATAGGCCATGTACATTAAGGGAAGATTAAAAAAAGCATTGTTGTAAAACAATTTGAATAGATGATGCTATGGCCCGCTAAAAGTATTGATTAAGTGGAATGGGGCTTATTAGTCGTGGTATCAGTTTGGTAGATGGTATGAATTAATATTGGAGAAAGGCCGTTATTTTGAAGCCTAAAGTCTAGCAGGCAGGTCCCAAAAGCCTTGGTTTCAAAGCAAATTTGGGTGTTGGAAAAGGCCAGAACGAGTTGTTTGGGTGAGATGTAAAGTAAAAAACCGAGGATTTCATCTTTTTGAAGCAATAATGAAGGAAAATATAGTTAGATTAGTACTAGGTGGTTGGTTTGGAAAATAGTTTGATAAATAGTTAAAATAATTGTCGTTTTTTTGCATGAAATTCGTTTATACTTTGTGGATAGAAAGCATCAAGATCTAATCGCTTGAGCTTTTGAACATCCTAAGTGGTTTCTTTTGTTTGTAAGTTTACACTTCCCCCGGGTTGTTGCCTAGAGCGAGCTGGGTGGTAAAACACCTTGTTACGGTGGCAACCCATTCTTTATTTAATCCACATAAGGGTCTGCGCCCAAATCCTTGAGAATTTCTTGCCTTTGCTTTTCGTGAACCAGTAAGTCAACGCGGGATAAATAATGTCTTCTTTCCACTCGATGCTGGGCAAGCTTAAACATGGAAAGATACTTGTTCCATTCTCGAATGGTGCCCGACATCCCCAAGTTTTTAAGTTTTATCTGCCTGCCTTGGCCAAGGCCCTCTAATAATTCATCATCAAGCGATAAGAAAAACTGCGCACTCCCCGGGTCTCCTTGGCGACCCGCACGACCTGCCAACTGCCGATCGATTCGAATTGATTCGTGCCTTTCGGTTCCCAATACATGCAATCCCCCCGCAGCGATCACTTCCTTGCATGGTTTAATATCTGTTCCTCTTCCTGCCATGTTGGTGGCAATGGTGATCCTTCCAAGTTGGCCCGCTTGCTCGATAATCTTTGCTTCGAGTTCGTGATTCTTGGCATTAAGAACCTGATGTATTAATCCCGCATCATGAAGTTTTTGGCTAAGTATTTCCGATTTATCAACACTCCTAGTGCCGATAAGAACGGAGCGACCTTCTGTTTTCAGCTTTTGGATTTCATCCACAATTGCATCAAATTTTGCATCTTCGGTAGGGTAGACTTTGTCGGGCCATAATTCTCTTAAGATGGGTTTGTTTGTAGGAACACAAACCACCCATATTTTATAAACCCTTCGAATCTCAATGCGGTTTTGTAACGCGGTGCCTGTCATTCCTCCCAGCTTCTTGTAAAGCCTGAAATAACTTTGAAAGGTGATTTGAGCAGCGTGTTCATCACTGTAGGTGACGGGTATTTTTTCCTTGGCTTCCACCGCTTGGTGAAGGCCATCGCGCCAATGTCTGTCGGGCATTCTTCTACCAGTAAATTCATCGATGATCACGATCTTATTTTTATCAACCAGATAATGCTGATTCAATTTAAACCGATAATGCGCTTGAATAGCTTGTTCCATAGCTTCGTGTAGCTTATCAAGGGCGTCGCCATGTGGCCCAGAAGGTGGGTTTGAATAGCGTACAAGGTGCTTGCCCAACGCAGTGAGTTCAAGCTTTTGCAATTGTGGATTAAAGATGAAATGCTGGCCCGCTTCCATTCTTTGCACAAGATCATCTGCCCAGAGGTAAACCACTTGTTCTTCAGGGGTTGCAGGTCGGATTTGCCCACTAATAATTAAAGGGGTTCGGGCTTCATCGATAAAAATATTATCTGCCTCGTCAACAAGAGCGAAGTGATGGCCTCGTTGAACAAAATTCGATGCAGAAGCAGCGCCTCCCGCCAGCCAAGGAGTCCAAAAAGGAGATTCCGCGCCTTTGCCATCTGCTACCTTAAGGCGATCGCGTAAAAAATCGAAACCATATTCGCTGGCAGTGGCATAGGTGATATCGCACTTGTATGCATTTTGACGATCCACATCCGACATTTGCTGTTGCAGAATTCCGGTGGTCATCCCCAATGCTGCGTAAACAGGTTTAAGCCATTCGCCATCACGACGGGAAAGATAATCGTTAACACTTGCAACATGAACACCTTTTCCTGCCAAGCCGTTTAAAAAAGCAGGCAGACTGGCAACGAGGGTTTTTCCTTCGCCGGTTGCAAGCTCTGCGAGTGCTCCTGCATGAATTACCGCCCCCGCAACTAATTGAACATCAAAAGGGCGCAAGCCAAGAATTCGTTTACATGCGACAGTAGCAAGACCAAAGGCTTCTGGAATCATTTTGTTGAGTGATTCGCCCCCACGAGCCAGGCCTTTCATTTTCTTTGATATTTCGAGTATTTCAAAATCGGTGAGCTTATCGAATTCAGATTCCCAATGGCGAATTTTTGGCACCTGCAATGCTGCAAATGCCAACCTTCTGTCCCAAGGCGAACCAAGCCATGATACAAATTGATTTTTCATCTGGCTTCCAAACCGATCGGTACGGTTTAGCGATTCCAGTTTGCCAGTATCGTTCTTGGCGGATTCTTCTGCTCGATGTGTTGAAGATTGCTCCACAGTCAAACCTCATGTTTTGAGAGCTTATTTTTCATTACTCATATTGTAATGGAGTTTTAAGAAATGATTAACATATTATCAAATAAAAGAGGCCTCCGGATTATCAACCACCTCTCCCAATGGTTGAAAACACGAAGGCCAAGAAGGACTAACAAAGGTTCCTTTATTCCAGCCCAACCAACCCGCTGTGCTATCTCTCCAATAGCCAGCGCGGGTCGGCCGGTTCTGGTCGGGGTGCCTCCACAGCACACATTAATTGTTAGAGCAAAAGCTGGGCCAATTTTTAAAAGACATCTCCTAGAAATAGATATATTTGTCGTAACAACTTATATATTAAATACTTATGTAAATAAAATTTCATAATAATCGGCCCCTAATAGGCTTACTTGAGCTATGGTTGCTCGAATCTTAGGCGGGCCTGCTATGATTTTGGGCGTTGGAAGTTTGGCGAAGTGAGGTAATAAGTAGGTAAAATGACTACTTCAAGGGTTATTACTTTGAAACTTCCCTTTCTTTTATTCGATCTTGTTTGCATTCCTTCCGATTTTACTGAGGTGGGGCACTAGACCTTGTCTACTTTTCCCCCTACCATGCTTTTTGTTCGGGTTTTGCTACTTGAGGTTACCCATGGCTACTGATTTTCGTTTGAAAGAGATTCTTCCAGAAATTACTGAGTCCATTGTTGCCACCTACACAGAGTGCAATAAAACCAGTCATTTGGGCCACAAACCCCTCCCCAGCAGGGACGCCGTCAATTCCATGCTTGCAGACCTCTTGGATATTCTCTTCCCTGGGTATTTCCGAAGGCAAAACCTTCACATTGCCAATGTTGAATATTATGTGGGCGACCTTATCGATGGTTTACACGACAAGCTGATCGTGCAAATCACACGCGCGTTAAGGCATGAACAAGAAAATCAGGCATCCACAGAAATCAATAAACTTGATCTCGAAGCAATAGCGCAACAGCGCGCACTCGATTTTCTTAAAAAACTTCCTGATATCCGCATGGTACTTGAAGACGATGTGCATGCCGCATTTGAAGGTGATCCCGCTGCCAAAGGTCATCATGAAATTATTTTCTGCTACCCAGGCATTGAAGCTATTTCCATTTACAGGCTGGCCCATCAATTATTGCTTCTTGGAATTCCCCTCATTCCTAGAATGATGACTGAATATGCTCATAGCAAAACAGGGATTGATATTCACCCGGGCGCTAGGATCGGACCGCGGTTTTTCATCGATCACGGAACAGGTGTGGTTATTGGCGAAACCTGCGATATCGGGGTTAATGTGAAACTTTATCAAGGGGTAACTCTAGGTGCTCTTTCATTCCCCCGGGATGCATCGGGTAATATTATTCGTGGCAAGAAGCGCCATCCTACCTTAGAAGATGATGTTGTGGTTTATGCCAATGCTACCATCCTTGGGGGCGAAACTGTTGTAGGCAAAGGCACCGTGATAGGCTCGAATGTTTGGCTTACGCAAAGTGTTGCCCCGGGTAATGTGGTCTCACTCGAAAAACCCGTGCTTCGTATGAAGGGCCCTGCAAGTAAGGATACCGAGCTTCATTACAGCATCTGAAAGCCACAAAGAATGCACACTCAGCTTCTTAAAATAGATCCGGATAATCCAGATCCCGAAGTTCTTCATAAAGCTGCCTTGATTCTTAAGCAAGGCGGCTTGGTTGCAATCCCCACCGAAACAGTTTATGGCTTGGCTGCAAATATCTTCGACGCATCTGCAATTGCAAAAATTTATACTGCCAAGGGAAGGCCGGGCAATAACCCTCTTATCGTTCATGTGCATTCGGTTGAACAGGCAAAAAGCTTAGTGTTGAACTGGAATGAAAGCGCCCAGAAACTTGCAGAGGCATTCTGGCCCGGCCCTTTTACTATGGTGCTTGATAAAAAAAATCTGGTGCTTGATTGTGTCACCGCGGGCGCTTCAAGTGTTGCCCTTCGCATTCCAGCACTTGAAGTCACTCGCAAATTAATCGAGCTTGCAGGTGTACCACTCGCTGCACCTAGCGCAAATCTTTCAGGCGCCATTTCCCCCACCACTGCAAGCCATGTGCTTAAAGACCTCGAAGGCAGAATTGAAATGATTCTTGATGCAGGCCCAGCTTCGGGGGGAATCGAATCCACCGTTCTTGATGTTCGTTCTAACCAACTCTCCCTTCTTAGGCCAGGCTTGGTTACCGTTCAGATGATCGAGCAAATCATTGGGCCGATCAAACAACTTCAGCAAATGCATTTGCCTAAAGTGGCTTTTCTTTCCCCCGGGATGATGGCTAGGCACTATGCGCCAAAAACACCTGTAATAAATGTTGAAGGCTCGGGAGTTGAAGTGTTTGAAAAACTAAAAAAAGAAGGGTTCAAAGTAAGACTATTGGGATTTAAGACAATGGAAGGTACAGTTTGCCTGCCCGAGAATCCAGCGGGCTATGCCGCTATGCTTTATGCGGCTTTACACGACCTAGATGAATTGGGATTGGATCGGATTGTTATTGCATTGCCACCCGATACCCCCATCTGGCTTGCCATAAGGGATCGACTAAAACGAGCAGCAACCGCACCAGATTAAGTTACCCCATCTTGTGCGTGAAAACCTTGTCAGCAAAATCAGACGCCGAGACTAATTTCTGAAGGTGCTGATGATGTGTGAAAAGAATCACTTGGGTTTTATTGGAAAACTCTGCAAGGCATCGTAGCGTGGATAGCGCCCGATCATCATCAAAATTAACTAAGATATCATCGAGAATAACAGGAATAGGTTCTTCGAGTTTATCAAGATTAGTTTCAATTCCTGCAAGTCGCAGTGCTAGAAATAGTTGATCCGCAGTACCATCGCTTAGGAAAGTTGAACCTTCACCCGCTTTAATATTTTTCGCTTCAAAATTAATGCCATCTTTATCTTCTGATTCAAATCTTAAAAGTTCCAATGATTTTTTACCATCGGCATCATTAGGTTTGATTTCAACCAGAGAGTTATTGGTAAGGGTTTTCAAATAAGCGTTGGCGCTTTTGAGCAGAGGATCTTGGTTGTTTTTGCGATACTTCTTGATGGTATCTTCGAGCAGTGATTTTGCTAGGGTCAGCATTGCAAATTCTTTTACCTGTTCTGAGCATTGGGATTTTAGTAATTCCCTTTCCGCACTTAGGGTATGCGAGCCTGCCTGTGTTTCCAGTCTTTTAAGGTCTGCACTTGCTTTGGCAAACTCCTGCATTTCTTGGTCACGGGCGTTTGAGCATTGTTCTAGCCCGGATTTTATATCCTCAAGTTCGCCTGCAATTATTGTGTAGTTTTTGTTCGCTAATTCTTTTGCAAGGGATGGAATGTCTTTCCCCGAAGCTTCTAAAATTAGAGCATTTTCAGCATCTTCATGATCCTTCGTAGCTTTGTTTTTTTTTCTAATATCTTCAAAATGATTGGAAAGATTTTCCAACTGTATATCACCTAAGGGTTTCAGTGTGGTTTTATGGGCAGTTGCGGTTTCCTTTGTTTTTTCAACTTCAACATTAGCACTGTCCAATTCAAGCTTTAGCCTTTTTTGCTCATCTGCTTCTTGGCTTGCGTCCAAAAGATTCTGCCTAAGATTTGTAATCAATCTTTTTATGTCCGCTGATTCTGTTGGGCTTTCCTTGATTGAAAGTGTTTCTAGCACCTTTGTTAATTTCTTTAAAATCTCTTTATTATCAGATTCCATCTTACTGATGCGGGTTTCAAGATCTTTTGCATCTTTATGGTGCTGATGAATAGCGGTAATGGCTGTCACATGTTTGTTTGCATTATTTGTACTTGCATTAGCGGGCAGTTTAAGATTAGCCATCAATTCAGCCCATGTTTTATTGCTTTCTTCCTGTTTTTTTTTCTGCGTTTTTAGATCTGATTGCAAATTGCTTTGATCACTTGCAAGAATATTTAATTGTTTTTTGTTATTGGCTTTTGATAGTTCGAACTGCGTAGCATTGCGGATGATTTCTTCCGCTTTATTCCAAGCAATTTCAATATCGGCAAAATCAGTTAAGGGCATAAGTTTTTCAAATGCATCAACTTGTGCTTTTTGTTTAGATGCAAGGTTTTCAAGTAGGGGAACTAAATCGATGATGGATTGTTGCAATGTATTGGCATTTGCTTGCCAAGCGAGCATTTGCTCGGGGGAATTTATTTTCATCACCCCCATATCGGCCCAGATGTTAAGCCAATCTTTTTCCATCGCTATTTTTGCAGAGTAAGTTTCAAGAAGTGTTTTCTCGAGGTCTGCAATTTCTATTTCGAGGCCTGTCATGTCTTGAGTTAGTTGATTACCTCGGCCCACTTGATCCGATGCGGTAAATAGTTTGTCTGTGAATTGATCTGATTGTTGCTGGATGTTCAAGAAAGCATTTTTTGGACTTGAGTTGGCGCCTACGATAGAAATTACTTTTTCAGGAAGTATTCCGGGTTTTCCGTCAAGAAGATTTTCAATAACTGTCCAAGTAAGTTCGCGAAGGTCTCGTAGTCTTATGAGTTCTTCGCGTGTTAGAAGTATGCCTTCTTTTTGCAGTGCTGTAAGTTGTTGTTGTTTAATATTCAGAGCTTCTTTTTTTCCTTTGATTTCAGTCTTAAGGCTATGCGCTTGCGAAATATTTTTAGAAAAGAGTTTTGAAAATCCCGTGATATCTTCAGGAGAAGGCAGGTGCAATTTTAGAAACGCATCCCAAGTAATCGATGAATTCGCTAGGGTGTTTAATTTACCTTCAAGAATAAGTTTACGATTGGGAATATCGGATGCAATTTTTTCAAGGTCTGTTGGTGCTAGTTTTTTCGTTTTAATAGCTTCAACGAGAGAAGTAATTTCTGCCAAAGAAGCATGGGGAGCGTGATCAATCTCTTCCTGTTTCAAGGTCTCAATTTTTTTGATTAAGGTGGCTAGATTTTTTTCGGTGGACTCGATCAGAATTTTTTCTGTATTAATTTGGGTGCTGAGTTCCTGAATATGTGTCTGGGTTTTCTGGTCGATAAACAAATCTTGTGATTTATCAAAACTGGTTTCAGCAAAGTAATCCTTCAGCAATTCTCTTATTTGAGTTTCTTTTGTATCCTTTTCTTTTTGCCTGTTGCCAATATCTCCAAGGTTTTTTAGAAGCAGATCAGAACTTTGATTTAAAGCTTCAATTTCAGACTTAACTGCAAGAATTTTTTCGCTCGGGTTTAAATTCTCAAGTTTGGTGTTGATATCTTGGAGTCTACCTTGCTGTGCGCCAAGGATAGCATTAGATTGAGTTAAAAAATTGTAAGCTTCTACATACTTGAACAATGTTGCATCGTTAGCAACTGGAATTTTATCTAATTCATTAAGGGCATTTTCTGCTGTTTTATATTTGGTAAGTTGGGGCAACGCTCTTAGAATTCGTTCGCATTCTGCATGTTTTAATTCCCATGATTTTTTCTTTTGGTTCAAGTTTTCAATATTATCATGTAAGCTTGCAACAAGTTCGCTTGCGTTTTGCCAAGTGCCTACGCTCAATTTTGCCAGTTCGATGGCATCATAATTATCCGATGCAGCATTTAAGGTTGCGGATAATTCACTTTTTTTGGATGGGAAAATTTCTTTGGCTCTATCTTCTAATTGTTTAAGAATTCTACGAAGGTTGCCTAGGCCAGCACCCGCTTCGAAAATCATGGTGCCTAAATCTCCTTTGCCTTCAAGAACCTCGCGGCCTCCCGATCGGAGTTGAGCATGGCTTATGCCAAATTGCATGGAAAAAGTTTTACTTACAAGGCCACCAAGCATTGTTGCAAGCAGAGGGGTTGCATCTGTATTATTCATATCTACAAGCGTTTTATTTTTAGCTGTTTTTGTTCGTTTAAGGATGGTGGATTTACCGTTGGAATCTAGGATGGTGGATTCAATGAGGAATTCTTTGTATTCGTACTTGAAGTTATCATCATTTTGCGGGTCTATGCCAAACATAAACCAATCAATGTATTTTAATGCAGAGGATTTGCCTGCTTCGTTTGCACCATACACAATATGAAGCCCCGGACTTCCCTTCGAGAAATCTAGGGTGGTGTCATCAAAGGGGCCAATTTTTTCGAATCGTATTTTTGCAAACTTCATGACATTTTCTCCTCATTTTTTGCAGTCGTTTGTATAAGGGGTACTAGTTCATCCAAAATTTCTTTAAGCCAGGCGGTGTTCATTGGTTGAATCGTATTGGCATCATCTTTTGCTTTCCAATCCCCAGGAATATCTTTGTTCAATTTAACCAAGAGGGTTTCCTTTAAAAGTTTTTCTAATTCTTTTGGGTTCTCTTTGAAATTTTTAATTGCTTGATTAAGGATTGAAAGTGCATCTTCACCTAGGGCCTCATTTTGGCGGGGTGGGCCATCGTTTGAGGTGCCAACCTTGAGTTCCTCAAGGAATAAATTACCTCCGCTTATCCCATCAAATATACCTTGGATGTTTTCAGTAATGCGATTATGACTGGAAATCAACCAAGGGTGGAGGTTTGTATTTCCTTTAAGAATAATTCGTATCCCGTACGGGATTTCTTTGAATGGGAGATTTCTTGATTCAACTGTTTCCTCTACTCTTTTTTCGAAATCTGATTCTTCCTCGGCGCCTTCGAGGTTTACGGTGATCGCTTCCCAACGGAAAACATCGAGTGGTTTAAATTCTAGTTGTGCATCGTGGTTGTTTTCAAAGGTAACAAGGTAGCATCCCTTGGCGCCTGGTTCGCGAATATGCCTGCCTTGAATATTTCCAGGAAAAATGATGCAGGGTTTTTTGTGGACTACTTCACGGGTATGAACATGGCCTAAGGCCCAGTAGGAATAACCTTTGTTTATAAGTTCATCTTTGGTGGTGGGGGCGTAATTGGCATGCCCTTCTCTGCCATCAAGTGAGGTATGCAGTATCCCGATGTTCAATTTACCCGGTATGGGTGCGGGATAAGTAGTTGCAAGGTTTCGATTTTCGGCTTGGTTAAGAAAACCCTGCCCATGAATGATGGCTATTATTTCACCTTCTTTGGTGATTTCGCAGGATTCGGGTTGGTGGGCTGAAAGGATTGTCAAATTTTTGGGAGGCGATAGGGGTCTCGAGATTTTTGATTTGGCATCATGGTTTCCTGTGATCATGATTACTTTAATGTTTTGTAGATTTAGCCTACCTATTTGTTGGTTGAAATGAAAATTAGCACTAAGATCTTCGGGGTCGCCATCGTAGATATCGCCTGCAAGCAGTACAAAATCTACTTTTTCATCAATTGCAAAGTTTACTAAATTAACAAGAGCTTTACGAGTTGCGGATAATATCTTTTCGGTGGGAAGGTTAAGCCTCTTGGCCAAACCTTTTAAGGGGCTATCAAGGTGAATATCAGCAGCATGGATGAATCGGATCATAATTAAACCTCTTGGGCAAAAAGTTTGCTATTCTTTATTCGTTGTAAGCCATGAAACATTTCCAGAATTCCCAAAGAAATAAGTTTTCACGATTGGGCTGGAAAAAATCTTTATCTAGGTTCGAATAATCATCTGTTAGATCTTGTTACATTACAAGCTTGGCAGCAGGGAATTTTATCATGCTCAAAATCGTTCGCTCAAATTGTAACTCAATACCCACTGATATTTCTGCGAATTCTCCCAAGTGGCTTCAAGATATCCAACGAAAACTTGCAGACCCACTTAATGCAAGCAGCAGGGTTTATAGGATTGTTCCCACTTCTCGTAGACGAAAATTCCTGACTAGATACCTTGCCCAAAGCGCAAGGATTATCCCCCAGATCATTACTTTAGATCAATGGATTAATGAATTATCGGCTCAGGGAATGATGGAAAATAAAAGCATAATGTCGGAGACTCAACGGTTGCTCATCTTGGCAAAAGCTTGGTATGAGGTAACAAAAAAAGAATCTGGCCCCGGTTTTTTAACAGAACTTGATCGAATCTTTCGCGACTTTCTTGCAACTCAATCACTTCCCGATTCAGAAAAAGATTCTCATATTTTTAAGTGCTTTGAAAAATATAAGGAATTCTTGCAACAAGAAAATCTCGTTGATCGCAATACCTTTGTTGCTTACTTGCACGATGCTTTGGTTAAAAATCAGGGTCCTACCAATTGGTTGAAAACACAAAAACCTTGCTTCATTTTTGAAGGCTTTCACCTTTTCTCACCCTTAGAATTGAATTTGATCCTTCAGGTTGCAAAGCACGCCGATTTAACACTTTGGATGGTGGGCCATCTAGATACCATACCCGGCAGAAATGCCCAAAAACTTTTGGACAATCTCACCGAACTTGATGCAAAATTCACTACCGATGATTATTTACCCCCTATACAAGATTCTGAAAAAAACAAATTCGCAGCATTAGGAAATCAACTGTTTCAAGAAACAGGGATAATTCATCCTATGATCTTTCCTGATGGGTTTAAGGTGGTGAAGTGCCATATCGCACTTGAAGAGGTAGAAGCTGTTGCAAGGTGGTTGAAAAGTTATGCTAAAACGAAGGGTGCGGCTTTTCGAAAAGTGACGGTCGTGATTCCAGGCGAACCGTATGGCAGTTTAGTTCGTGAGATTTTTTCTAGTGCTGGCATACCCTTTAACCTTGCAGGGAAAGGTTTTGATCTGGTGCAATCTAGGCCGGTGCGAGTGCTTCACGCTGCACTGGATTTGATTCAAAATTCTTGGACTAAAGAAGATTTATCTGGCTTTTTGCATCTTCCTTTTGTTTTGAAAACTTTAACCCGTTCCTATTTTGTTGAAGAACTTTTAAGGATCCCTGTACCTTCTCCTTGTTCTTTAAACCTTTGGCGTGAAGCGATTAAAAAACTAATTGAATCGAAGAAGAGCCCGCATAAAGAAAAATTCATAGCCTTTGTCAATTCTCTGGAAACCATCCTACAGCCAATAGAACAGCTTGAAATGGAGTTAGGCAAGGGTGATATTCATAAGGTGGTTCAAGGGCTATTTGCGATTTTTAAACCTTTACAGATGCCTCGATACTTAAGCGCCCGTTATAATATTAATGATGCCAGCCCTATAGTTCCTTGGTTGGAAATCGAAAAAGATCAAAAAGCTTTTATTAAATTAGGTGACATCTTTCGGGATTTATTATTACAAAACGAAAAATGGTTGCCTGCTTCAATTACCAGTTCTTTATCCACAACAAGCCGTGCTAAAGGAACTCTGCAACTTTTAAATACAATCTTGTTAGACCGTAGTTATCAGGTGGTTAATGATGATGATGCAGGGGTTCAAGTTTTTGAAACGAGAGAAATTCAAGGTTTAAAATTTGAATCTGTGTTTGCACTTGGCTTAGTTTCAGGAACCTTTCCCACGGTTAAGTCTAAAACATATTTAGCCCGGGTTAGAGAAAACCACCCAGATTTAAGTAAGTGGATGGCTTCTAAACGCATTGAAGAAAAGTATTTGTTTACAAGGATTTTTGAAGCTGCTACAGAAAATCTTATCCTTTCCTTCCCAATTCACGATGAAGGGAGGGAGCTGATTCCAAGTTTATTTATCAAACCTTTTGAAGCTCATTTTTCAACTCCAGTATTGGAACCAGCCATCATCTGTAAAAGCGAAAAGGATGCAGAATTTGGCAGAAACTATCGTAACAATCAAATGACTTATTCTGGTTCAGATGTGAACTTTGTTGAAGTTGCTCATTGGTTTAAATTACGAACCCTCGAAGCAAGCGGAGTTGTAATGCCAAAGGGTCTTACGAGTATTTTAAATCGAACTTACAGTGCAGATAAGGCTTTTAGCCCAACTTTGCTTGAATCTTATTCTGCGTGTCCATTCCGGTTTTTTGCTGAAAAAATTATGAGGCTTCTGCCTTTTGAAGATAACGAATCAACCCTTCTAGGAAAACTTGTTCATAAAGCATTGTTCAATGTTTATTCTCAAAAAAGAATAGAGCTGAAACTTGGTACGAACGAACCCTTGCCCGCTCTTAATGCTGATTCTGACCGAGAATTACTTGTTACGGAATGCAAGAATATTTGGACTAATACGAATTATGAATTTGCAGGGATGATTCCAGAAAATCGGCTTAACCTTCTTGTCATTGAAGATGGCGTTATTGATATGCTGCTTGATTGGATGCAGACCTATGAAGTTACATTTGGTTTCCTTGTTGGAGAAAAAAGTTTTGAGAAAATTAAACTAGGGAAAGATTCCAATGGCATCGATGTTTTTATTGAGGGGCGTGCAGATAGGATTGATGCAAACCGACTTTCGACAAACGAATTAGCAGTGATTGATTTTAAAACGGGGAAGCCACATGGGAAAAAAATTGGGATTAAAATAAAAGATGGCAGACTTTTGCAACTTCCACTTTATGCCCTTACCACGCAGTCTGCTTTTGGAAACGAAGTTAAAGTAACGACTGCAAAATATTTGCACCTTGCAGATTCTGAAGCAAAAACCCCTGAAAGTGTTCCAAAAAAGTATCAAGGATTTGCAGAATCAAATGGGGCTAATTCTTTTGAGATTATGGTGAAATTAACTGTTGAAAATATCGATCTGGCAAAAAAGAAAGCTCTTGAAAATGTGACTAATATTAGAGGGGGGGTATTCCCGCTTTCGATGCACCAAGCTAGTACCGAGAGCGAATGTACTAGTTATTGCAAATTTGGAATGGCCTGCAGACAGCCTGCAGGTATTAAAAAATCTTTCTTTTAGGAAACCTCATCGATGCTTTCTACCTCTACTAACAAAATGTTTACCTCAAATCAAAAACATGCGCTTGATTCCAGCCGTAATTTGGGCGTTCGTGCGAATGCTGGGAGTGGAAAAACCAGCGTGTTGGTTGATCGGATTATGCAAATTCTTGAAATAAACAGGCCTTCAGATCCCAACGAATTTACGCCTGATCCTGTTCCCAAATTTTCTATCCGGAACATTGTCTCTATTACTTTTACTAAGAAAGCTGCAGGGGAATTAAAAGCTCGTTTAATGCGATTGCTACAAGAAATTGAGGCACAGCGTGAGTACCCTGTAAAGGAATGGTGGAAAACTCAAATCACCTTTCTGGAAGAATCTCCTATTGGCACCATCGATGGATTTTTTGGCAGTATCCTTCGTGAATATGCACTTTACGATGAATCCGAGGACCGGATCGATCCCGATTTTCAAATGCTTGATCCTTTTGATGCTCAGGAGTTAAAAAAGCTTGCGGTTCAAACCGTCTTAGAGTTAAACCACGAAGGGATGCACTCTGGTTTAAAAGAGGCTGTTGCTTGGTGGAAGAGGCTTGATGGAACACAGGTTTTGTCAGAAAACCTTTATAAATTGATGGATCACTCTGCTGGTGTGAATGCGATTATTATCAAAAATCCAAATATGAAAGCTGAAGATGAAGCTAAAGAAAGAGTTAAAGCTGACCCTGCGTATGTCAAACTGCAAAATGAACAGGAAAAGAATAAACTTTTAGAAATGCTTGGTGCCTTGGTTGCAAAAGGAAGAGGGGCAAATCGGCCTACCAATACCCTTACCAAACTGATCAATGATTCTGAAAATGCCATACAAAAGCTTAATGAAAAAGTTGAAGGTAACGAGATTGAGACTATTAATTTTCTTGAAAAGATGCTTCTCACTGATGGTAAGGCAAGAAAATTTAGAGGTTGTGATGAGGTTGAAGAAGAAATCGATGCGTTGCATACATCGTGGGGCGAGGCTCTTGCTGCAAAGCGCATTGATTTAAATTTAGAGGAACAATCGGTACATGCCCGAAATTATTTGATGGTAATTCTTAGGGAAGTAAATCAGACCTATCTTAAGATTTGCCTAGAAAAAAACTCTTACGATTTCGATACCGTTGCACGCAGAGTGCTTCGCTTATTCGCAAGTTATTCTACCATTGCAAAAGATCTCAAGGAGCGATACCGCTTTATTCAGATCGACGAATTTCAAGATACAAGCAGGTTGCAATGGGATATTCTTTCTTATCTTGTGGGTAATGGCCCAGATGAACCACTTGACAAAGATAGGCTTTTTATCGTGGGCGATCCTCAGCAATCGATCTACGGTTTTCGACAAGCGGATGTTGCAGTCTTTAGCGAGGTTTCAGAGAAAATCAAATTAGCGAATCAGATTAATGAACTTTATCAGGTTCAAACACTTTATGAACAAAAATTAGGTGAGGTAGCGGAAAAGGATGTGCGCTTAGGAGATGTAAAACTAAGCGAAAATTTTCGCACGCTTGCGATTTCTCCTTTGGGCTTTTTTAACAAATTGTTCACCTCTGTTTTTGATCTAAGTAATGAAACAGGCATTGATTTAACTCAAAGTTATCAAGTTAAGTTTCAACAATTGATTGCAGGGCTTGCTAAAAACTCGAAAGGCGAAGTTATTTGCCTTGATTACCAAGTAGATGAAACGGATGAAGAAGCAGATGGCTTGTCGATGGGCCAAGTAAAAATGATTGCAGAGGAATTAATTCGGAAAAAGGGGCAACCTCGGTATAAGACTGCCAACGCTCAAGTCTTTTCTTGGAAAGATATGGCAATCCTTGTTCCTAGCAGAAATGAAACTTTGACCAATTTGGAAAATCATCTTCGTTCTTTGGGTATACCCTATTTAATGCACGGCGGGGTTGGTTTTTGGCAAAGGCAGGAAATTCTTGACTTGATGCAGCTTTGCCAATCTCTTTCACAACCTGGCAACGACCTTGCCTTATTGGGCGTGCTTCGCGGGCCTTGCCTTCGCTGTAACGATGCAGATTTGTTTTTCTTTCATTGCCTAGGCAGGGGTAGAATGCCTCGGGGTTTATCTATCCTTTGTTCTGGAGATTTAGATCTTAAAAAAGCTTGTAAAACTGATAAGCTTGTTCTTCTTTCAGATGCAGATTTCTGCGATCTATCTAATACTTGGAAAGAATTTAGTAACGAAGATCGCCAAAGGTTGGTTCGTGCTGCTAAAGCGGTTGGGCTAGAGGGTGATTGGCGTTTGCTTGTGGACCGAGTTTCTCATACCGATTTACTTAAGCATTGTCTGGAACAATCTGGGGCCTACGCAATTTATGCTTCATTGCCTGATGGTGATCAA
>Ga0209284_10002180_pt1 | contig 27424 bp, 29 predicted proteins | sample FRY03_FD_187211 | JGI IMG/M metagenome (GOLD analysis project Ga0209284, IMG submission 187211) | Freshwater microbial communities from Lake Fryxell liftoff mats and glacier meltwater in Antarctica - FRY-03 (SPAdes) (version 2) | ecosystem: Environmental > Aquatic > Freshwater > Ice > Glacier...
TATTCTAAAAAAGGTAGCAGTATGGATCAATTACATAAACAAATAATGCAGTTTAAAAACTGGCTCAGAGGCACTCATCAAAAATGTGCTGACGAATATTTGTTTGCTTATGTTAATGAATATGAATACCGTTTTAACAAAAAGAATATGCGTAAATGGTTGTTCAATGATATTATAGCAAGAATGATGCACCAGTTTCCACATCCTTATCAATATCTAAAAACCCTTTGCATTTATAATACCTAATCCTAATTAATAATAACAATAACAAGCATTTAATTTAATTCTCTAAATTCATCACTAATTAATTAAAATTGAATTGTATGGAATATTAGTGTTTTACATAAAATACTGTTATCAATCTAGAAGTGATTCATTGGAAGTAGTTTTGGTGCATTTACCTCCATTTGCACAAGGCGAACAATATCCAATTTCTGCTCCAGGTTCGTATTTTACTAAACATCCATAAGTCTCTTGAGAACAATCAGAAGTGGTACAGGATGTAGTTGTTTCAGCCATTAGTTTTTGATTTTCATCAGCAAAAACAGCTAGAGCTGATTTGTGGTTTGGACCTGAGAAAATCAATAGATATTTACCTTTCTCATACTCGACTATATTTACATTGTTAAATCTGGCATCAATGTTTGACTGTGAAAGTAAATTTTTGTTATAGTTTGTCAGGAGAGTTCCCTTATTTGCTATAAAAATAACTTTGCCGTTTTCGATAACTCCAATTTGAGTTGTCTTTCTCTGAGAAAACACATTTAAGTAGATTGAAAAGAATAGGAATAGAAATAATGCTTTTTTCATTTTTAAGGTTTTTAACTAGTTAAATAATATAAAACTAAAGCAAATTTTTTTTATGAACAACAGCCTATAAGTTGTTTTTTCTCAAAACATAGTTTGGGTTGGTTATGTCTACTAAAAAAGTTAAATCCACTTCAAGAGCATTAGCAACTTTTGTTAAGGTATCAAATGACGAGCTGCATGCTTTTCTTTCAATTTTTCCATAAGCTGACGGGCTCATATTGCATCTTGCTGCAATTTCAGCCTGAGTAAATTTATAAGCTTCTCTAATTTTCTTAATTCTGTTTGCTAACTCCATTGTAAAGTATTCTAAATTATTTTAGTCAATGCTTGATTTTTGAAAAAGTCGAATTTATTTCTGCCAACGGTTTATTTTACGAAACTCCTATTTCAAAACATTCGCAAATTCAACCTTACTCCACTTGATTTACAATTGTTTTTGCTTCGTTTAGGGAGTAGTTTAAATTTCATCTACCCAAAAACGAAACTTTTTTAAATGTACAATTAAGTTTTCAGATTTTTAATTGTGTAAAACCACAGGTAAGGAATTTTGCTTTTGGGAATATGGGAGGTAGGTTGATTGCCGATGTCTACATTTCGACAAGCTCAATGTGACATCGGGAGGCTCAACGTGACATAGGGTAGCTCAATGTAAAATCGGCCTTAGTGTTACTATGATGCGATTTCTCACCCTAAAGGGTTAGAAATGACGGACAAGTCTCTCCTGATTTTGTGAATTTATCAGTTCAATTTCCTTAAAGCATCCATTTTAATGATTCGTTTACCACCAACATTAACTCCCCTCAGTATTGTAATATAGTTATTCATTAAGAAAGTTGTTTTTCAAAACATACGCTATTGGCTACACCAACATAAGGCCCAAAATTTTCGATGATATGATAGCCGTTTTTAGGATATAGTGCCAATGCTTCTAATTGCTTATTGCCGGTTTCTAAAATACATCGGTTGCAATTCAATTCTTTAGTCCAGCTTTCTAATTCTTTTAATATTAATGATGCAATGCCCTGGCCTCTATAATTGGGCTCTACCCACATTCTTTTTACTTCCATAGTATCATCAGAAAATGATTTAATAACGCCACATGCAACTGGTATTGCGCCTTCATAAGCAACTATCACCTGTTTTATCATGTCTACTTTATTGAACTGTGCATAAAAAGCATGTTCATCACCATCTCGTATTGCAAGGTCTTTGTCTAATTCCTTAATTAATAATTGAAAATGATTATTACTTGAATCTGTTTTTATAAAAGTGATCATTTTTCTGTTGAATTTTACTACTTAAGAAATATATCATACCCAAACCTAAGCAGTGTAGCAATAACTACCAACAAAAAGAACACACGAATAAACTGATTGCCTTTGTAGATGGCTAATCTTGCTCCTAGTATTCCGCCAACTCCATTGCTCACAGCCATTGGAATTGCAACAATCCATAAAATAGATCCTTTTAAAATGAACAAAGTAATTGATCCGAGATTGGTAGCCAGATTAACTAGTTTGGCATGTGTGCCGGCCTTTAAAAAATCGTATCCTAGCACGCTAATAAATGCCATGATTAAAAAACTTCCAGCACCTGGACCGATAAATCCATCATAAAAACCAATGACTAAACTGATGATCATTGAATATAAAAACTGTTTTTTTGGATCGATATTTTTATATGTATGCTGACCAAAATTCTTATTACTATAAGTGTAAATGGCTACAATAACTAAAACGAAAAATATGATTGGCTTCATGTATTTATTACTCACCATCGTTAATACTTGTGAGCCTGCAAAGGCCGATAAAAAAGCAATTGATGCCATTGCTAAAACCTGTTTAGCATTTACTTTTACTTTTTTTAAGTACTGCTGAACTGCAAATGCGGTGCCTGTAAAAGCAGGAATTTTTAATGAACCAATTACCGTACCTGCAGGAAATTGTGGCAATAAAATTAGTCCTGCAGGAAGTTGTATAAGTCCTCCTCCTCCAACAATGGCATCTAAAATCCTGCAACAAATGCAAACAAGCAAAGAAGTATAATTGTAGTTGTTGTGATCATTTTCCTTTTAAATTGGCAATGGCTAATCCGCTTACTACAATTATTCCACTAATTATATGTGCGCTAGTCATTTTTTCCCCTAATAAAATAACCGCTTCAATAATGCTAAATACAGGTATTAAATTGCCGAATAAAACAGTTCTTCCTGCCCCTAGTTTTTGAATGGCTAAATTCCAACATAAGAATGCAATTGCAGATGTGCCTAATCCGAGATATACTATTGAGCCAATTAAAATTGGGTTCCAGTTTGTAGGTGCTTCATAAATTAATTCTCTTAAATAAAAAGGGAAAAGCATTAGTGTGCCAATCGAAAATATGATGAACAAAAAATTGATAGCACTTATTGATGTTGGCTTTTTTCTGACCAATACATTATAAATAGCAAAAGCAAATGCACCTGCGAGAATCCATAAATCGCCTTTAGAAAAATGAAACGCAGCTAATTTACTCCAACTGCCATTTGATATCAACATTAATATACCTGATATACAAACGACCATACCAATTACTCGATATCGACTTAGTTTTTCTTTTAGAAAAACAACTGCCATAATAGTGGCAAAAATGGGAGAGGAGGTAGTGCCTATTAATGCCATATTAATTGCAGAAGTATAATGACCAGCTACATAAACAAATGTGTTGAATAAAGCAATTCCTGTTAACGATACAAAAATTAAATAGCGGTAGTTGGCAATAACTACTTTCTTTTCTTCATTTAATCTTTTAAAAGCAAAAGGGGCAATAATAATTGAAGCAGTAAGCCATCTATAAAAAGCAAGACTAACAGGGCCAATATCTTTATTTACAGCTCTCGAAATAATAAAATTACCCGACCACAGTAGCGTTGCTGCTAAAGCTAAAAGTACTCCTTGTAAAATATAGTTATTGCGCAGACCCTGCATAGCTGCTATTGTAATCGCCTTTAATTCTTTCGATTGGGGGATTAAAGTATCCGAATTTTAAATCTGGAAATTCTTCGCGAATTAATTCCATCATTTGTTTTACTCCCAACATTTCACCTGGTTCATTCATGCCAATTTTACCCATGTACCAATCTGGATCTATATTAAAATTTCTCCATTGTATCATGTTCAATCCTGTCTCTCTTATTAAAATTCTTAAGGCTTCATATTCGGCTACACTATCTGTAATTCCAGGAAATACAAAATAATTAATACTGCTCCATCCACCATGTTGGCGCATTACTTTTAAACTTTCAATAATATCTTCGAACTGATAATTATTAGGACGATAATATGCTTCGTAAATATGCTTCTGAGCCGAATTGGTACTAACTCTAATACTGTTTAAGCCTGCTTTGCATAAAGCATACACTGCATCTGGTTTAGAGCCATTGGTATTGATATTGATACTACCCTTATCGGTATGCTTTCTCATTTCAATGATTGATTCACGAATGGTCTCCCACATTAATAATGGTTCGCCTTCGCAACCTTGTCCAAAACTTACAATCGGAAATGGAGCGTTCATTAAATGTGGAACAGTAAATTCTACAATCTCTTCTGCCGTTGGTTTAAACGTTAATCGATCCTGTGTTGATACAATGCTTTCTTCTGCTGGTTGAAATGAAATGCAGCCTATACAGTTTGCATTACAAGCAGGAGATGTTGGAATTGGGCATTCCCATCTTCCTAAAGAAAAATTTCTTGCAGCGGGACAATGATATGTCATACAACAATTCTCCATTAAATGTTTTACCAGTCTATTTTCGGGGTATGCACTTAATAAATGATTAGCACCTTTTGCTATTAAGTGGTCGTTGTATCCGGCAGATTCTTGACGAATGTCTTTTTCTATTCTAATTGCTGGAACATAGTTTTTATTATTTCTCCAACCTACTGCCGTGTAACAAAACAAAGGTAGTAATGGAGCATCGGGCATTGTTTCGTAAGCTGCAATAAAAAGACCGGTATGTGCAGGTGGAATAAAAGCTGCTACAGCCCATCCTTTTTCGCATAAACGCATTTCACCAGAAGCAACATCAATTCCTATACTTCTTCTTCCGGGTAATTCATATAAGTTACCACCTTCAGGTAATTCGATCCAAAGATCTTCCGGCACTTCAAATGCATCCCACCCAGCTCTACCAACTGCATAAAGCGTTTCATCTTCAAAAATATTTCCTTCTCCATCGGAGTAAAGTAAGAATGGGGTATTTGCCATAATTCTATTAACTTTCAATTACAGTGTTGCTTTTTTTAATCTGCTCTTTTGCAAATTCATTAAATTCTTTTTCCACTTGTTCGGTTACTTCTGCGTCAACTTCTTTTTGAATGAGTTGATTGTTTTTAAAATCGATAGTAAGTAATCCATCCTTTAAAATCACATTATTAATATCGTTCCAACCATGTCTTTTTTTTGGGAAGCTATTTTGTACAATTTCTAATTCATCAAAAGCTATTTCTTGAGGGAATTTAACTTGTTTTTCTAAAACAGCTGCCATTAAATAAATTAAAGAAATCCAAATGCCATCTTTTTGAAAATACCATCCAGTAGCTGCAAATAATAATGCTAGCCTATATGAAGGAGAAATATTTCTTCTTTTTTGAAGGTTACAAAAAATCCACCAACCTACTATAAATGCAGACATTATTAACGGTAGCATACTGCTTGCAGGTTTTGCATATGCGTTGCCAATAAATCCAATAATTGCTAATAGTAACATCAGCTGACTAATGCCATCAACCTTGTTATTACTTTTCTTTTTTAAAATGATAATATAATCGTAAGTCTTAATCATTATGATACCATTATATTACAAAGTCTCCATAAAATTCTTGCACCTACATTACTGTCCCAATCAGTTTGTCCATTCCCAATTTCAACTAAATCAAAACCAATTAATTCTCTTCCACTTTCTTTTACTTTTCTAATTAAATAAAGAATTTCTTCACTTTCAAACCCTCCAGTAACAGGTGTGCCTGTATTAGGGCAAAGCTTTCTGTCTAAACCATCTATATCAAAACTAATGTATACTTTCTGGGGTAAGTTGTTAATGATCTCATCAACAATTAATTTCCAAGTTTGTCCTTCAAATATTCGCTCTTTAATTAATTTATCGAAATAGGTAATAATTTTAAAATTACTATCGCATATATAATCCCATTCTTGTTCACAATAATCGCGCACACCAACTTGTACTAGTTTTGTAATAGACGGAATTTCTGTTAAAGCATTATGCATAATAGATGCATGCGAGTAATTAAATTCTTCGTATTTAACCCTCAAATCGCAATGCGCATCAATTTGTAAAATACCAAAATCGCCATGCTTTTCAGCTAATGCTTTCATTAATCCTAAAGCTGTACTATGATCGCCTCCAAGAACGGCAACCAATTTGTTTTTATCTAAAAGCGCTTTGCTATTTTCATAAACCCATTTATTCATGAAAGCACTGCCTTCATTTATTTCTTTAAGGCTTTTGCACATGAATTTGTTTTCTTCAATTGCTGAACCTTGTGCTATGAAGTCGATATATAATTCCGCCTCTTTACGTAGGTAATCATTTTTAAAGAGTAATTTCTTATCAATCTCTTTCATATGAAAGCCTTGCTTCCAACCAGCTTTTCCATCAACATCCAATAAATCTACTTGTAAACTAGATTTAAAGATATGATCAGCTGCTCTTGCAGTTCCACCTCCATAGCTTACAGTAACCTCCCAAGGAACAGGTAGTATCACTAAACGTGCATCGTCCTCTGTAAAAGGCAAGCCAAAAATGTTGTTATTGGGATTCGAAATTGCGTTTGGATTAAAGCCAGATAAATCAGTCATGTTAATTGCGTATTGAAAACGGGGTGCAAGTTAATTGCAATTTTTTAATTGAACCTCAGATTCGTTGAACAAAAAACAATATTTTGGTAAAAAATGTGCATACGTTAGGTAAATGCTAAACATTTGATGATTCTGCTGTGTTTGGTTTAACTTTGCACCTCATTACAAAAATATGAAAACTACCCATATAATTATTCTAGTATTGATCGCCGCTGCTATTGCTGTTTTAGTTCAATATTCAGGCGATTTATCAACCTATGAAACCATTGCATCTGCTAAAGAAAAAGAAGGTAAATTTGTAAATCTAATTGCCAAATTAGACCAAAAACAACCTGTTGAGTATGATGCTGTTAAAAATCCGAATTATTTAAGTTTTACTGCAGTAGATACATTGGGCAATTCTATTAAAGTAGTTTACCATGATGCAAAACCTACCGATATGGAAAAAAGCGAAAGAATTGTATTAAAAGGCAAGGTTAAAGATGGATATTTTGATTGTACAAGCATTTTACTAAAATGCCCTTCAAAATATAAAGACGATCCAAAAGCGATGAAGCAATTACAGACGTCTAACTAATTTTTTTTATTTGAATTGATATTTACATGAATTATATAGGAGAGCATTTATTACCAGGTCAGATAGGTCATTTTTTTGCAGTTTTAAGTTTGGTTGCTTCTTTGTTGGCAACCTTTTCTTTTTTTAAAGCAAGCAGACTAGAGAGTACATTATTGTTAAATCCTTGGATCAAACTAGCGCGTATTGCTTTTGGGTTTCTTACAATAAGCATGTTGGCTTTGTTTGGTATTCTTTATTATATCATCTCAAACCATTTGTTCGAATATAAATATGCTTATACTCATAGTGATAGAAGCTTACAAGTAGAATATTTATTAAGCTGTTTTTGGGAAGGGCAGGAAGGAAGCTTTATGTTATGGAGTTTTTGGAACTGTTTTTTGGGATGGATATTAATTTGGAAAGCTCGTAAGTGGGAAGCTGGAACTATGACGGTTATTAGCTTTGTGCAATTTGCATTGGCATCGATGTTAATAGGTATTTACTTTTTTGAAGCAAAAGTAGGAAGCAGTCCTTTTGTATTATTACGTAATGAAATGGATGCTCCAATATTTAGTAGACCAGAATATTTATCTTTTATTAAAGATGGCACAGGATTAAATACTTTATTACAGAACTATTGGATGGTGATACATCCGCCAATATTGTTTTTAGGATTTTCTTCAACTGTTGTTCCATTTGCATTTGCATTTGCAGGGTTAATGAGTAAGGATCATGAGTGGACAAAACCAGCAATACCATGGGCATCGTTTTCTGCTGCAGTATTAGGTACAGGTATTATGATGGGAGCAGCTTGGGCTTACGAAAGTTTATCGTTCGGTGGTTATTGGGCTTGGGATCCTGTAGAGAATGCATCTTTGGTTCCATGGTTAACATTAATTGCAGGATTACATACTAATATGATTTATAAAAGTAGTGGATACTCTTTAAGGCCTACTTATTTTTTCTATATTATCAGTTTTTGTTTAGTACTCTATTCTACCTTTTTAACAAGAAGCGGAATTTTAGGAGACACTTCAGTACATGCTTTTACCGATTTGGGAATGAATACACAGTTACTATTATTTGTGCTTGTATTTTTTGTTCCAGCAATGACACTTTTTTTTATTCGCTATAAATCTATTCCATCAATTGTAAAAGAGGAGAATACTTACAGCAGAGAGTTCTGGATGTTTATAGGTTCTTTGGTTTTATTTTTATCTGCTTCAGTTATTATTGTAAAAACATCTACACCAGTATGGAATAAGTTATTTGGAACCAACATAGCACCACCAGAAGACCCAGAGTTCGCCCATAATCAAATTCAAATTTTTGTTGCAATAATTATTGGATTGCTAACAGCAGTAACTCAATATTTAAAATACAAGGATACTCCGAAGCAACAGTTTTATAAAAAAATAGTTATTCCTACAATTATAGCATTGGCTATTTCATTATGCATTAGCATTTTTGGGGATATCAACTTTGTTAAAAAAGGACCTGGTTTTTTAGGAGCAATTCACATAGCTATATTTTGTGCGGTTTATTCTATTGTTGCAAATACTTCATATATATGGCTTGTATTAAAAGGAAAGATAAAAGCAGCTGGACCTTCTGTGGCTCATATTGGATTTGGTATGATTTTATTAGCCATTCTTATTTCTTCCAGTAAAAAAACTGTACTCAGTTGGAATACTACTGGAGTATCTCCATTACAAGTAGATCCAAAATCAAAAAACAATCCAGCTGGCGATCCTGCTGAAAATCTCACGTTATTTAAAGGAGTTTCAACCGATATGGGAAGGTATATGGTTACTTATACCATGGATACAACAAACCCAAGAGATCGGAAGCGTTATTTTGAAATTGATTTTAAATCGAAAAAAGGCGATGATAATTTTAAATTATATCCCGATGTAATAAAAAATAACAAAGGGATGGAAGGATTTGCTGCTAATCCTGCCGCTAAGCACTATTGGCATAAAGACATATTTGTTTACATCACTTCATTTCAGGAAAATAAAAACGCCGATACCGTTAGTTTTAAAAATAGAGAGATCAAAGTAAAAGACACTATTTTTTATAGCAATGGATTGATGTTTTTAAATAGTGCTTCAATTAATCCTCCCGAAAGAAAAGATCAATATTCTTCAGATGAAACAGCCGTTTTTCTCGATTTTACTATTATTTCTAAAGAGGGTAAAAGATACGGTGCTAACCCGGGAATAGTATTAAAAGGGCAGGAGTTAAGGGCTATTACAGATACCGTATTGTCTCAAAGCTTGATTCTTAAGTTTAATAAAGTTATTGACCAAAAAACGGGCAAATTAGAGATTGGGGTAAAAGAAACTGGTAATATTACTGATCTGCTTACACTAAAAGTTTACGAATTTCCAATGATTAATATGCTGTGGCTTGGTATTTTAGTAATGGTAGTTGGATTTGTTTTATCCATTATCCAAAGGGTTAAAGTAAAAGGTAAAACTTCAGTTAGTTCATAGCTGGAAAGGTTACTTTTTTTGGATCATGGTATTAATATCAGTCAATTTGGCTAATTTTATATCAGTTGAAAAAACTACATTATCATATTATTCTCTTTATAACGCTGTTTATTACTTCTGCAAGCGTTAAAGTTGCGGCTCAACAAAGCGATTTAGACACCTTAAAAGTTAGTGCTTATATTACTCCAGAAGGTGATACAATAGGACAATCTTATTTGCCACCTGTTTTAGTTTATGGAAGGATGACTAGGCAATGGAGGAATTATTGGGCAGATTGGACTCGATTAAGGAATGCGGTTTATGTAACATATCCTTACGCAAAATCTGCAAGTAGAATAATGAATGAGATTAATGCTAAGTTGGTTAATGTTACTGATAAAAGTAAAAGAAGAGCAATTATAAAAGAAAGAGAAAAAGATCTTAAAAAAGAATTTACCGATAAGCTTACCAATCTTTCAGTATATCAAGGAAAAGTATTGATGAAACTAATCAATAGAGAAACAGGTAATAATTGTTATGAAATTATTAATGAATTCAAGGGTTTTATTAGCGCTGCATTTTGGCAAACTATCGCCGTTGTTTTTGGAAGTAATTTGAAGCAATCTTATGAACCGGCCAGCAAGGATCTGGATATGGAAAAGATTGTAAGAGATGTTGAAGTAATGTACGGTTACAGAAGTACGTCATAGTCTTTCAACAATTCAATGAATTTTTTTCTTGGTATCATAGTTGCGCCTAAGCTTTCTAAATGGCTTGTATATACTTGGCAATCTATTAATTGAACTCCTTCCTTTTTTAACAATTCTACATAAAGTATAAATGCAAATTTGCTAGCGTTAGTAATTTTACTAAACATGCTTTCTCCAAAAAAAACGTTGCCTAATTTAATTCCGTATAGTCCACCTACCAATTCACCATTAAGCCAAGTTTCTGCGCAATGAGCATATCCTAAATTATATAATTGAGTGTATGCATTTTCAACTTCATTGGTAATCCATGTTCCTGACTGGCCTTCTCTTGGTAGTGATTTACAATTAAGTATTACATTGGCAAATGAAGTATTGGTCTTGAATTGGAAATGATTTTTTTTAATGAGTTGATGCATGCTTTTACTGATTAGCATTTTCTCTGGAAACAATACAAATCTTGGATCAGGACACCACCAAAGTGGGGTTTCACCTTCGAACCAAGGGAAAATACCATGTTGATACGCGTATAAAATTCTTTCAGGAGATAGATCGCCGCCCATTGCGAGTAACCCATCTGATTGAGCGTCTTCAACAGGAGGGAACCAGATTTTATTAGTGAGAATTTGCATTAGTCAGTAATCTCCACTGTTGCGCCAATTCCTCTTTCGGTTATGGAGTTGCACATAGGCTTAAGGGTATCGTAATCTCCAGATTTAACTGCGTATTTGCCTTTATGGTGAATAAATAAGGCACATTGTTCTGCTTGTTCTTTATTGTGGCCACAAACTTCTATAAGGGTTTCTATTACCCATTCGAATGTATTTACTTCATCATTCCATACAACTAAGCTGTAAGATGTAGCTAGAGCAGTATCGACTTCAAAAGCTTCCCAAGGTTTGGGTGATATGGAGGAAAATGCAAAAGACATAATGCAAATGTAAGATTTGCCTAAATAAAATGAGTGTTTTAAAAGAATAGTCTAAAAAAGCATAATTTTTTTTGGCAGTTAGTCCACAGACCTTATTTTTGCACTCCCAAACAATTAAGGGAGCATAGCTCAGTTGGTTTAGAGCATCTCGTTTACACCGAGAGGGTCCGCGGTTCGAACCCGTGTGCTCCCACAAAGACTTCATAATTTTATGGAGTCTTTTTTATGCATATTTTCCAAGTATATATACTTTAAAGTCTTATTTATGTAGATATTCTTATCTTGTTCTAATAAATTAGTATGAAATCATTACCACATATTTTATCAGAGCTAGAAGAAAAACTATCATATAGTGATCTTATAAATCCTATTATTTCTGCAACATCCGTAGGATGGCATATCGATCATAGTTTGATGGTAATTAATCAAATTATTAAAGCTGTTAATTTATCTGAACCCAAAGAGTATGAATGGAAATTTAATAGTAAAAGGCTTATCGTTTTTACATTAAATAAAATACCAAGAGGAAAGGCAAAAGCACCAAAAGCAGTGATTCCTGTGGATGAGTTTGATACCGATTCAGTCCGCGCAAAATATATAAAAGCAAAAGAAAATATTGAGTTATTGAAAGAGCTTCATCCCAATAAATTTTTTATGCATCCCTTTTTTGGAAAGTTAAATGTGAAACATACTTTCAAAATGATTCAACTGCATACTAATCATCATTTGCATATTATTAAAGACATCATTTCATCTGTCGATTAATTGTTATTAATTATTCAAATAGAAGAACCTCTAGCAACTAAGGTTGATTTTATTATTATATGTTCATTTGGAATAAATGTCCTGTTTTTATCAAGATGTTTAATCAAAATGCTAGCTGCTTCTCTGCCCATTTCAAAAGCAGGTTGTGTAATTGCACTTAAAGATGGCGACATTAAATGAGCAGTAGCAAGATTTGAAAAGCAAATAATTTTTAGGTCTTTGGGTATATTAATTTTTAAATCATTGCATACTTCATATACTGTGATAGCCAGCTTCTCAACAGAGGCAAAAATAGCATCTGGTCTATTTTTACTACTTAATAATTTCTTTATTTTTAAATAATTAGCCGAATCATTATTAGTGCATTTAATTGAATATGACTTGTTGAACTGAATATTGTGTTTATTAAGTGCTTCTAAATAACCTTGCATTCTTTTATTATCAATACTAAGTATATCAGAAATAGAAAGAAATGAAATTTGTTTACTTCCATTAATGATCAAGTGTTCTGTTGCAAGCAGTCCTGCTGTAAAATCGTCTGTAGTTACTTTTGCAGTTTCAATTTCGTGACAGATTCTATCAAAGAACACAATTGGAATATTATTTTGAGCGAGTTCAAATAGATGAGCGTAATCTTTTGTTTCCATCGAAAGAGACATTAATACGCCTCCAACTCTTCCACTTTGTAAATGTTTAACAATATTTACTTCTTTTTTAAAATCTTCATGGGTTAAATATATCAATACATGGTAATCGTTTTCTTGGGCAATAGATTCTATTCCATTAATGGCCAATGAAAAAAAGTTATTCGCAATTTCTGGGATAACAACTGCAATCGTTTTACTCTTTTGCCTCCTTAAACTGCTAGCATTGGGATTTGGTTGATAGTTTAATTTTTTTGCAAGTGCTTGAACCCTTATTTTGGTAGACGCTCCAATTTCATGACTATCTCTAAGTGCTTTTGAAACAGATGAAATAGATAAGTTTAATTGTTGTGCTAATTTTTTTAGGTTGGTATTTTCCATGAATAATCGTTAAATCAATGATTTTGTTAAAAAAACTCAAATTAGTTTAAAACAAAGTGAATTTACGAAAATCAACTACAACCTTTTCGTAAATAAATATTGATGTTATAGTATTTTCTTCGCCAAATTGATACAATTTACTTTAGTATTCACTAAAACGATTGCTATGCTATTCAGAAAACTGACTTTTCTGTTCATTGTATGCTTGCTGAGTATTACCAGCTTTGCTCAAACAAAAAAAATTACCGGTAAGGTTTTTGCATCAGATGGAACTGTTCTTTCGGGCGCATCTGTAAATGTAAAAGGAGAAAAATCTACTCAAATTACTAAAGAAAATGGCCAATTTAGTATTGATGTTCCAACTACAGGTAATCCTAAGTTGGTAGTTAGCTTTATTGGTTATGAACTTCAAGAAGTAGTTGTTTCCAATCAATCTGATTTATCTATTACACTTCAAAAAGAAGACAATAATTTGTCTGATGTTGTTGTAGTTGGATACGGAACTCAAAAGAAAAAAGATGTAACAGGTTCTGTAGCATCTATTCCTAAGGAAAGATTGCAACAATTGCCTAATACCAATATAGCTCAAGCTTTACAAGGATCTGTACCTGGTTTGCAAATTAATACCAATGCAGGTGGGGCAGAAGGCAAAGTATGTTATAGATGAAAAATATACGCTCCATATTCCATTTACAAGTAATCTTGAAGGTGTTGCTCCATTGTTGTGTGCAGGAATAACTACTTATTCTCCTTTGCGATATGCTGGTGTTGGCAAAGGACATAAAGTTGCAGTATTAGGTTTAGGCGGATTAGGGCATATGGCCGTAAAGTTTGCAGCTTCTTTTGGTGCTGAAGTAACCATGTTGAGTACATCTCCTTCTAAAGAACAAGATGCAAAAAGATTAGGAGCTCATCATTTTGTTTTAACAACTGAAGCAGAACAATTAAAGCCTTTGAAAAATAGTTTTGATTTTATTTTAAATACAGTTGCTGCCAAGCATGATTTAAATAAGTTTTTAGATTTACTAAAAGTCGAAGGCAAAATGTTGATTGTAGGAATTCCACCAGAGGATAATGAATTTGGTTCTGCAAAAATAATTTCGAAGCGTAGGAGTATTATTGGCTCTATGATTGGTGGCATTAAAGAAACTCAAGAGATGCTAGATTACTGCGCAGCAAATAATATTTTTTCGGATGTTGAAGTGATATCAATGAATGAGGTTAATGAAGCGTATACTCGTATTTTAAAATCAGATGTTAAATATCGTTTTGTAATTGATATGAAAACTTTATAATTTAAATGTTAATCATGAAAAATTCAAGAAGAAATTTTATTACAAAAACTGCAATGGGTTCTGTAGGTCTTGCATTAGGCAGTTTTACAAATAGTTTATCTGCTAAGAGTTATTCAAGAATAATAGGTTCTAATGAACGAATTAATTTGGCAATACTAGGTTTAGGTCGCAGGTTGACTGCATATTATGAGCCAATTGGATTAAAAGAAAGTAATGTTGAGCTTGTTTACTTGTGTGATGTAATGAAGAAACAACGAGAAGCTGCTGTTGGTAAATTTTCAAAATTCATCAACTATACACCTAAGTTAGAAAATGATTTTCGAAAAGTTTTTGCAGATAAACAAGTTGATGCTGTAATTAATGCAACACCCGACCATTGGCACACACCAGGTTCTATAATGGGTGTGCAAGCTGGAAAGCATGTTTATGTAGAAAAGCCTTGCAGTCACAATCCTCGTGAAGGTGAGTTGCTTGTTGAAGCTCAAAAAAAATATGGTAAAATAATTCTTATGGGGAATCAGCAACGTTCTGCTGTTGAATCTATCGACATTATTAAGCAAATTCATAATGGAGTAATCGGAAATGCTTATAAAGCTGTAGCATTTTATACGAATGATAGAGGAGAATGTCCTGTTCAAAAGCCTGCACCTGTACCCGAAGGGTTGGACTGGGAATTGTTTCAAGGACCTGCACCACGTAGGGATTACACACATGATACATGGGATTATAACTGGCATTGGTATGGATGGAATTATGGTACTGCAGAAACCGGTAACAATGCAACTCATGAATTAGATATAGCACGTTGGGCTTTACAAACAGAATTTCCTGAGCATATTTCTGTAGAAGGAGCTAAAAGACATTTTGTAAATGATGGATGGGAAATGTATGATACAATGGATGCTACTTTCCGTTTCCCAAATAATAAAATAATTCAATGGGATGGTAAAAGCAGAACAGGATACAAAACATACGGAAGTGTTAGAGGTACAATTATTTATGGATCTAATGGAAGTGTTTATGTAGATCGAGATGGGTATAAATTGTACGACCGTAATGGTAAACTAATAAAAGAGGGAAAAGCTGCATTTCCTGAAGGAGGAACAACTTTAGGTGGTGGTGGAGGAATGACTACCATGCATGTGGTTAATTTTTTTGATGCTATTAGAGGCAAGGCTAAGCAAGTTACATCAATTGAAGAAGGAGTTAAAAGCACTTTACTCTGTCATTTAATAAACATCGCTTACAGAACTAATAAGGATTTAAAAATCAACCCCGAAAATGGTCATATTCTCGATAAAGAAGCAATGAAATTATGGTCGAGAGATTATGAAAAAGGTTGGGAAATAAAACTTTAATTCTTTTAATTATTGATAATTTTTTAAATACTAAAATGGCAAAGAAATATTTATTAATCCTGCTTGTTTCGTTTTTAATGCAACAAACTTTTGGTCAGAAGAAAGCTGAAAATTGGCGAAGTCTTTTTAATGGTAAAGATTTAAAGGGCTGGAAAAAATTGAACGGTACAGCTCCGTATAGCATGCAAAATGGTGAAATTGTTGGAACAACTGTGCCAAATTCTCCCAATACATTTTTAGCAACAGAAATAGAATATGGCGATTTTATATTTGAAGTTGATTTGAAAGTAGATGATCGGATGAATTCTGGTATTCAATTTAGGAGTGAAATAAAAGATGCCAACGACAAGTGTGTAGTTACTGATAAAAAAACACCTGAACGCGTACATGGGTATCAAATGGAAGTAGATCCATCAGACAGAGGATGGAGCGGTGGTATTTATGATGAAGCACGGAGAGGTTGGTTGTATTCTATGGAAAATAATCCATCAGCAAAAAATGCTTTTAAAAATAATCAGTGGAATCATTACAGAATTGAATGTATTGGCAATAGCATAAGAACCTGGGTTAATGGAATTGCATGTGCTCATATTATAGATGATATGACCTCAAAAGGTTTTATTGCATTACAAGTACACGGTATAACTGATGCAAAAAATGCAGGTGAAGAAATTCGTTGGAAAAATATTAGAATTCAAACTACAAATTTAAAACCAAGTGCTGCCGACAATTTATTTGTTGTAAATCTTATTCCTAATAATTTATCGGATGAAGAAAAGAAAAGCAATGTTCGATTACTTTGGGATGGAATAACTACCAATGGTTGGAGAGGTGCTTATAAAACTACTTTTCCTGAAAAAGTATGGTATATTAAAGACGGTACATTAAATGTTAAGGGGAGTAATGGTGCCGAATCTGCTAATGGCGGAGATATAGTTACAAACGATGAATTTCATGCTTTTGATTTGCAATTTGAATTTCAAATTTCTGATACGGCTAATAGTGGTATAAAATATTTTGTTACCGAAAAAGAGAACAATGCTGGTTCTGCAATAGGTTTAGAATATCAAATTTTAGATGACGATAAACACCCCGATGGTAAGTTAGGATCGATAGGTAATAGGACTATGGCTTCGCTTTATGATTTAATTCCAGCTAAAAGAATAGGTGAAAATAGAAGAGAAAAAATTCCAATAGGTCAATGGAATCGCGGAAGAATTATTGTTTTTCCTGATGGAAGAGTAGAGCACTGGATTAATGGATGGAAAGTTATAGAATATCAAAGGGGAACACAATATTTCTATGCCCTTGTTGCAAAAAGTAAATATGTAAACTGGCCAAAATTTGGTATGGCTGATAAAGGGCATATTCTTTTGCAAGAGCATGGATCTCATGTAGCTTACAGAAGTATTAAGATTAAGGAATTATAATGTTAAAATAAATTAATAATAAACGATGTTAACATTACAAAACAAATCAATAGTTGTAACTGGTGGAACTGGTATTTTGGGTAAAGCTTTTATTGAAGCTATTGCAGATGAAGGTGGCAATATTGGTATAATGGGAAGAAACAAAATAGTGGCAGAAGAAAGGGCACATGCCATCAATGCAAAGGGTGGTAATGCTATTCCTTTAATTGCAGACGTGAGCAAAGAAGATGAGTTAGTTGCCGCTAAGGAAACTATGCTTAAAAAGTATGGTGCAATTCACGGATTAGTAAATGGTGCTGGTGGAAATATACCCGAAGCTGTAGTTAAACCAGGTGAAGATATTTTTTCATTGAATATGAGCGCTATTGAAAAAGCGGTCAACTTAAATTTGATGGGAACAATTTTGCCAACTCAGATTTTTGGCAAATCAATTTCCGAGCAAAGTGGAGGAAGTATTATAAATATTTCATCCGTAAGTGCATCTAGTGCTTTAACTAGAGTGTTGGGTTATAGTTTAGGTAAATCTGCAATAGATTGTTACACCCGTTGGATGGCTGTTGAACTGGCCAATAGGTATGGAGATAAAATTCGCATGAATGCAATCATGCCAGGCTTTTTTCTAACAGAACAAAACAGGACGTTATTAACTAATGAAGACGGAACTTATACCGAACGAGGCGGGTTGATAATTCAAAATACTCCCTTTAAAAGAATGGGTCATCCAGACGAATTAAAAGGTGCGCTCATTTGGCTACTAAGTGATGCTTCTAAATTTGTTACTGGTACTATTGTTTCTGTTGATGGTGGCTTTTCTGCTTTTAGTGGAGTTTAAAAAAATATAAAAACTTGAACATAAAATATTATTTTATCATCATTCTATTTTCTATTCTGCTTTTTAACAATAAAGTAGAAGCTAAAATTGTATTACCATCTTTCTTTGGCAACAACATGGTATTGCAACAACAAAGTAATGTTCCTCTTTGGGGTACAGCTGAAAAAAACGGGATCATCACTTTATTTACTTCTTGGAATAAAAAAGTAAGTACAGTAAGGGCTGATGTAAACGGCAAGTGGAAAATATTTGTACAAACTCCAAAAGCTGGAGGGCCATTTGTAATAACAATAAAAGATAAAGAAACAACTATACTTAATAATGTAATGGTAGGTGAAGTTTGGTTTTGTTCTGGGCAATCTAATATGGAAATGCCTATGAGGGGATTTAAAAATCAACCTGTATTGAACAGTAATGAAATATTGCTGGATGCAGATAATATTAACCTTCGCTTATTAACTGTTAAAAGAAATACCTCGGCTAATCCATTGGATACCATTAATGGCGACTGGAAAATTTCTAGTACCGAATCAGCAAAAGAATTCAGTGCGGTTGCTTATCAATATGGCGCCATGTTGCAAAAAAAATTAAATGTTCCTGTGGGAATCATTGTTAGTTGTTGGGGAGGAACAATGATTGAGTCGTGGATGAGCAAAGAAATGCTGATGCCTTTTTCTGAAATAAATATCCCATCGTCTATTGATACGGTAAAAGAAAAACATAAATTTCCTACAACTTTATTTAATGCTATGATAGCACCCATTGTTGGATATGGCATTAAAGGTTTTTTATGGTACCAGGGCGAAAGTAACCGACACGAAACAGAATTATATGCAAAACTATTCCCTGCTATGGTTTCGGGGTGGAGAAAATTATGGGACACCAAAACTACTTTGCCTTTTTATTATGTTCAAATAGCACCATTTGGCAGTAAAGACTCAACACGTAGCGGAAAGCATATAAGAGAAGTTCAATTACAGTCAATGAACAACATTCCAGATGCAGGAATGGCTGTTACTATGGATGTTGGTGATGAAACATATATTCATTTTTCAGACAAAACAACGGTAGCCAAAAGATTATTTTATTGGGCTTTGGCAAAAACATATCAGTATAAAGGGGTTGAATATTGTGGCCCCATTTATAAAAATATAAAAATTACAAATAATAAAATAAATGTTTTTTTCGACTACGTCGAAAATGGATTAACATCATATGGAAAAGAATTGCAAAACTTTGAAATAGCTGGTACAGATAAAATATTTTATCCTGCTAAGGCAATAATTACTATTGATAAAACTGTGCAGGTTTGGAATGATGTAATAAAGAATCCAGTTGCTGTAAGATATGCATTCAAGGAATTTGCTAAAGGTGATTTGTATAATAATGGAGGCTTGCCAGCTTCATCATTTAGAACAGATAATTGGTAAAAAATTAAATTACAATGAACAATTATTTAATGATTCAAACAATGCGGTGGTATGGTCCAAATGACCCGGTTAGCTTAATTGATATTAAGCAAGCTGGTTGCACTGGTATTGTAACTGCATTGCATCACATACCCAATGGAGAAGTGTGGACTGTAGAAGAAATTCAAAAAAGAAAAGCAATTGTTGAAGCTGTTGGTTTAACGTGGGATGTTGTTGAAAGTGTTCCAGTACACGAACATATTAAAACGCAGTTTGCAGGATTTGAAATATATATTGAAAATTATAAGCAGTCCATTAAAAATTTAAGTTTGTGTGGGATAAATATTATCACTTACAATTTTATGCCAGTAATGGATTGGACAAGAACTGATTTGGCATATCCCATGCCTGATGGTTCAATGGCTTTATTGTTTGAGAATGCTGCATTTATTGCATTTGATTTATTTATCTTAAAAAGAAAAGGAGCGGAGCAAGATTATTCAGCTGAACAAGTTGCTAAAGCTACAACAAGATTTGAAAGCATGAATGATGCAGATAAATTATTGTTGGAACAAAATATTATAAAAGGTTTGCCAGGCAGTGAAGAAAGTTTTACTGTTGAACTATTTCAACTTGCATTAGATAAATACAAAGGGATTGATGCTGATAAACTGAGAAGTAATTTAATTTATTTTTTAAAACAAATCATACCTATTGCAGATGAGTGTAAAGTTAAAATGGTAATACATCCCGATGATCCTCCATATCCTATATTAGGCTTGCCTCGTGTGGTAAGTACTGCAAAAGATATAGAAGCATTAATTAAGGCTGTTCCTTCAACTAATAATGGATTATGCTTTTGTACAGGAAGTTTTGGAGTTCGTTCTGATAATGATTTGCCAGCCATGGTAAAACAATTTGGTGATAGAATTAACTTCTTGCATTTAAGAAGTACCAAAAGAAATGTGGATGGTGATTTTTATGAGGATAATCATTTGGAAGGTGACGTAAATATGTATGCAGTTGTTAAAGAAATAATTGCAGTAATGCAAAAAAGAAATATTTCAATTCCAATGAGGCCAGATCATGGTCACCAGATGTTGGATGATTTAAAAAAGAAAACAAACCCAGGATACAGTGCCATAGGGAGATTAAGGGGATTGGCAGAATTAAGAGGACTAGAAATGGGAATATATAAATCACTTTATAGTTAAAAAGATGGACCAATTTATTACCGACAATTTTTTATTGGAGAATAGTTTTGCAGTAAAACTATATCATGATTATGCAGCTAAAATGCCTATAATCGATTATCATAATCATCTATCTCCTCAAATGATTGCAGATGATTATAAATTTGATAACATTACTGTTACATGGTTAAATGGAGATCACTATAAGTGGCGTGCAATGCGCGCAAATGGGGTTAATGAACAATTTTGCACAGGTAATGCTTCCGATTGGGAAAAGTTTCAACAATGGGCTGAAACAGTTCCGTATACAATGATGAATCCGTTGTTTCACTGGACTCAATTAGAATTGAAAAGATATTTTAATATTGATGAGTTGCTTCAACCCAATAGTGCAAAAAGAATATTCGATCAGTGTAATGAACAACTTAAAGAAAACACCTATTCAGTAAAGAATTTACTACTTAAAATGAACGTTCAATTTGTTGGAACAACAGATGATCCATTGGATGATTTATCGTTTCATCAACAAATTAGTCTGCAAGCATTTGAAATTAAAGTAAAACCCTCTTTTCGTCCCGATAAAGCAATCAATATTAATAACGCTGCTACTTTCAACGACTACATTGGTAAATTAGCTAAGATTACCGAAATCGATATTCATAGTTTTGACGATTATGTAAAGGCATTGAAGAATCGACATGATTATTTTCATTCACATGGTTGTACCGTTTCCGACCATGGTGTTGAACAATTGTATGCAGTTGATTTTTCTCATTCGGAACTCGAGCTAATTTTCCGAAATGTGCAGCAAGGGATTAACCCTGATAAAGATTCCATTGCTAAATTCAAATCAGCCATGCTTACATTTTTATCTGAATGGAATTTCGAAAAAAACTGGGTCCAACAATTTCACATAGGACCAATTAGAAACAATAATACTCGTATGTTTAAATTGCTTGGTGCAGATACTGGCTGGGATTCTATGGGTAATTCGGTTGACCTGCAATCAATTGCTATTTTTTTAGATCGATTAGATCAACAAAACAAATTAACTAAAACTATCCTATACAGCATTAACCCGAATGACAATGATGCATTGGCAACTATGGTTGGAAACTTTAATGATGGCAGCTATCCTGGTAAAATACAATTAGGTGCAGCGTGGTGGTTTAATGATCAAATGGATGGTATGATTCAACACCTAAAATCGGTAGGTAATATGGGATTATTGAGCAGATTTATAGGAATGCTTACCGATTCGAGAAGTTTTTTATCATTTCCAAGGCATGAATATTTCAGAAGAATATTGTGTAATTTATTGGGCACTGAAATTGCAAAAGGAAGACTGCCAAATGATGAAAAATGGGTAGGAGCAATGGTACAGGATATCTGCTACCTAAATGCCAAAAAGTATTTTGAATTATAAAGAACAATGCGTTTACATGATTGAATTAATAAATAGGGCTAATAACTTTTTAAAAAATACGGCAATCTGCATTAATGGTGAGTCTTATACGTATGCTGAATTAAAAGAACAATCAGCTGAATTGGCTATGCATTTATTATTGGAGAAAGCTGATTTAGAAGAGGCACGGATTGTTTTTATGATTAATCCAGGATTTGATTACGTAAAAGTTCAATGGGCAATTTGGCAAGCTGGTGCTATTGCAGTTCCAATGTGTTTAACGCATCCATTTCCATCTTTGCAATATGTATTAGAAGATACTGGTGCTGAAATAATTGTACTAAATGAAGTTTATGCTGCAATATTTCAATCATATGCAAAAGAGCATTCAATTCGCATTATAATTATTGAAGAGGAGATAGAAAAAATCCAAAAGCAACTTCCATCAATTGATGATTCAAGGAGAGCCATGATTTTGTACACGAGCGGTACAACTAATAAGCCAAAAGGTGTGGTAACATCACACGCAAATATAAAAGCGCAAATCAGTTCATTGGTTACAGCTTGGAAATGGTCAGCTAAAGATCACATCATTTGTGTTTTGCCATTGCACCATGTTCATGGAATAATTAATGTAATAGGTTGTGCTTTATGGAGTGGGGCTGCCTGTACTTTTTTGTCTTCCTTTTCTGAACAAGAAATTTTTAAGTATTTTAAAAACGGATCGATTAATTTGTTCATGGCAGTGCCTACTATATATCATAAACTCATTGCTTATTTTGATGGATTATCAAAAGATGATCAGTTGGTATTATATACTGCAATGACACAATTCAGGCTAATGGTTTGCGGCTCTGCTGCTTTGCCAATATCTGTAATGGAAAAATGGGAGGCCATAAGTGGACAAAGATTATTGGAAAGATATGGGATGACGGAAATAGGTATGGGGTTAAGTAATCCATACGAGGGAGATAGAAGAGCAGGTAATGTAGGATTGCCTTTGCCGGGTGTTGAAGTAATGTTGGCCAACGAACATTACCAACCATCATTGCCAGACGAACCTGGAGAAATATTAATCAAAGGCAATACTGTTTTTAAAGAGTATTGGAAAAATTCAAAAGTTACGGAAGAATCATTTACTGCAGATGGGTGGTTTAAAACAGGAGATATTGCGGTAATTGAAAACGGCTATTACCGAATTATGGGTAGGAATTCTGTTGATATAATTAAGTCGGGTGGATATAAAATTTCTGCTTTAGAAATTGAGGAAGTGCTCAGGAATAATGATTCAATTATTGATTGTGCTGTAATTGGAATTCCAGATGAAGAGTGGGGTGAATTGATAGTTGCAGCTGTAGTTTCAAAAGAGCCAGCATTAGATACACAGCAACTTAATTTATGGTTAAGATCTCAAATTGCATCTTATAAAACACCTCGTAAGTATATTCAAGTAAATGAATTACCTCGAAACGCAATGGGCAAAGTATTAAAAGGAGAAGTAAAAAAATTATTTATATAAATATGAAAAAAATATTTGCACTCGGATTACTGTTTTTTATAACAACACAACTTGAAGCTCAGAAAAGATACAAGTCTGAACTATTTCAACAAATTGATTCAGTAAAAAATATTGAATACGGAGCAGCTATTAATTTAAAAGGTAATAATGAAAAGTTATTGTTAGATGTTTTTCTTCCTCCCAAAGAAGATACCCTAAAACTTAGACCATTAATCATATTTATTCATGGAGGTGGGTTTAAAAACAATTCTAAAACAGGTTCATATAGCGCAACCATTTGCAATAGTTTTACTAAAAAGGGATATGTAACTGCATCTCTTGATTATCGATTAGGAGTTGGTGCTGAAAGCACTAATAAAGACTATGCTGAAGCTTTATATCGCGGTCAACAAGATGGTAAAGCTGCCGTTCGTTATTTCAGGAAAAATGCTGCTCAGTTTGGGATAGATACTTCGCAAATTTTTATTACTGGTACTTCTGCTGGTTCCAAAATTTGTTTGGCAATGGCTTATATGGATGAATCAGAAGTTCCTTCAGAAATTGATCAAAAAAAATGGGGTTCTATAGAAGGAAATAGTGGTAATGAGGGTTATTCTTCAAAAGTGCATGGAGTATTAAATTTATGGGGATGTTTAATAAATTATAAATGGATTAATAAAGGAGATGCACCGTTATTTAATGCTACTGGAACAGCTGATAAAACTGTGCCTTATGATAGTTCTTTTGATTATCATGGAATGAAATATGGTTCATTAATTTTATACGAAAGATGTTTGTCTGTTGGTGTTCCAACAGGTTATCGACCATTTTTTGGAGCTGGACATACTTTAGATAATAATAAAATTAAACAAGATAGCTGTATCAAATCTATGTCTGATTGGTTATACACACAACTAAAAATTGTTAAAGGAAACAATCAAGAAGGAGTATTTAGATGGGAAAAAGATATTAATGTTTTTGATAGTTTAAACAGGGTTGAAAAGTATTCAAAAAACTCGATTATGTTTATTGGTAGTTCCTACATAAGATTATGGGAAAATATTAGAGCTGATTTAGAATACAATGATATTATTCATAGAGGATTTGGAGGATGTAATTTTAGGGATGCTGCTTATTATATTAAAAGGATTGCATATCCCCATCAACCAAAAGCAATTTTTATTTATGTAGGGAATGATATTGTTGCAAGTGAAAAAGATAAAGCACCAGATCAAGTGTTGGAATTGTATAAATATATTGTGAAATGCTTGAGACAAAAATTTCCAACTATTCCTATTACTTTTTTACAGATTTCTCCCAATGAAAGGCGATGGGCGGTATGGAATAAAATTACTAGCGCAAATGATTTAATTAAAGCCTATTGTGCTTCTGAACCAAAATTGTTTTACATTTCATCTGCAGATCAGTTTTTAGGAAAAGATGGATTGCCTATTACAAAATATTTTAGAGACGATAAATTGCATTATAATATTGAAGGATACAAAGTTTGGGGCAATCATATTAAACAATTGGTAAAAGAAATTTCAAATAAATAAAATATGAAAATATACGGTGTTGCCATTCTGGCCTGTTGTTTTCTTGTTGGTCATATTACAGGTGATGCACTCGGACGATTGTTTAATATGAATGGGAATTTAGGCGGTGTAGGTTTCGCAATGTTGCTTTTGGTTTTAGTGCATGATTATAGTCAAAGAAAAAAAATATTGATGCCTGAATCTGAAAACGGAATTCTGTTTTGGAATTCTATGTATATACCTGTTGTTGTTGCAATGTCGGCTTCGCAAAATGTTAAGGCAGCAATTTCTGGAGGTTGGTTAGCCTTGTTGGTAGGGGTATTTGCAACAGCTGCATGTTTTGCTTTAATTCCATTTATAGATCAAATTGCTAAAAAAAGAAGTATAAAATCTGCATGAAAGAAATTATTTCCATCTTAGATAAAAACGGTTTTGTATTTGCGCTGTTGATTGTTGGATTGATCATTTATATTTCTGTAATATTATCCAAAAAAGTAACCAACCAAAAAGTTCCAGGTGCAGCTATTGCTATAAGCATAGGATTAGTACTCGCTTATTTTGGTGGGGATAAAGGATTGGCTTCAATTCCTGCTTTTTCTGGACTTGCATTTTTAGGAGGTTCGATGATGCGTGATTTTGCAATTGTTTCAACCTCTATGGGTGCAAGCTTTCAGGAGATCAAAAAAACAGGATTTGTTGGTTTAATCTGTTTGGTATTAGGTACTTTAATTGCATTTATAGTAGGAGGGACTTTTGCTTATTTTATGGGGTATACAGATGCTAAAAGTATTGCTACCATTGGAGGTGGGGCTTGTACTTTTATTGTTGGTCCTGTTACAGGTGGAGCAGTTGGCGCAAGTTCAGATGTAATAGCAATTAGTATTGCTATTGGAGTAATTAAATCAATAATCGTAACAATTTCTACTCCGTTTCTTGCAAAACGTTTGGGAATAGATAATCCGCAAACAGCTATGATTTTTGGTGGATTGGTAGGCTCTACTAGTGGTGTATCTGCGGGGTTAGCAGCAACAGATTTAAAATTGGTTCCTTATGGCGCATTAACCGCTACATTTCATACTGCAGTGGGATGCCTGTTATGTCCATCTATACTTTACTTATTGGTACGTTTATTGGTTCCAGGAAGCGTTTAATAAATCTCCACTATCATCTCTACTTCAACTGCCATATTATTGGGTAGGGTATTGGTGCCAATTGCTGAACGAGCATGTTTTCCTTTTTCTCCTAAAATCAACACCATTAAATCTGAAAATCCGTTCATTACTTTTGGTTGATCGTAAAAAGTAGCAGCACTATTTACAAGACCAAGCACTTTTACAATTTGTTTTATTTTACTTAATTCTCCCAATTCATTTTTTAAAACTGCCAATTGATTAATCGCAACCAATCTTGCTGCTTCGTAACCGTTTTCGATTGTTAAGTCTTGCCCCAGTTTCCCTAGAATATAGTTGCCATCAGATTTTAGCGGGCCTTTTCCTGAAAGAAATAATAGGTTACCAACTCTAACTACATTTACATAATTGGCAATTGGAGAACCAACTTTTGGAAGTATAATACCTGATTTTACTAAGTTTTCTTCTGGAGTTTGCGCATTGGCGAAATTAATAATAAGTAGAAGTAAAATTGACAAGGTTATTTTTTTCATAATAGGTAATTTAAGTATTTATAGTTTAATAAACATTAGATGGGCATTTATAATTTCATTAGATTACGTAAAATTTATGCTATGGGAAAGTACGGATTCAGTTTTTCGTTAAACCGATTATTAGGAATCACTTCTGCAAAACAGAGGATAGCACGTCAAACAGGCATTCCAACCACCCAATCAGGTCTAGAACGTAAGGTGGGTAGATCTATAATTAATTTATTATTGGGGGCTTTTCTAAAAAAGAAATAGTGAAAGGGTTACTATTATCACTTTTGTTGGGTTTCTGTATAGGATGTTCCGACATTCAGGATAAGCCTATCCCACCGAATAAATCTACCTATGTTTCACCATCCATTAACTATAAAGGACAGTTTAGAACAGGTTATGTTAGAAAACCAGTGAGCATTAAAAAAAACGCAGTACATAACCAAAATATAAACAGATATTACTATAAGACCAAGGGGGGGTAGATGAGAAAGAAAAGGCAATAATCAACAACCAATTCTAAAATCATACTTATAAATTAAATTAGTATTTAAGAGAGTTGCTGCATACCCACACCCCCCTTTTTACACCTAATTTCCCCAACTAGCGCAGGCCTTCAGGCCTGTGCTTAACAACATCAATTTAAGTGCACTTTTGCCATCTTGATTATAAAGATGGTGCGTAAAAA
>Ga0209284_10002190_pt1 | contig 27349 bp, 18 predicted proteins | sample FRY03_FD_187211 | JGI IMG/M metagenome (GOLD analysis project Ga0209284, IMG submission 187211) | Freshwater microbial communities from Lake Fryxell liftoff mats and glacier meltwater in Antarctica - FRY-03 (SPAdes) (version 2) | ecosystem: Environmental > Aquatic > Freshwater > Ice > Glacier...
TTTTAAAAACGTATATATTATAGTAAATTTATTTAAAAATAGTATAAGTAAAAACATGTATTTAAAGAAAGCAAAAATTAAAATGAAAAAAAAGTCTATAATTAATTTAATATCAATTTTTATTATAATAATAAGTATTTATAATAATACTTTTGCTCAAAAAGTAAATAGATGGGAAAGCGTTCAAATTCCTAATGGATTTTCAGATCCTTCAGGTAATGTTCCAGATTTCTATTTAGATGTATATTTTTTGCCACAAAACCCAAACTTAGGTTGGATTTGCGGATTTAATAGTAAAGTATTATTTACCACAGATGCTGGTAATACTTGGGAAGGTAGAATAATTAATAGAGGTTTATATCAATTAGAGACAATTCAATTTCTAAATGAAAATGTAGGATATGCCAGTGGACCAAATCAGAATCTAAATTCTATTGGTGGGATATTTAAATCTGATGATGGTGGTAATACTTGGATAGATATTTCTCCGCAGTTACCTGTTTCTTTACTTTGGGGATTTCATTTCATCGATGAGAATTATGGTATAGTTTCTGGTGGTGATTGTACTACTCAAATTTTTTATTTGACTACTGACGGTGGCAACACTTGGAATGCAAGCTCTTACAAAACAAACGGTGGCAAAATCTCTGACCCACATATATTCGAAGTAGGTGGAAAAGTCTGGGCAATTGGTGCGGGTACATTATGGGAGTCATTGGATGGTGGCAAAAATTGGTATATAAAATCAAGAACTGGAGCTCAAGATTGGCACGAAGAACTTGCTATATTTGGTAATTCAGCATTAATTCCATTTTCAGAAGGTTGTGAAGGTACTTATGATGCGTCAGCTGGTATGAGATTTAGTGTAAACAATGGTCAAAACTGGTCAAATTATACTAAGGTTAAAGGTCCAATGTTTGGTTCTTTTTTGATAAATGAGACTACTGGCTGGGCTGCTGGCTTTAAAAAAGGTGTTTATTATACTTGTGATGCAGGGAAAAGCTGGAATGTAATTGATTGTGGTTTGTTTGGAGATTTAGACGATATTTATTTTGTCAATGATACAACTGGCTGGGTTGTTGGTAATGGAATATTTCGTACCCAAACTGCCTTTACAAATTCTAAATATATAACAAAAGACACTGTAAATTTTTGTGAAGGTGAGACTATAACAGTTAGAGTTGATAGTATTTATAATAATCACAGGTGGTTTACTTGTTCTAATTCAAATACAAATCAAACAAGTGGTGAAGAGTTAATTTCGTATAGCTTTAATAATCCTTGTGATACTGGAATAATTATCACATATCCAGTAAAAGTAAATCCTAAGCCAAATTATAGTCTTACAATTAGTCAATCAAATCCAAAGGGAATTTGTGAGGGTGATACAGTAATATTATCGGTAGATAAAGACTATGATATTTATTTGTGGTCTAATGGAGAAACAACAAAATCCATATTTGTAACCAAAACGGGTAACTATACTGTGAAAGTTACAAATGAATTTGATTGTTCAACAATTGCAGTTTATGATGTAGTATTTAATCCTAACCCAATAGCCGAAATATTAAAACCAAGAAGAAGTACTGTTTGTATTGGCGAAAAAATCAATTTAAATTCAAAGAATACTCATTCTAAGTATAGTTGGTATAAAGTTGAAAATGGGAATATTGTTGGTGGGGTAATTAATACAACTAATTTATATGAAGCAGATGAAACCGGAGATTATATCTTAATTGCTGAAAATGAGTTTGGTTGTACTGCAATATCCAAACCTGTTTCTTTGGTATTCAAGTTAGATAGCAATAGATTAGATGTTCAAATTGATAGAAATACTAAAATAACATTTGATAAAACTAAATTGAATAATATTATTTGTGATGAATTAGTGGTCAAAAACAAAAGCAGCAATGATTTTGTGCTTGATAGTGTGTATTTCTCGAATAAACTTAATTTTAGTATGCCATTGTCTCAATTGCCTTATATTCTCAAACCACAAGAAACCGTGATTTTTGAAGTATGTTTTAATAGTAGAATAGCCGGTAATTATTTTGATACACTAATGATTGTAGATGTTTGTAATAATAAATTTGTTGTATTAGAATCCACAGTAGAGGGATTACAACTTAATGGACTAACAAGATGTAAATTGCCTTGGTCTATGGATGTTGTCGAAATTGGTGAGAGTTATAATTTATTTGTTTCCCCTATCTATCCAAATCCTACAACAAATACTGTACATATAGAAACTTTAGAATTTGTGCCAAATAAATCTAAGTCAAATTTATTAAATTCAACTGAAAACACTTATGACAAAAATAATGAAAACAACTATAGTCAAAAAATAGAAATAATGTTGTTTAATAATTTTGGTGAGCAAATTAACAATGAATTATTAGGCATTAATATAAGAACTCTTAATATAACTAATGAAGAAAGCGGAGTATTGGTAAATAGTAAAATATATATCGAAAATCTTAATAATTTACAAAATGGTAATTATTTATTGATAATTAAGGATTTCAATGGTAACACTACCGTAAATAAATTAAATATCATAAATTAAGATTATAAATTAAGTTAATCTACTATAGATTATCAATAAATTGGGCGGTTTAGATATTGAATTGGATCTTCAAATCCAGCTAATCTAAATCCCCTAAGTCTATAAGCACAAGAGTCGCATTCCCCACAAGCAATTTCGTTGCTTTTGTAACAGCTGTAAGTTAATTCTAATGGAACATTTAATTCTTTTGCTTTTGTAATTATCTCAGACTTAGTCAAGTTTATAATTGGGGTTTTGATTTGAATCAAAGTTTCGGGCTTAGTGCCAAAGTTTGCTACCTTTTCGAATGCCTCAAAAAACTCAACTCTTGTATCTGGATAGCCAGTACCATCTTCTTGGACTGCACCTATATAAATATTATTGGCTTCAATTACCTCTGCCCAACTGGTTGCAATTGTAAGTATATTAGCATTTCTGAATGGAACATAAGAGTTCGGTACAGATTTATTATTTAGGTCTGCATTTTCAATATCCATACTTTGGTCGGTGAGCGAAGAGCCACCGATATTTATTAAATATGAAATATCTACAATTAGCTTTTCGGTGATATTATAAAATTCACATAGTGCTAAAAATGATTTTAATTCACGCTCTTGAGTTCTTTGCCCATAATTTAGATGTAAGGCACAAACTTGGTCATTTTCTTTTAGTGCGATGGCAGTAGTTACAGCCGAATCCATACCACCACTTAATAAAACAATTGCTTTTTTCATATCGGTCTCGTATCAGTCTCGTAATAATCAATTATAATACAATCAATAAAAATATTGAGTAAAAAATAATTTAAAAAAAATAATGAAAATAAATAGAGTAAGTAAAAAGAATTATAATTTACTTCCTTCAAACTTATCAAAAATAATTAATTTATTTTTAAACGGATAAATTGTTCATTATTTAAATTAAATTTGTTCAATGTTTTGTTAATTGTAAGTAGAAAAAGTTTATCAAAGAAAATATAATATTATAAAATGAAATTAGATATTGAATATATAAATAGTTTTTTGTCAGTCGAGAACTCAAAGTATTTTTTTGAATATTTTGATATTAATAATAATAATAATATAAATTGGCAAAATGATGTCGTAAAAATATTTGGCAAAGAAATTATAACCAAAAGAAAAACTGCTTGGTATGGCGATGAGGAATTTGACTACACATACTCTGGCATTAATCGAAAAGCTATCATTTGGGATAAGACATTCGGAGCACTTAAGGAAAAAATAGAATTAACTGCAAATCAAAAATTTAATTCTTGTCTATTGAATTATTATTTTGATGGAGATGACGGAATGGGCTGGCATAAAGACAACGAAAAGAGTATAAAAAAATACTCTTCAATTGCGTCGCTTAGTTTGGGTGCTATTCGGAAGTTTTCATTTAAAAATATTCAAACTTCAGAAAAACAAGATTTAATTTTAGAAAATGGCAGTTTGTTAATTATGAAGAACAAAACACAAGAGGAATGGCTTCATTCATTACCAAAATCAAAAAAAGTACTAAAACCAAGAATTAATTTAACATTTAGACTTATGAATTAATTTTATTTATAATCGTCAGTTCTCTTATGTTTTATTTATTTTTTAATTATTAAAGATATTATGTTAAATAAATATACAATTATAATATTTCTTGGAACAATTATAATTATCACAATGAGTATAGTTTACAAACAAAAAGCAGATGTTATCGGACACACTACTTGGGAGCAATGGCTGGATTTTTCTGGCTGGGAACTCGACAAAGAAGAATTAGAAGAATCAAAAAACAATCTAAAAAAAGGGGATAATTTAACTAAATTAAATAATATCAAAAAGATATTAGAGGAAAATCCTGAAGTTAAATTCATATTTTTTAGTGGTTCTTGGTGCGGTGATTCTTATAATCAAATGCCTAATTTTATGAACATTGTTGAATTCGTAAATCTAAGTCCACAAAAATTAGATATTATAGGTGTAACAAGGGACAAGACTGAGCCAAACTTAGATATTAAAAAGTATAACATTAAGTATTTACCTACTTTGATTATTCTTGACGGAGACAAAGAATTAGGAAGAATAATCGAAACTCCAGACAATAATTGGATAGATGATATTCTGTTATATCTTGGGCATATTTAAAGATTTATCTTTGAATTGTGTTCTCTGAACTTCAAACTTGTAATTTATCTTGTAATTTATCTTGTAAAAACATATTTTTATTTACTACTTTAAATCTCAAAACTTTGAAAAAATTCTTTTTAACTTTAATCACTATTGTTTTTGTATTAGCACTTGGTACATTTTGGTTCATTTACTTAATGTTTACAACTGGAAATAATACCGAAGAAATTGACATTTATATTCCTGAAAATACATCAATAACAAGAACAGTTGACCAATTTAACGAATATGGATTATTAAAACCGAAATTTGTATTCAAATTAATGATTAAGTTATATTCAAATTATAATAATAAATATATTTTTTCTGGTAATTATAAGTTAAAAGTAGGTCAACCAAATATAGAAGTACTAACAATGTTATTTAATGGTGGATATGACTTGACAGTCAAAGTTACAATACCAGAGGGCAGTAATTTAGCTGAAATAAACAAAATTATTCTCAAAAAAATTGTGGTAGATAGTCTTAAATATACACAACTAATAAGTTCAGATAGTATTAAAAAAGAATTTGGTTGTTTGAGCGGTAACTTAGAAGGTTATATTTTGCCAGAAACTTATTTTTTTTATAAGTATTCAACACCAGAATTTATAATAAATAAATTAATTAAAGAACAGAATAAATTTTGGAATAAATTAAATCTTCAACCACAATTTGAGATAAATAATATTTCATTTAATAAGAAAAAATTAATTACATTGGCATCAATAGTAGAGGCAGAAACTCCTCTTAGCTCTGAAGCACCAATAGTTGCAGGTCTTTATCTAAATAGATTATACATTGGTATGTTGTTACAATCAGACCCAACGGTTCAGTATGCACACGGAAGCAAAAATAGATTATTATTCAAAGATTTAGAAATTAATTCTCGCTATAATACTTATAAGTTTGCAGGACTGCCGCCAGGTCCAATTAATTCCCCAGGTAAAAATGCAATTGAATCTGTATTAAATTATGAATCACATAATTATATATATATGGTTGCTTATGGTGATGGTAGTGGTAAACATAGATTTTCGACAAATTTGAGTAATCACAATTCTAATGTTGCATTGTATAGAAAAGCAAAAAGACAAAAGAATTTATAGTAAAATTTAAGTATAATTCAAGTACTATTCAAGTCAAATTCAAGTATTATTGATATTACTTAAATTATGTTTTGATTAACTTTGTTTATGTAATTCAATTTTAATAAATTGTAAAAAATAAAAAGCATAATTTTAAAAATAAAAAAGGTTATAATGAATATTCACGAATATCAAGCAAAACAACTTTTAAGAAAATATGGAGTGCCAGTTTTAAAATCAGTTCCTGTCTTTACTGCTGAAGAAGCTGGTAAAGTAGCGTACGAGGAATTTGTTAAAAATGGTAGTTCTGTTGTAGTTCTGAAATCTCAAGTACACGCAGGTGGAAGAGGCAAAGGGATTGTAAGAGATGTAATAACAAACGAAGAAAAAATTTATGATGGCAAACCGGTTCGTGGTGTCAATGTAATATTTGGCGGAGACATTGCAAAAAAAGTATATGACTTAGCTGATGCTACATTTAACAACAAACTTGTTACTATCCAAACTGGAGAATCAGGTTCTATCGTTAGAAGAATGATGGTAGAAGATGGTGCATCAATTGAAAAAGAATTTTATTTAAGTATGCTTATGGACAGACAAACTGGACGTAATATGATAATGGCTTCTACCGAAGGTGGAGTTGAAATCGAAGAAGTTGCAGAGCATACACCTGACTTAATTCTAAAAGAATGGATTGACCCAAATATTGGATTCCAAGGATACCAAGCAAGAAGATTAGGTATTGGTCTTGGTTTATCAGGCGAAGCTTTCAAAAACTTTGTAAAATTTATTGGTAATTTAGTAACTGCTTACTTAGATATGGATTGTTCTATGTTAGAAATTAATCCATTGGTATTAACTAAAGATAATCAAATAATTGCCTTAGATGCAAAAGTAGATTTTGATGATAATGCTCTTTTCAGACATCCAGATTTATTGGAATTAAAAGATATAGACGAAGAAGAGCCTTTGGAAGTAGAAGCTTCTAAATACCAATTAAACTACATTAAATTAGACGGAAACGTTGGTTGTATGGTTAATGGTGCTGGACTTGCTATGGCTACAATGGATATGATTAAACAAGCTGGTGGAAGTCCGGCAAATTTCTTGGACGTTGGTGGTGGGGCTAATGTCGAAAGAATTGCTAACGCATTTAGAATTATGTTAAGTGATGTAAATGTAAAAGCAGTATTTATCAATATCTTTGGTGGTATAGTAAGATGCGATAAAGTGGCTGATGGTATAGTTCAAGCTCTTAAAACTGTAAAAGTTGATATTCCTGTTATCGTTAGATTGGACGGTACAAGAGCAGAAGAAGGTGCCGAAACTCTTAAAAATTCTGGTATGACTTTCTTAGTTGCACGTAACTTCAATGATGCTGCTGCTCAAATTTCTACTGTTTTTAATTAATTATAAGTATCTTAAAAAAAAAGGATTATTGACAATTTCAATAATCCTTTTTTTGTTTTTATATTTTTGTTTTTATACTTTTATATCAATTAAGTTGTTTCTATAAAATTATATCTTTAAAGTTATATCTTTAAAGTTATATCTTTGAAATCATAACTATGAAAAAATACATATACCCAATTTTATTATTTGTAATTACATTTATCGTTTATAGTTTTACAACTGCTCCAGATGTAATGTTTACTGATAGTGGCGAACTAAGCTCAGCTGCTGCGACACTTGGAGTGTCGCACCCAACTGGTTATCCTTTATTTACAATTTTGGGCTTTCTTTGGTCAAAGCTGCCGATGGGTGTGAGTATAATATTACAAATGAATTTATTTTCTGTATTTTGGGCTGCATTATCTTCAATAATTATATATTTAATTTCCAATTTAGTAATTGAAAACTATTCACTGTTTAAAATTGAGAATAACAATACAAACAGCAAAAATAGTAAAAACTCACTTTCAAAAACTAAAGAGAATAAAAAACTCAAAAAAAATACAATTATAACTGAAATTTTAGTTAATAATGAAAATAAAAATGTTAATGAAGTTGATAATGTGATTGATAGTATCCATTCTAATCCAACTAATATAAATTTATTTAGTTTTTTGATTTCATTATGTTTTTCATTTTCGCTTACTCTTTGGGCACAAACAACATCAATTGAGGTATATACACTCCACTTTTTTATGTTTTCATTAATTTACTATTTTATTTTGCAAATTTATATTCAATATAAGCAAAACATCAACTATATTAATAACTTGTATTTACTGAGTTTTCTGATTGGATTGAGTTTTACAAATCACTTATCGACTGTGCTTATAATTCCTGGGGTTCTGTATTTTTATTTCTTTATACTTAGTGATACAAATATCACAGCTAAATTAAAGCAATTCCCTAAGATTGTGGTATTTTTGTTGCTCGGATTGTCGGTTTATTTGTATTTACCAATTAATAGTGCCAATGACCCTTTATTTAATTGGGGTGAGGTATCAGATTCATTTTATAAGTTTTATTACCATGTATCTGGTAAACAATACCAAGTATGGCTTTTTTCGGATAGTGCAGTATTTTGGAGTAATATTGGGAAGTTCTTTACATTGTTACCTATTCAATTTGGAATTATTGGTTTGATAGTTATTTTATTTGGATTATCTACTTTATTCAAAATGAATAAATCTATTTTTCTATTTTTGATTATAAATTTCTTTGTAAGTTTAATTTATGTTTGCGGTTATACCATTCACGATATTGATTCTTACTTTTTGACTCCATTATTTCCGTTGTTTATAGTTTTTATATTTGGAGTTACTCATTATATTTTCATTTCAAATATACCAATCAATTCTACTACATCAAATAACTCAAAAAAATCAAACTTTATTATTGGCTTTTTGTCATTAATTCTTTTAATTAATTTTACAATTAATTACAATATTAACAATCAAAATGACAACTATTTGGTAAAAGATTATACAATGAACTTAACTCAGAACTTAGAACCAAAAGCGATTATTATTACAGCTCAATGGGATTATTTTGTTTCTGCCTTTTGGTATTACCAAAAAATAACTGGCTACAGAGCCGATATAGTATTAATCGAAAAAGAACTTTTGAGACGCACTTGGTATTATAGACATCTCGAACAATGGTATCCTAAGGTTTATAATAATTCTAAAACTGAAATAGATGATTTTTTAGTAGAATTAAATAAATTTGAAAAAAATGAAGATTATAATCCGATTATGATACAAACAAAATTTATAACTCTATTAAATTCATTCATTGATAAAAATATCAAAAATAGACCAGTATATCTAACAAATGATGTTGCTTTTGGTGAGAATAATGAAATTGGCAAAAATTATACAAAAGTGCCTGTTGGATTTGCTTTTAAGTTGGATAACGAATCAATTACAAATGATCCAAATTCAAATACTAACAATAATACTGACAACTATAATAATAAAAAATATTATACATCAAAATTAAATTTGGATAGAACAATACAGTATTTTAATCAAGCTAATCAGAGTTCTTTCAATTGGTTATTTGAAATATTTGAAGATAAACATCTGGAAAATGGTATCAGAGATGCACAGATAAATAATTTAGTTACGCTAATTCGTTATAATAACTATATTCAAAACATAATGGAAAGAAATAAAGCTTTGGATTACCTTAATAAACTCGACCCAAGTAATATAGAATTGACCAATTATCAAAAGTAAATAAAATGCAAGATATAAAAAATGTAGTTTTCTTTGATGGTGTCTGCGGATTGTGTAATAGTTCGGTAGATTTTTTGATAAAAATAGACAAAAAAAACATATTAATATTTTCACCTCTGCAAAGTTATTTCGTAGGCGAGGTTTTAGCTAAATTTAATATTCAATTAAATCTGGAACAATTAGATACAATCATATATTTGGGTTCAAATTCTAATAAAATTTACGTCAAATCTAATGCGATTTTGGAGATTTTGAAAGATTTGAAGAATGTTTGGAGTGTATTTTATATATTCAAAATAATTCCTACACAGTTGCGAGATATTTTATATGAATACATATCAAAGAACAGATATAATATTTTGGGCGCCAAATTCAAAAAAAAGGAATCTTGCAGAATTCCAACACCGGAAGAAAGAAAAAGATTTATTCTGTAAATTCAGTATGATTCCAATATTAAATAAGCACTAACTAAGTATAAATTTATCTTAGAACTCTTGAATTATAATCATATTATAACCAGTTTCTATATCATTTACTTTATTACTCACTCCAGTAAAAACTAATGTATATGCCTTGCGATAACTAAATTTTATATCTGTAACTCTCGCCAAAAGATTAGTATCAATAGAATTTGTAGCAAAAAGTGTAAACTTAGTATCAAATGGATTTATTGAATAATCTGTTACCGATTTATACTCCAATCCAGTCAAAAAAGGAATTGCATTTTCACCAAATACATTTAGAAATAGCGACAAACTATCTATATCTGGCGACGCATTTACATATCGCTGATAAATTGTTTTACCGTTGAGGTCAAAGCTTATTGTTGACAAATCCAATATTTCATTATTATTTTTATCACCAATAGAAATAAATATAGGTTTTTTATCAGATTTAAAGCTTAAAGTTTGTTTAGTTTGATTAAATGTTAGTTGGTAATCTTTTGCTTCTACCACTCCAGAAATTACAGAGCCATAATATAAATTTGCATTTTGAATAATATTTCCTAAACTAAATTTTTGTAAATCGTTAGATTTATTACAATTTGCAATTTGATAAAATACACCTTCATTAGCATATTTTATATTATCACTTTTATCGCCACCATCATAAAATTCTTCAACTAATGTTATTTTAGGCTTTTCTCCATCTTTACCTTTCAAAATCAACAAATAGCTTTTATTTGCTTCAATATTTTCAACAACGCCGGTTATATAGTCGATTGGTTGCTTATTGTTAAATATCGTCAATGGTAGATATCCAGATTGCGTTATATTGGCAGCACCTATTGTCTCAAATGGTAATGCCGATGCCAATATTTCACCAGCTTTGTAATTCAAACTTGGTATCGAAGCATCATTTCTGGCTCCGATTGAAACAGTAAGTGATGTTTCTGAGTCATATAAATTCACAACTCTCACAACTGATTTGCCATTCCAATTATTGAATATCCTAAATTGCTTAACAATAAATCCCTTTAATACATTATTGGACTCATAACCGAGCAAGGTAAATTTTTGGTTTAGCTCCAATGAAGTAAAAATACTTGCTTCCCCATATTTATCAGAATTTATAATTAATTTATCCAATGAATTAGAACTACACGCCGAGATTAATTTGTAATCCGAATAATTATCAGCAGGGATAGAATTTATGATATTAGTCCCTTGACTTTCGGATAATGAAGCAAAATCATCGGTTAGATTTATAAATCTTAATTGAGTTTGAGTTTGAGTTAGGGCTGTTAGTTTTTGAATTGAGTTTAGATTTCTTCCATTTTCGTCTAATAAAAATATTTCTTCCTTTTCATCTCTACCTTTTGTTAGGTAAATCAAATACTCTAATTTTTCTGATAGAGTGATTTCAAAAGTACCAATATTAGTTTCTACTCCACTGGTATTTTTGACAATTGTATAGCTACTAACTCCCGAATTAACAGAATTATATTGGCTATGACTTCTGTATTGCAAGTTGGTTGCGAGGTTACTACCATTTTGACAACCTAATTTTAGACTATAAGTATTTACCGAATCCGAATAGACATTCAAAAATCTCAACAAACATTTATTTACTTCATTTGGTTTGACAATAGAAGAGTTTAGCACTAAAATTGAGTCAACTTTTCTCTGAACAGAATCTTTGGGTCCAGAAGGAATTATAAAAAAAGTATAATTTAGATTACGTGTAAATCTTTGCTTTCTAAATGGTTGCAAAATCACTTCATTGTTTCTCAATACTTTCAAGTCTACAGAATCCAAAGGTGGATTTATCGTGTTTGATACATCTTGAAAATTAATCTGCCCCAATACAGACTCACCAATATTCATATTGATACTAACAAAATCCCCAGATAAATTAACTGCTCTTACAAAAACTAAGCTTGTATTTGAAGGTGGATTTACTAAATCATCATTTTCAGCAGGACAACCAGTGAGAATAAATGTTGAGATGAGCAACAAAAAGGCATTTGAGAGCCAGATGTAAAGCGAATTAAAATTTATATTTACCATTGAAAAATAATTGATGATATTTTGAAAGAATTATAATAATTATTCAAAACAAACGCTTTTCTTATTATTTTCTTTTATTTTTAAAATAAAATAAAAAATATGCAACTTGTTTTTGTTAAAAATCATTTCTAACATAAAATTAAATATTATGATTAAATATTTCATTATTATAGTAAATATTCTATTTTCAAATTATATATTAATCGCATCTGATGACCTTTTGATTAGTAAAGTAAATGAATTAGATGTCATTCTATTAGAATCTGAAATTAAACAAAATGCGTTTTTTTATAAACAATTAAATAATAATATTTATATAATGTCTGAACATTTAGACAGTAACTCAAATTTTAATCTCATTGAAATTAATCAGAATAAAGTTGAAAGTAAATTTAGTGTACAAATACCACCTAACTTAACTAAACGAATTTATTTAAAAGATTTAGAAATCTATAATGAGTTGTTATATTTAAATTTACAGTATGAAATAGCTGTTTTTAATTTGGTAGAAATTAATACTTATGTTTTTAAATCCTCAATTAAAAAAGATATTATTTTAGATAAAATTAAAATTATCAATAAAAAAATTTATGGAGTGAACTCTAAGTATTATGCAAATTCTGATATTAATGATTCATTAAATACTTACTTATGGATTTATGATTTAGTTAGTCAAGAAACAAAAATAAAATCTTTTGAAGACCCTAAAGGTATTGAATGGACTCAAATCCAACCAAGAAAACTAATTGACATTAGTTCAAATAAACTAGTTATCAGTGATGCTAATAATTATAGTTTTCGCATTTATAATTTAGAAGACCAAAAGTTATTATATACTATTAACAATGCTAATGAATTTAAAAATTATTATTTAGATTTAACTCAATTTAATAAATATGATAAAAATAAAAGTAAAAAAATATTAGAAATAACTTATGGATTATTAGATTTTAAAGATAGTTGTGACATTATCGTAGGTGTCAATTTACTTTCTGATAACAAAATATTAATTACTAAAAGTATTTCGGATTCTAGTTATTATGCAAAAATATATTATGATGTGTGGGAGTTTGAAAATGATGGTTGGAACAGAAGTTCTAAAAATCTTGTTTCAGGTAAATCTCAACAAACTAAAAAATTTAGTTTTGAAAATATGTTTATCGAAAATTTATTAATTTCAGAGAACTATTTTATTTGTTTACAATCAATATCTTTTAAAATAGAAGAGAAACATTTTTTGCTGACTTTTGAAGAATTTTATAAATCAAGTGAAAATTTAGTAAAAACGAACTATAAAAAATACTCATTTTTAGTTGGTTACTTCGATAAATAATACTGAAGAAGAAATATTACTCTTGTTTTACTTTTCCGTTAATTTTTAATTTTATGGTTTGAATTTCCTCTAATCCTTCATTATCAATTACTTTTACAGCGACAATAAAATTCCCTGGTTTGAATTTGTATTTTTGATGACCTACTTTATCTATCATAATAGCCGAATTGAATTTATTATCCTTATAATCAAAATCCCAACTATAAAACTCAATTCCAGCTTCACTTTCGCCAATAGCTTTAAATTCTATTTCTCTTAATCCTTTGCTATCACTACCTAAGTCTTCAGCAGTCAAGTTTACTTTTGGTTTTTTAGCAATAGGTATAATTTCATCAACTTTTGTAAGTGTTAATGTAACTCCATCTTCATTTTTTAATCTTGCAACTTCTTGAACAGCACCTTTACCAAATGTAAACGCAATGATTGTACCTATGCTTTGTTTATTATTTATATTTTCTTCAAACTTTTTGTTATCAAATCTTTTTGCAGCACTTACAAAATTATCGATTACATTTCTGCCAATATTATCTGAACGCTTAACTTGTATAGGTGTTCCATCTTGAGATTTGCCATCAATTCCCAAATCACCTTTTTGTTTTATGTTTGGTTTCCCACCAAATTGCTCGACAATAAATTTTTCAAATTCAAAAGCATCTTTGTATCTTAAAGTATCATAATCATACTTATGTAAAGTTAGACTAAATGGGTCACTAAATAAATTTTGTTGTTTATTTAGTCTTAACTCAGAAACTTTAATTGCTTGAACAGATTGGTCAATGCCAATCCATTTTCTATTTAATTTATCAGCAACAGCGGAAGTAGTGCCACCACCTACAAATGGGTCTAAAACTATATCACCTTCATTAGAACTTACTTTTATTATTCTTTCTAATAAAGCTTCTGGTTTTTGAGTTGGGTATCCGATACCTTCTTTTGAATTTGATTGTATTCTTTGGATGTCATCCCATACATTACCTAAAGGTTTGCCCCTATCTTCAAACCATCTATATTTACGATACGGCTGTCCATTTTTTCTCCAACCCAAATCACCTCTTTTATCTATTTCTTTTAATTTATTTATATTTACAACCCAACCCCATTTTACAGGCGTAAAGTTGTTATACTCGTAACATAAATTAGGGCGCTCCCCTTTTGATGCTGATCTTAAAATTGGATATTTTAAATATTTACCTTTTTCATCTTCTAAAGGATATTTTTCTACAATTTCATTATCTAATAATGGTACTCTAATTCTGTCTAAATCAAAAAAATATTTTTTTTTATTTTTAGAATAAAAGAAGATACTATCTGAATATACTCCGAATTTTTTATCTTTAAATTGAGAGCCTTTAGGATTATTAGTACGTTTCCAGGTAATGTGATTAAGAAAATTTGTATCACCAAAAATCTTATCTAAAATATATACTCTTATATATGAATCTGCGTGCCAGTCACAGTGTAAATATATTGAGCCAGTTGGCTTTAGTAGTCGGTGCATTTCTTCTACTCTTTCTTTCAGCCAAGCAATATAATGGTCAATACCACCAGACCATCTATCTTCAAAAGAACGAATTTCTCCTTTATCTCCCCAAATTACTTCATAATTTCTATTTGAGAAAAAAGGAGGGTCAAGATAAATCAAATCAATTGACTCATCTTCCATTCTTTTCATTATTTCTAAATTATCGCCGAGAATTAATTGGTTCATAAGAATATTTTTTTTGTGGTTATATTTAATACAAAAATAGTAAATAAAAAACAAATTATAGATTTATGTTTTACCAAAATATTAGTGAGTTTTCCACATATTTCAATTAATATTATCTTTTTCAAAATAATTAGCCACAAAAAAAAGGCTATCATTTTAATGATAGCCTTTTTTATATTATATTATAATATATTTTTATCTTATGTTATTTATCTGCTTCGCCCATAATTGGGTCTAATGAACCAATTACAGCAACTACGTCAGAAAGCATTGAGCCCTCTATCATCGGAGCCAAAGCTTGTAAATTAGATGCAGATGGGGAGCGGATTTTTAATTTCCAAGGCTTTCCTGTTCCATCAGAAACTATAAAAAATCCTAATTCTCCTTTTGGAGATTCAATCGCAGTATAAGTTTCGCCTATTTCAGGCATTGCACCGAAGTTAATCAACATAAAGTCGTTGATCAACTCTTCCATTTTTGTGTAAATTTCAGACTTTTTAGGTAAAACGAATTTTGGATTGTTTGCAATGATTGGACCGGCTGGCATTTTATCCAAAATTTGGTTTATCATTTTTAAACTTTCTTTCATTTCTTGTACTCTAACCATATACCTTGCCCAGCAATCACCTTCGGAATATGTAATTACATCAAAATCTAATTGGTCGTAAATAAGGTATGGATGGTCTTTTCTGATATCATTTGATATACCAACACCTCTTAATACAGGTCCTGTAAGACCAAGACTCATAGCAACTTCTTTTGAAATCACACCGATGCCTGCCAATCTATCGACGAAAATTCTATTTCTATGTACCAGTTTTTCGAAATAGGCTAATTCTTTTGGTAATTCTGAAGCCCATTTTCTAATTTGTGCGATAGTTTCATCATCAATGTCGTTTGCCACTCCACCAATTCTTGTGTAACTTGTAGTAAATCTTGCACCACAGATATTTTCAAAAATATCATATAACTTTTCTCTTTCTGTGAATGTCCATAACAACAATGTCATTGCTCCAACATCCATACAAGTAGCACCCATTGCCATTAGATGGGAAGAAATACGTGCTAGTTCAGCAACTAATGTTCTTATCCACATTGCTCTTTCTGGTATACCTATACCCATTGAATTTTCAATTGCAAGAGCACTTGCAACGTTATTACTCATCGGTGCCAAATAATCTAATCTATCTGTATGTGGAATAAATTCATGATAATTTATATTTTCAGCAGTCTTTTCGTAACCTCTATGCAAATATCCTAATTCAGGAACGCATTTTATAATATTTTCGCCGTCCAACCTCAACAATACCCTTAATACTCCGTGAGTAGCAGGGTGTTGTGGTCCCATATTCAAGACCATATCATTATCCAAAGGGTCATCGAATAATACGGAAGTGTCTTTGTCCAACAATTCTGCATAAATCTTTCTTTGTCTCAAATGATTTAATTTTTCTATTTCATTAGTATATTTTAAATTCATATTAATACCAAATATTTTCGGGTTTTAGATTGTTATCTTGAAATTATAAATCTTTTTTAAACTTTAGTTCAAACTTATTTAACAAATGAAAAACTTATTAATTTTTATTTGCTAATATAATTAACACAAATTACAAAAAAAAAGCATAACTATTTATAACTTTTTATCTATTAATTTTTTTAATTTGATTTAACAAATACTACAAAAAGTAATATTATTCTTGTTGAGGGCTATTATTAACAAATAATCCTTCAGAAATCATTGTATTATAGGTATCTTCATCTAATATTTCATAAATTTTATTATACAAAGTATCTTGTGATAGTGGCTTTGTCAAAAATCCAGCTGCCCCAGACAAAAAAGTTGATTTTATAATAGTTTTGTTAAGATTACCAGAAATTATTACTACTGGTATATCAGTAATTAATTCAGTTCTTTTGAGGAATTTTAATAATGTATCACCTGGAACTTCTGGTATCAATATATCTAAAAATATTGCGAGTGGTTTGTGATGAATTGCTTCATTCAATCCTTGAAAAGCATTAGAAGCAGAAATGGTTGTAAATCCCCATTGACCAAGGTATTGTTTAAATAGTCTAACTATCCATTTGTCATCGTCAATCACCAAAATTTTATACTTACCATCATTAACTGAACTTTTATAAAGAGTATTGTCCAAAACAGATTTTGATTTTTTTTTCTTATCAACTAATTTAGTTTCATTTAAATTCTTTTTATTATCATTTTTACTTTCAATAATGTCTTTTTCTATTACTACTATTTTCTCATCTTCATCTGTGTCTAAATAGAATTCAATAGAATCATCAAATTCAGATGTTTCATCGTTATTATTCAAATTGTCTTGATGTTGTTTAGATAAGCTTTTATCTTCTAAATTGTCGGTCATAAATCTTTGTTAATAAGTAGTAAGAAAAAAAAATTGAAATATTTTTAAATTTAATTTTAAATAAATAATCAATCACAAAAAAGATTTTGAAAAAGTATTTAATAATTAAATTTACTCATAATATCAAAACGATTTTATTTTTAATAATTGTGTCTTTTAGATTATTATTATTTATAAAATTAAGATATTTACTTTTATGATTCGTTAATTAAATATAAAATATTTATTAAAAATGTATTAACATCAAAAAACACTTGAAAATTGTAAATTAAATCATTTATTTGAATATATTTTAATAATATTTAATATTTGACATAATTATTGATTGATTCTGTTAAGATAATTTAAGTCAAAAATTTACTTTAAATCACACTAAAAAGAAATATATCAGCGATATAAATAAAAATATAGATAAAAATGAAAATTTAGAACCAAATGATTCGGATTTGAACATAAACTCTAATTCTGATTCTGATTCTACTTCTGATTCCTACACCGAATTGGAAAAAATAGATATTTTGGATAGTGAGAAAGAAATCAAACCAATATCTTCCAAAAAATCAAATTCTAAAAAATCAAATTGGTTTTTTAGAACTGTTAAATATACCTTTATTTTGTTTTTTATTATCTTTGGTCTTGGCATTATAACTTTAAATTTGCCATTCACAAGAAAGATTATATTAAAAACTGGATTAGAATACTTAAATGATTATTTATTAGCTAAAATTAGTATTAGCGATATTAGATTCAAAAATTATAATCATATATCAATAGACGATATATTAATTATTACCAATAAAGATAATAAATTTGACACTTTGGCTAAAGTTTCTAACTTAGAGTTGAAATTTAAGTTCTTCAAATTATTCAACAATGAAATAATAATTGATAATTTAAAATTTACTAATTCAGATATTAATTTAATAAAATATCATACAGATAGTAGTTGGAATTTCAGTTATATTGTTCCTCCGAGCCAAGATACAACCATAACTCCATTACCTAATTTGATAATTAATGCTATAAGATTTGAGTTTATCAATAGTAGTCTTAAATTAACTGACTATACTGTAGATAAACAGAAAAAACATCTTGATTTATCAAATATGGACTTACATAAATTGAATTTTGATATAAGTGTTTTTATTGATTTACAAAGGAGTTATTATAATGCAAATATCCATAGTTTGAGTTTAATAGATAATAAATCTAATTTTACAATAGATGATTTAAAGTTAAATGCTTTTTTGTCTCCAAGTAGATTAACTTTAAAGAATATAAATATCATAACTGATAAAAGTAATATAGTAGGAAAAGTTTTGCTCAATAATTTTGACATCTTCGGTACTGACACCAATAAAACTCTTGACAAATCTATATTAATTTCAAATCTAAAAACAGAGAACTTTTATCCAATTGAATTTTTTGATATTTTGGATTTAGATGTTCAAATTGGCGGCAAAGTTGATTTTGATATTGATATCAAAGGTCTGTTAAACGACTTAGAAATCAAAAAATTCAGAATTACATCTATTGAATCCACTTTAGACTTAAAAGGTAGATTAAAAGATTTATTGACTGGAAATGTTCAATATGAATTAACTTCAAATGAAAGTGATATATACAGCAACGACATATATAATATTGTTAAATATATTCCAAGAGAAGATATTCCGAAATTTAATCATATTGATATTAAATACCTATATGTCAAAGGTGATACCAAAAAAGTTAAAACTATATTTGATTTTGATACAAAACAAGGTAAAGCAAAAGGTGAGTTTGATATTGGTTTTGAGGATTTAAAATATAATTGTGATATTAAATTTGAAAAACTTAATTTAAGTGAATTTTTTAATAATAATTTACTGATAAGTGATTTGTCAGGTAGTATTAAAGCTGATGGGAAAAAATTTGACCCCAAAAAATTGAATGTTGATTTGCAACTTAATCTAAATAATAGCCGTTATCTAAAATATGATATTGGTTTTTTGGATTTGTCGATGAAAGCAGATGGCAAAGGAAATATAAAAGTAGAAAAGTTAAATTTCTCAAGTAAAGTGTTACAAAAGAATAGCTTTCATAGTGACTCTACAATTTCAAAGGATACTCTTAATATACTTAATCCTAATAAATTATTAACTCAAACTAATAATTCGATTCAAAATAATCAAAATTTATCTAATCTTGATAATTCACAGAAGATTGAATTAAAATTAGTTGGCGATTTTTATTTTGGTACAAACTCTATTGATTACAACTTTGATTTAAATTTAAATAACTTTAATCTCGCTAAATATCTTGATAAAACTGCACTACCAATTGCCGTTACTTCCAAATTTGAAATAAAGGGTCAAAACTTTGATTTAGATAATATGATTTTGTCCGTTAATAATCAAACAGAATTGATAGATTTTGGAGATAGAGCATTCATTCCTTTTGATTTTAAATTAAATATGAATAATCAATCATCAATCAAAATACTTGATTTTAATTCTGATTTTTTTGATATTAATTTAAAAGGGAATTATAAATTAATTCCATTAGTAGATTTTATTGCCTTGCAAAATGATGTAATCGCTAATTTTGTGAATGAAAAAATAAATACACTTACACCCAAATTAGACACCTCAATAAATTTAGCTACTTATGAAATTAAACCTATCCAAAAATATGAGAATATAAACTGCGATATGATTATTAAAGGTAAAGATATGTCAATTATATCTGCCTTTATTCCTGGTTATTATTTTGATACTAAGTTCGATATTAACTTAAACATCAATTCGCTGAATACCAAAAGCAGCATTGATATCAATAAATTTACTTTTAGTAATTTTTATCTGTCTGATAATAAATTCAAATTAAAATTTGATACTTTAGATGTGTTACTTAATTTCTCGACCAATATTATCAATGAAATACCGGAATTGAAATCTATAAATTTTAATTCCAAAAGTCAAAGTCCTGTGATTTTTGATAATAATGAGTTTGAAATTAAAAATCTCAATCTATTATTCAATAATAATAATTTGAAATTCGAGAATAATATAGTTGTAAATAATTTCTTTAAAATTATCACTAATGGAGATATCTTAATAAATAATGAAAACTTAGAATTTGATATAAATGAGTTTAATCTTGGCTTGGGAGACTCTATTATTTGGAGAGGCAAAAACAATCTAATTTTTAATAATAAATATAATTCTTTTAATTTCAAAAGTTTTGATTTAGTAAGCAATAAAGAACAAGAATTAATTTTAAAAGGGTCTATTGATTTTCAAACTCAAAAGATTGATAATTTACTAATTGAAGTTAATGAATATTTATTGACTGATTTATTACTATTAGTCGATGAATTTGATAAATTTAATAATGGTGAATATAAATTAGAATTTATAAATAAACAAAAAGAAAAAAATCTCGCAAACAATAATCTTAATGACAGCATAAATAACAAAAAGAATAAACAAGAAAGTTATTTATTTCAAGACAAATCTAAAGAAAAAAAAGGCAAAATTAGTGGTTTGATAAAAAATGCAAAATTTGTTATTGATGGTGGATTTGAAGACCCAACTATTAAAATAAACTCCAATATAAATAAAATTATTGCCAATGGTGAAAAAGTGGGTGATTTGACGGTTGACCTTAATCACCAAAATTCTAATATTGAAGGTAATTTAGAAATTAAATCTCAATCAACAAACTTAGATTTGATTATTGATGTTAATGCACTTCCAATTAATTTGGGAATATCAAATAAAAATTATGACCAAAGGGTGAATAAAAAGAAAAATTTGGACATTGATATCAATCTCAAAAATCTTGCCCTTAGGTCAATTGAAAATTATGTCCCTGCAATATCCGACTTAAATGGAACTGGCGACCTAAACCTAAATATTAATGGTTATTTGCCTGATAATTTAAATTATAATGGTAATGCAAAATTTGAAAATGTAAATTTTTTGGTGGATCAAACAAATATCCGCTACAAAGCCGAAGGAACAGCAGACATTAGCAAAGAACTAATCACTCTGAATGATTTTAAAGTATTTAACTACGAAAATGACTTAAAAAATGGTGAAGCAAATGTTGAAGGTACTGTAAAATTAAAAGGTTTAGATATTGATGAACTGGATATTAGATTAGATACGAAAAACTTCTTGGTACTTAATCAAAAAGCTAAAAAGACTTTGAGATGGATTTACGGAGACCTTAGAATTGCCACTGGAAATCAACCAATTAGATTTTATGGGACACTTAGCAAACCTAACGTTACAGGAGATATTGATGTTAAGTTTGGAAATCTTGTTATGCCACAAGAGGACATTTCTCAAATTATCAGGTCCCAATTTAATTACAAAATAATTAATACTAATAATCAAAAAGATGCTGAGGAAAATAATTATTATAACTATAATATAAATAAAAAAAATCAATCTAAGAATAATCAATTTAATAACTCAAATCAAGAAACTGATTTTGGCAAAGATACGAGTAATATTTTGGCAAATGAATCTGATAACAGTGAACTGATGGAAATTAAAGAAAAAGAAGCAGAAAATATTAATCAAATTACTAATTTCTCGGATTTGATTAATTATGATCTCAATATCAAAATACCTGGTTCATTAAAAGTAAATATGCAAATCAATAGCTTAATTGAACTCTTTGCCGAAATTACTACAAAAGATGCAAATAGACCACTAAAATATATCAAAAAACGTGAAAATAAAGAGCCGAAATTCTATGGTGAAATCACTGTTCAAGATAACTCAAGAATGAGCTTTGTTAAGTCTTTCAAAACTTCTGGAAATTTATATTTTCCAACTGGTAACTTGTTAAATCCTAATCTTGATTTAGAAGCAAATTATAGAGGTAGAACCAACGGCTCAAATCCAAAAGAATTTTTAGTTAATATCAAAATCACTGGCACAAAAGAAGAACCAATTATATATTACAGCTACATATTAGATGGTAATCTTTCAACTGGCGATCAATCACAAATATTACAAGATGTAATTTCTTTGTTAACAATCGGAAATATCAAAGGTAGAACGGGCTCTCAGTCTGGGTTTGACATTAATCGAACGACAAATGACTTGACTAATTCGGTATTATCTGATGTGTTTTCCAAACAACTAAATCAAGTATTGGCAAAAAGTGGGCTAAATGCCGAAATTAATTTTGAGAATGGCAACTTAGAGCAGGCAAATATCAGAATCAGTGGTCAAGTACTTAATGTCGCACAATTATCTTATGGTGGCAGATTAAGTGATATAAACTCTGCAAACGAAATAGAGATGCAAGTTCCATTTGCTGCCTTACTTGATATTCCATTATTGCGTGATATCATACTCCAAGCATCATACACAAACACTCTAAATACAATCCAAACCCAAGACCAAAAAATATGGGAAGTAAAACTTAAGTTAGGAGGCAGTAAATAATCAAATGTAAATATTCTGCATTATATTTCATTTATTTTAGAATTTCTATTAACCTTAAGGTTAACCCTACGGTATATTTTTCTTCTCTTTTATCAAGATTTAAGATGAGGAAGACGACCCGCCGGTCGTCTCTACAATTAAGAAAAACAACAAATCCTCACTTTTTGCAAACCCTTGCCTAATCTACCATTACAGACTATTTTTCTAAATCCTGTTACATTTTTGCCAAAAAACAGTCTTTTATATAGGTACTTTGCCAATTTTAAAAAAACATTTTATATTTTTGGTATATTTTCTTTTGTATTCGAGAGTAATTATGAAAAAATCTATATTTTTCTTTGCATTGCTATTTTTAGCAATTTCTTCTTATCAATTACACGCAGAGAGTGATACGCTCTGGACTACACAAATTGGGTCGACTGTCCCAACAGTAAAATTCAGTCCAGATGGAGATTATGTGTATGCTGCTGCAGAAGGGCGTGGACCACTCAAGCTCGATGCAAAAACTGGCGATATAATTATGGAGTATGAGGGTGTTAATTATACTAGTTTTGACTTCGGACATGCTTTGGATATTTCGCCAGATGGCAAAACCCTTGTAGGTGGTGATATTGATAATTTATATTTTTTTGATACTGAAACAGGCGAACTCAAAGATAGTATAATTTCTCCAACCAAAGGTACTTTTTATAATCGATTTAGCGATGTTAAATTCACTTACGATAATAAATATTTAATAGCTTGTGTTGATTATGGAGATACTTATGTAAATACTCCTTCTTATGTTATTATTTTGGATTTAGAAACTAAACAAATAATTAGGCGTTTTAATGGTCGAGAAACTCTTAAACTCGCAATTGACCAACAAAATAAAACATTAGCATACATAGAAAAAAATCAAGGAGATGATGATTATAATATTAATCTATTAGAAATAGGTACTTGGAAAAATGTTGGTGTATTAAAAGGGCATACAAGTAGAATTACTGACCTATCATTCTCGCCAGATGGCAGTAGGTTAGCTTCAAGTGACTTTGACACATATTTAGTAAAAATATGGGATATTGAAAAAAAAGAATTACTATTAAGTTTTAAACCAAGTGGAACATACACTTTTAGTATAGAATTATTTGATAATGACAAATTAGTTTATAGCGGTGGTGAATTTATTGATTTAAGATTAAGAACAACTAAACTTTCAACAAAATTAGAAGTAAATAACATTTTACAAAAGGCTGCAGATTTTAAAATATTAAATAGTAAAATAGTTGTTGCTTATAATGACATTGTCTCTCTATTAAATTCAGATAGACTGACATCAGTTTCATCGGATTTTACCAAAGATTTGATTTATCCTAATCCAGCGACTAATCTATTGACTGTACCCAAAACATTCTTCGGTGATAGTTTTGTTGCTATGAGTATCACGGATTTAACTGGAAAAGTAGTCTATACTTTTGATAATAATCAACAAATTTACGACTTAATTATTGACATTTCAGCATATAATACTGGTTCATATTACCTAAATTTCAATTACAAATCTCGTTCACAATCTTCCAGATTTATTAAGGAGTAAAGAGTTGCTTTAATTAAGATTTAAGATGAGGAAGACGACCCGCCGGTCGTCTCTACAATTAGAAAAACAACAAATCCTCACTTTTTGCAAATCACTGCCTAATCTACCATTACAGACTATTTTTGCAAATCCTGTTACATTTTTGCCAAAAAACAGTCTTTAAAAATACTTTTAACAATTTTATTTGGTAATGCTACTTTTTTTTAATAAATTAGACAAATACAGTTGGATAAATTTAAATTTCTACTTTTGTGTTCAATACTACATATTGAAAATAAAATATGAAATAGAAAAGATATAAAATTCACCCTACTTTTATGGGTGGTTTTGATGTTGCTAATTTGTAAGTTTGAATAGTAAATTAATTTTATAATAATTATTTAAAGAGATAATATGCTAAAATCAATATTTTTTTATGTTCTGTTAGTAATGTTATTTGCAACTAACGTACAATCTCAAAATGAAAACATTATCGTAGATAAGGACGGACGCAAAATAATACTTTATGAGAATAAGACCTGGGAATACCAAAAGGAAAATGAAGAAAATAAACAAAGTAATAAAATTGAAACAAAGCTAAAATCTGAGGTAGATAATTTATTTAATAAATTAATTGGAAAAAAACCAAGTCAAACTGAAACGAATAATAATAACCAAAATAATGGAAAAAGCGTAATTAATAATAATGAAATTCAAGAATTCTTAAAGTTACATAATGATGAACGAAAAAAACTAGGAATTGAACCTTTGGAATGGGACGAAGAATTAACTAAACAATGTGAAATATATGCAAATAAATTAATTAAAATAGGAACACTAATGCACGATAATTTAAATGGAGTTGGTGAAAATTTATTTTGGGGTTCATCTTCTAGCCCAAATCAATATAAATTAAAAAATGGAGCATTATCTTGGTTAGTAGAAAAACAATATTTTAAATCAAATAAATATACTCCACAAACTGGGCATTATACACAAATGATTTGGCGTAATACTAAAAAAGTTGGTGCTTTTATTATTTATAATGGAACAGAATGTTACATAGTTGCTAGATATTATCCAGCAGGAAATTATTTAAATGAAAAAGTTTATTAAAAAAAAATATTTTAAAATAATTTAAGGAGGCATTATGCTAAAATCTCTTATTCTTATTTTTGTGACATTATTTGTATTTGTTGGATGTGGCGAAGATTGTCCAGTTGATGTTGATGAAAGAATAATAGAAAAACCAACACCGTGTGAAAATAAAATGTTGTTAAATGAATTTGTAGATTTTAATTATACAGCTAATTACAAAGGTATTAGTACAAATGATCTGGATTATGGAAGACATTTAGAAAACTCTAAAATTATGCAAGAAATACTTAAAACAACACAATATAATAACTTAAATGGAATTGAATTTAATTTTGTAAAAAATAATAATGCAATTATAGTAAATGCAAATCAAGATGAAATTTTATCTACTGATCTTTTGGGCGGTCACTTAATAACTCAAAATGACAAATATAGTCCTATTATTTACCGTTATAGATTTATTAAATATGTAATTATAGAAGATGTCCTATTTGAACTAATTTATTCTCTCACTTATTATTTTTCACCTGATTTAGAAAATAATTTAAAATTGAGAGTTTATGATTATTATTTTAGTTTTATGGCAACAGATGTCGAATGGCGTGATAATAATCAAAAAGTTACAAATGTTGTAAATAAATATTTTAGTGTAAACCAATCTAATACAGTTACTTTTAAATATAATTATTTCAAATGTTATTAATAAAATTAAGAAAAGAAATAAAAAAATGAAACTGTCATTGCTTTTGAAAACGGTAAATGTAATGTTGTAGCAAGACATTTTCCATCAGGCAATTATACAAATCAAAAAGTATTTTAAACAAAATTTCAAGGAGTTTAAATGAAATTAATAAGATATCCCTTATTATTAATCATAATAATGTTTATAAATTCGTGTGAAAAAGAAACGATTGTAGATGTTCCTATAGAAAATAAAGATGTAACTACAGAAAACTTAGTAATTGAAATGAACATTGCAAGAATACAACCTAAAACTTATGTTGAAATTTTAAAAGAATATAAAAAGTCTTTTATAAATGATAAGCAATATAAAAATTCTGAGGGTATTATTTATAATACTACTGAAGGTATTTCAGCAGTTAATGAAGCTATTAGTTATTTTGAAAATACACAACCCATAAGTTTATTAAAATCAGATACTAATTTAGACTTACCTGCAAAATATCATAGAGATGATACGGGACCTAAAGGCATAATAGGACATAATGGAAGCAATGGAGAAGAGTTTTCTGATAGATTCCAAAGATATTTAATTTTTAACGGAAATATTGGAGAAAATATTTCCTATGGATCTAAAACAACACGAGATATAATACTACAATTAATTGTAGATGATGGTGTAAGTTCTCGTGGGCACAGAGAAAATATTATGAACAACAATTTTAAGTTTTGTGGTTCTGCATATGGCTATCATTCTAAATATGATGTTATGTGTGTTTTAGTTTATTCTGAAACTAATATGCCTAAAAAATAATATCCTCAAATTATCACCTACCAGCTACAAATCAATAGAATTTGTGGCTGGTTTTGGTTTTTGGGTTAGTGATATTAATCATTACAATTAATATTTTGTGGTGTCGTCCAAAAAATTATTGCGAAATAGCTTTGTTGCTATGAGTATCACGGATTTGACTGGAAAAGTAGTCTATACTTTTGACAATAATCAACAAACTGACGACTTAATTATTGACATTTCAGCATATAATACTGGTTCATATTACCTAAATTTCAATTACAAATCACGTTCACAATCTTCCAGATTTATTAAGGAGTAAGGAGTTTCTTTTATCAAGATTTAAG
>Ga0209284_10002200_pt1 | contig 27268 bp, 24 predicted proteins | sample FRY03_FD_187211 | JGI IMG/M metagenome (GOLD analysis project Ga0209284, IMG submission 187211) | Freshwater microbial communities from Lake Fryxell liftoff mats and glacier meltwater in Antarctica - FRY-03 (SPAdes) (version 2) | ecosystem: Environmental > Aquatic > Freshwater > Ice > Glacier...
CATTGAATTACAAAACAATTAATGAATTTGAGTTAGAAAATAATAATTATAAACAAGCAGCGTGACTTAACTTAGTGTCCAGAATTATATTGCAAGTCCAGTAGTCCAAGATAATCTTGGTGATCTCCAAAGAGACAGGTTCTTCCTGGTGCCAATGATATGATTTCTTTCAAATTTCAAATATTTAGATTTCTGTAATACAGTATTGTACGATTGTATCGTTGTCGAAAATAAAAATTGCTTATTATAATAACGAAACTATAGCTTTATTTTTGATAAAACAAGAGAAAAAGCAATATGTGTTCGAACACACATATTGCTTTTTCTTAAGGAACTCTACAACCATTTGAATTAAAGTTTTTATATATTTGTTCATCATGGATAAAAAACTTACAATTAAAGATATTGCTCTTTTAGCCGGAGTTTCTAAAGGAACGGTCGATAGAGTTTTCCATAAAAGAGGAAAGGTTTCTAAAAATACGCTCGATAGGGTCAATGAGGTTTTAAATGAGATAGACTATCAACCAAATCTTATTGCAAGAAATTTAAAGAATAATAAAATCTATCATATCTGTGTCATTCTTCCCGATCCTTCTATAGATTCTTATTGGCTTCCTTGTGTAAAAGGAATAGAAGAAGCGGTTAGGGAATTTAAGCAGTTCAACTTATCCATAGCAACTTATTATTTCAACCCTGAGAGCACGAAATCATTTTTAAATGCTAATGACGCTGTTTTAAACCTAGCTCCTGACGCTGTTTTATTGACTCCTTTATTTTATAAAGAGACTTTAAATGTGGTAGAAAACTACAATGAAAAGGGAATAATCGTAAATGTGTTTAATAATCAAGTGCAATTAAGTACAATCAAAAGTTTTGTAGGTCAGGATTTATTTCGATCTGGGAGGGTTGCTGCCAAATTATTAGATTTACTTTCCAATGATGGACAAATTGCCATTATACACATTGATGAAAAATACAAAAATGCTGTGCACATGCAGGAGAAGGAAAGTGGGTTTAGAGATTATTTCAGCGAAAACGATAATCAGGATTTTAGAATAATTACGCTGAAATTAAAAACGCATAATATTGAAACTAATTTCAATAATTTTCTTGAAGAAAATTCAAATCTAAAAGGGATTTTTGTGACCACATCTAAAGCATACCAAATAGCAAAAATAATAAGTGATGCTAAGTATGCGCACATTGCAATTATTGGCTACGATTTAATTGATGAAAATATGACTTATTTAAAGCAAGGGGTAATTGATTTTTTAATACACCAAAATCCCAAAAGACAAGTATATTTAGGGCTAACTTGTTTAGTTGAGTATTTTCTTTTTGATAAAGAAATTCCTAATACAACCCTTTTACCCATTGATATCGTTAACGCTGAAAATGCGAGCTTTTATGTGGAGTAAATTTGGATTCATCAAGCACCAACAGACGGCTAAGAGGATCCAGAATGGCAATTTCACATGCATTTTATCAGCCATTATTGCGTTCAGCAACAGTCAAAAAATTCATGGGAGGATACGAAATGATGGGAGAATCTCAAAGAGATATTACAGCAGAAAAAAGTACTCAAACGCTGAGAGAGCTATCAGACGTTCATTATAAAAACAAATAGATTATGAAAATTGTAGTAACCGGTGGTTTAGGTTTTATAGGGTCGCATACTGTAGTAGAGTTGCAGAATGAAGGCTTTGAGGTTGTCGTAATTGATAATTTATCAAATTCTACGGAAGAAGTTTTAAATGGAATTGTTGCCATTACAGGAAAAAAACCTCTTTTTGAAAAGTTAGATTTGAGAGAGAAGTCGGCAGTTCAGGATTTTTTTAAGAGACATGCGGATGTAAATGGTGTTATTCATTTTGCAGCTTCAAAGGCTGTGGGAGAAAGTGTGGGTAACCCTTTGTTGTATTATGAAAATAATATTAATGCACTGGTATATTTACTTCAAGAACTAGAGAAGAAAAAAGAGGCTCACTTTATTTTTAGTTCTTCTTGTACTGTTTATGGTCAAGCCAAAACAATGCCAATAATTGAAGATTCTGCCATTCAACCAGCGATTTCCCCTTACGGAAATACCAAACAAATAGGAGAAGAGATTATTGCCGATGTTGCCAAAGTAAGTGCCGTCAATGCTATTTTATTGCGTTATTTTAATCCAATAGGGGCGCATTCTTCTAATGAAATTGGTGAATTACCAATAGGAGTTCCACAAAATTTAGTGCCGTTTATTACTCAAACAGGAATGGGATTACGAAAAGAACTGATGGTATATGGTAATGATTACTCAACACCAGATGGAACTTGTATTCGGGATTATATTCATGTTGTTGATTTAGCAAAAGCACATGTGGTGGCTTTGCAACGCTTATTGAAAAAACAGAATATTGAAAAAATAGAAACTTTTAATCTAGGAACCGGAGTAGGAAGTTCTGTATTAGAAGTGATACATGCTTTTGAAAAAGTGAGCGGTAAAAAATTGGCTTACAGGATCGTGGATAGAAGAGAAGGCGATATTACTTCTGCTTATGCCAATACTGATAAAGCCAATACAGTTCTTGGGTGGAAAACAGAACTGACTCTGGAAGAAGGGATGGAAAGTGCCTGGAAATGGGAACAGAAGGTTAGAGCAGTGTAAATTGTTTTAGATACATGAGTTTTTATAATTGTATTAAGTGTCTGTATTACTGATGCTTAATTTAAACATTGAAATTACTACTTGAATTTAAGGATTGATTAATCTAAAAAATGTCGAACCCCTAGAATTAATGAAGTGCTTCGTCTGATGCTTAGTATAGATGGGGTTTCAGGAGAAATAAAAAAGGGAGAGCTCTATAAAAATCTAGAGCTCTCCCCTTTAGTGGAGTCGGAGGGTTTCGAACCCTCGTCCAAACAATGTGCATTCTAGCTTTCTACATGCTTATTTCTTGATTTATTTTCGATTGTGAAAACGGACAAGAACACCCAATTTCACAACTTAGATTCTGAGTTTCGGACTACCTTAGAATCATCGTTAGTCCTAGATCAAAAGTTTGAACTCTCAAATGCAAAGATTAATGACCGGAATCTTTGCGAGAGTACTTGTCTTAGTTACTAAACTTCACTGAGATTAAGCAAATTAACATTCCGTTAATTAAGCTGCAAGTGCGTATGACGTGTTGTCAATTATAGTTTGGAGCAAGATATTTAAGAGCTTCACTTCAACGCTCTGCATGCTGACACTAAACCACCTCAATCGCTGTCAAATCCAATACGACCCCAATAGTTTGGTACAACAAAGATAACAAAAAGTATTCCAGAAAACTGTTGCGAAACGTTAATTGATTACTCTTTTATAATTTTACCTGAGTAAACATTTCCGTCTTTCTCTGCTTTGATGAAATATAGTCCTTTTGAAAGCAGAGAAACATCAAGTTTATAGCTATCCCCTATTTTCTGAATCGGAACCTGAATAATTTCTCCTTGTAAATTTGTCAGGGAAATTTGGTCCGCATTCTCTATTTGAACGTTGATAAAATCTTTTGCTGGATTTGGGTTTATTTGTAGATTGAGCAATTTACTTTCGTCCAAACCTTGAGCAACAAGTTCTACAATTTGAACAATAGTATCAGTTTGCCCACAATCCTCAGCAATAAGTTGAACAGAATAAAAAATCGGAGATGAATACGTATGAACTGGGTTTATCGCATTTGATGTAGCTCCATCTCCAAAATCCCAAGAATAAGTAGTTGCATTTGTAGAAAGATTTGTGAATTGGACGGTAAAATTGTTTACTTGATAAACTGCAGGAAAATTGGCTACTGGATCAAATTCACCAACATGCCAAGTCAATAAACTATCATAAACTACGATTTTTGCTGCATTTCTTATTGTGAGCGCATCTGTAGCCGACAAGCCATAATTGTCTGTAATCAATGTCGGATCTTTTCGGAAAATCGTTGAATAAAAAGAACAAGCCGCGGCATAACTTCCTGCAGCGTTTGGGTGACTTCCATCTGAGGCGTACAATTGCAACAAAGGATTATTTTGACGAATATAATGCCACAAAGCTCCAACTGGAGAAAGTATAGCTTGATTGTCTATTGCCATTTGTTCGTAACGCAATCGAAGAAGACTGTCCATTCCATTGTACGTGCAAACCGGTGGCCAACTTGCGCAATTCTGAGCATCCCCTGTTTCACGTCCCCAAGTCATATAAAACATAGTTTCGGCACAAGAGTTATATTCTCGGATTATACTATCCAAAATTGTAGCATATGGAAAACAAGCTGTTTGAACTTGTCCTATTGGAAACGAAGGAAGTTGACTTTGTTCTTGTAGTACAACAAAATCCCAATTTCCAGCTTGAATTTTTTGCAACGAAGTTGCATTTGTCGAATGTCCGCTGAAAGTATATCCACCCGGCGTATTGCTATCAAAAGACAAATTATCTCCTGCAGATACTGCTAAATCGGCTGTTAATTGTGGTAAATTATTCACACCCGTATAGCTATTTCCGAGAAAAAGAACATTTTTGGACAATTGAGAATAAGTAAAATTCCCGAATAAGAGAACAGCAATAAATAGGATTTTTTTCATTTAATTTAATTTGCAATTATAAAGGTAGGCAATTGAAATAGGAAGGCAGGAAGAACTTTTGAGAATTAAACAAGCAATACTGAATAACTTTGATTAAAAATCTAAAATAGAATAAATTTTGGGCGTAACTTTGATTTCATGAAGAAGTTTTATCCATTTCTAAAAAACAAGTATGTATTCACAGGAATATTGTTTGTGCTATATGCTGTTTTTTTAGATGACATGGACATTTTCTCTATGGTTCGACAAACAAAAATGTTAAATCAAATTGAAGCAACTCGAGAAGAAGTCAAAATCAAATTATCTGACACTGAGGCCAGTTTGAAAGACTTAAAAACGCTTGCTGGGAAAGAACGTTATGCACGGGAGAATAAATTCTTCAAAAAAGACGACGAGGACATCTTCGTTATAACCTATAATTAAACTTAAAATTCGCTAAGGTCAATAGTGTTTTGCGTGAAAAATGCATCTGTATTCGAGTCGTGAAAAAAAATACCTGGGAAATAAAACAATATGATTTGCTGATAAGTGTAATCGTATTTGGCCATTTTCATCGCTCCTTCCTGACACAACCCAACACCGTGACCAAATCCACGCCCGTTAAGAACAACATAATCTCCCTCAGAATAACAACTAAAATATGTTGATTTAAGATTGAACTTCATACGAATATCGCGAAGAGGAATCCCGAGAGTTGGAGAAACATAGAATGCTAATCGATCATTTTGAGTAAAATCATAAATCTGCGAACCAAAAACAGAATCCTCAACCGGATAATTGTAATCATTGACTAAAAAGCTGCTCCACTCCCCTTTTGGTATCTTTTTTGTCCAGGTAGCCTGTTTTGTATAGATACAAAATGTATCCTTAAACGTACTTAAATAAGGTACAGGATTATTCCAAACGTATTCGGGGAGGCATGACTGTCCGCCACAATTGGCATGAAAATATGCATCGACATACTTTTCATTTTCATCAACCATAATAACGCCAGAAGTTGCCTTTACCGCCGAATCAATTTTAGGCGTAAAGCGCATCATACTGTGATAGGCTTGGCAGTGCACATCATCACACAATTCAAAACCTTCCGCTGTATGTTTACTTTGGTATTTTCGCGCATAGGTCCTACTCATAATAGCTTGAACCTCGTAGTAAGCCAACTCTTTTTTACCCCCCCCTTCTGATTCGACTACACCAGCTAGATAATTATCAATATCTACAAGATTCACGACTCTTAAATTATCGTTCATCGCCGTAATTTCAAAATCATCTTTGTATTTCCGTAGTTTCACATTAGGACTCTTAGTATTAAGTGTAATAGAGCTATTCTGTTTGTTTTGTATAAGAAAAACCTTTTTAAAATCGCCTAAAGAGGTTGCGCCTTTTTTGAGATTTAATTTTCCTGAAGCTGTAAAAGTGATATCCACAAATTCATTTGGTAAAATGGAACCGAAATGCGTGGAATCGCCATAAATAGAATAGGAACCTTTGTCGTAAGAAAAAAGAATTTTTTGAACAGAATATTTACGCAGTACGCCGATACGTAATTGTTGTGCATCCAGATTTTGCCAAACAGATAAAACAAGAAATAGCAATACTATTCTCACAATCAAATATTTCGTTTACAATATACCTTCTACTAAAGGGATGAGAGTATTGCCTTTGCCACATCGTGACTAGCACCTCCTCCACCTAATCGGGTAATTAGTTCCTTGTATTTCAACGAAATTCTCTTTCTTTTGTTACCATTTGGTAAAATTTCTTTTAATTCCTTTAAGATGCCTGATACATTGCACTCATTTTGAATTAGTTCTCGCACTATTTCGTCATCCATTATCAAGTTTACCAAAGAAATATATTTGATATTTATCAGTCGTTTAGCAATTTGATACGACACAGGGTTTGCTTTATAACAAACAACTTGAGGAACTTCGAGCAATGCAGTCTCCAATGTGGCGGTTCCAGACGTAACGATAGCTGCAATAGACTGATTTAAAAGATCATACGTTTGTCCAAAAACAATATTTGTATTTTTAAAATTTTTACAAATTTCCAAATAAAATTCCTTTTCCAAAGATGGGGCTCCAGCAATGATAAACTGATATTCAGGAAAATTCTTGCACGCCTCGAGCATTAGTGGAAGCTTAACTGAAACTTCTTGTTTTCGGCTACCTGGCAGTATTGCAATTATTTGTTGATCAAGATACTTATTTTCAGAAAGAAAAACCTTTCTACTTAATGCTCTTGTTTTAAATTTCTCAACTTCATCAAGTAGTGGATGACCTAAATATTGTACCGGAAAGTTGTGTTTTTTGTAAAATCCCTTCTCAAAAGGAAGTATAACGAACATCTCATCCACACATGCTTTTATTTTTTTAACACGGTTTTCTTTCCATGCCCACACTTGAGGTGATATATAGTAGTACACTTTAATTCCGTTTTTTTTTGCCCATTCTGCAATACGTAAATTGAATCCAGGATAATCTATTAGAATCAGAGCATCTGGTTTAAATTTTAAAATATCAGTTTTACAGAACCTCAAATTTGAAGCTATTGTTCGAAGATTTGTAATAACCTCCCAAAAACCCATAAAAGCCAAATCTCTTATATGCTTTGCCGGTTCACCAGCTAATTCTTTCATCCGGTCACCTCCCCAAAAACGAACGTTTAAATCAGGCGACTGTGCCAATAATTCTTCCAAAAGATTACTGCCGTGCAAATCCCCAGAAGCTTCACCCGAAATTATATATAGCTTTTTTGACATACTTTTTTTAGAAGAATAAGAAATATACGACAACTGGCAAATAGAGTAATGTTCCAAGAATTATCCCAGAAGCAAAATGATATTTCTCTTTGTTTAAAAATAGGTAAAACATTCCCAAATTCGATAAAATAGCGAGTGTGACCATTTTACTCATAACGTTATTGTCAGTACAGAATTTATACCACAATTGTTGAAAATAAAAGTTCTGAAACCAAGCCACAAGAGCAATTATTAAAGGTAAAAATAACAATGGCAGCAGCAAACCAACTATAAGTCCGAGCGTATGATTAATATTCCAATTTCTAAAATTCATAAATCCCATGTTCTAAGTACATCCAGCGCTGAATATGCCGTTAAATCAAAGTGTGTCGGCACCACACTAACATATCCATTTTCTATGGCATTCAAATCAGTATCCTCATCATTTGACTGGCATTCGAAATCCCCAGTCAACCAGTAATAGGGTCGGCCAAATTGGTCAATTCTTTTGTCGAAGCGATCTTCCCAAAACGCATGCGCTTGTTTACAAATCTTTATTCCTCTGATTTTATCGATTTTACCTTTTGGAATGTTAACATTCAAACAAACGTGATCTGGAAGCTTTTTTTCCAGTACACTTTTAATGATTTTTTTCACTATTTCTTTCGTCGCTGAAAAATCTGCATCTGTCGAAAAATCTTTCAGCGAAAATCCAATAGATGGGATGTTTTCCATAGCGCCCTCAACAGCGGCAGACATAGTTCCAGAATACAAAACATTTGAAGAAGTATTTTCACCATGATTAATTCCACTTAAGAGTAAATCGGGCTTACGGTGCATAACTTCATAAATTCCTAGCTTAACACAATCAACGGGCGTACCTGAGCACGAATATGACGTATGTTTTGAGAAAACATCTGATGGATTTAAGCGCAATGGATTTGAAATCGTAATGGCATGTCCCATTGCAGATTGAGGTTTATCAGGAGCAATAATAACCAATTCGCCAAATTCTTCAGCTGCTTCAACTAAGGACCTGAGTCCTTTTGCTGTAATACCATCGTCGTTGGTAATAAAAATGAGGGGTTTATTCACGTTGTTTATTTGCAAATTTCTAATGAATAACGAAAGTATAGATTATTCGTCACATGGACTTTTAAATGTTGACAAAACAGTTAATAATCTATTCATTTTTTGGACATAGTCCAGTAAAAAGGTTGTATTTTTGAGGGGAACACGAAAAGTATGACTGGCGAAGAGGTTATTAATGATTTAAAGAAGTTAACTGCTGAAAATTGCACCTTGGTTGAAAAGAAAATGAAACATCTTTCAGAGGACCAACTCAATTGGAAACCATCCGCAGACAGTTGGTCGTTGAATGAAGTATTTGCTCATTTAAATGAATATGCCCGATTTTATCATGCCGCTTTTCAGGAAAAAATAGTTTCGACTAAATTCAGAACTCCAAGCCAAAATTTTATGTCCTCACCGCTAGGACGTGCTGCTTGGAAAAGTATGAAATTGGGAAATGCAAAAAACGTAAAACGTAAATTTAGAGCTATTTCCTCTTACAATCCAAGTGTAACGGCTGGTATAGTCAAAGGTAATGATTGTCAACTTTTTATAGATAGACAATATGATTTGTTGGAGATTCTAGAATCCGCTAAGTCCATTAATATTCGCAAAGTAAAAACACCTATCTCACTTTCGAAAATTATTAAATTTAGAATAGGAGACGCTTTTTATTTCGTCATTTATCACAATGAACGACATATTCAACAAGCATTGAATGTATTGAACAATGCTAATTTTCCTCGAAAGTAATGTCAGACACATTCGCTTTTTGCTCCGTCAGTATCTCTCCTTTACGCGCTGAACCTAAAGATAGCAGCGAAATGGTGAGTCAACTACTTTTTGGAGAAACAATGATTGTTCTCGAACAAGATAGACAATGGCGAAAAGTAAAATCACGAAGTGACGATTACGAAGGTTGGACGGATGAAAAATGTATTTCAAATCTAACCGAGTTAGAAAAACGAGATTGGGAAATAAATAAAATATTGCTTTTTGATTCCACATTAACGATAGAAAGTAGTGAGGGAAATATCCTTTTGACCCGTGGATCCTTCATTAGTTCTGAACATAAGTCATTTTCAATCGGCAAATTCAAATTTTGGAGGAATGAACCTATTGAAAGTTGCCCAAATGACATTGTTTCGATTGCAAAAACTTATTTGAATACACCTTATTTATGGGGTGGGAAAACAATGTTTGGAATCGATTGTTCAGGATTTACACAAATGGTTTATCGTTTCAAAGGAATTCACATCGGGCGAGATGCATCTATTCAAAGCACAGAAGGAAGATCAATTACATTTGAAGATAAACAGGCAGGAGATTTGGCGTTTTTTATAAATCCTTCGGGGAAAATTCATCATGTAGGAATAGTACTAACTGATAATAAAATAATTCATGCACACGGTTGGTTACGCATAGACGAATTGGATATTCAAGGTATTAAACACCGCAACAATATAGATTACAGTCACCATCTTGTATCCATAAAAAGATTTATCTAGCTACAAGAACCCAACAAAACAATTGAAAGAAATTATATTTGTAAAAAAAGACTACGGAACTAATTATAAATCAACAACTAAATTGCTTGATAATTAGTCGTAAATAAATGTAAACCAATAGAATAAAACAACAATTAGCAGATACGATTATGAACAGAGATACAGAAATTTTTAATTTAATTGAAGACGAGAAACACAGACAATTAAATGGGATTGAGTTAATTGCATCAGAAAATTTTGTAAGTGATGACGTCATGGAGGCGATGGGTAGTGTATTGACAAACAAATACGCAGAAGGGCTTCCTGGTAAAAGATATTATGGTGGTTGCGAAGTTGTTGACAAAGTGGAACAATTGGCGATCGATCGCTTATGTAAATTATTCAACGCTACATGGGCAAATGTGCAACCACACTCTGGAGCACAAGCCAATGCTGCCGTTTTTCTTGCTTGCCTAAATCCTGGAGATAAAATATTGGGCTTTGATCTCTCTCACGGAGGACATTTAACACATGGATCAAGCGTAAATTTTTCAGGAAAACTATATGAGCCTCATTTTTATGGTGTGAATAAAGAAACAGGCTATGTGGACTATGATCAAATGGAGAGTCAAGCTAGAGCTGTAAAACCTAAAATGATAATCTGTGGTGCCTCGGCATATAGTCGTGACTGGGATTATGAACGTATTCGACAAATAGCCGATGAAGTTGGAGCATTAATCTTAGCCGATATTTCCCACCCAGCCGGACTAATTGCAGCCGGAATTTTAAAAGATCCTCTTGAGCATTGTCATATTATAACTTCTACAACACACAAAACACTTCGTGGACCAAGAGGAGGTATTATCATGATGCGTTATAACTTCGAAAATCCATTTGGATTGAGATGGAACAACGGGAACCTAAAATCTATGGGAGCTCTATTGGATGCAGCTGTTTTTCCAGGAACTCAAGGAGGACCTTTGGAACATGTAATCGCAGCCAAAGCAGTTGCTTTCGGTGAAGCTCTTGATGACTCGTACAAACATTACATGAAACGTGTAGTTGAAAACGCGCGCATAATGGCAGATGAATTTGTAAAACGCGGTTATGGCGTTGTTTCGAAAGGAACGGATAATCATTCTATGCTAATCGACTTAAGATCCAAAAATGTGACAGGAAAAGATGCTGAAAATAGATTAGTTTTGGCTGATATTACCGTTAACAAAAACATGGTGCCTTTTGATTCAGAATCTCCATTTGTTACTTCTGGAATACGTGTTGGAACCCCAGCTTTAACGACTAGAGGAGTTGAAGCCAACGAAATTCCAAAAATTGTTGAGCTAATTGACCGAGTTCTTTCTGATATTAATAACGATAATGTAATCGCTGCTGTAAAATCGGAGGTGAATAAGTTAATGGCTAGTCGGCCTTTGTTTAAAGCTTAAATAATTCGACATGAAGCCGCTGAGAATCCACAGTAAAACAGATAGATTTTACAAGGTTTTTACATAGTCCTTCATTTTTTCTTGGCTTGCGATTTTGAGCTATTTTTTTGACGATAAATCAATAAACTATGAATATTGGACATTCTAACTGTGTCCATTATTCTAGTTTTCCTTTTTATCTGTAAAGATTCATTATGAGAATATTTATCAATTGGAAAGAGATAATCTGGTTTGAAATCAACAAATGACGAGTATTTGTTGATTCATGAAATAAAAAAAACGAAAATGTGATTGTTACTTTTGAATAGTCGTTAAACACGTATTCCAATCACAAGAATATCATCGGTTTGATCGAAGTCCCCTTTCCAATCATTCAAGTATTTAGAAATGATTTTCCCTTGTTCATCCATAAGAAGATGATTATTTTCTTGGATCAGATTTAAAAATCTTTTAGTCATCAGTTTTTTATTCAATTTAGAACCAAATTGATCAACATAGCCATCGGAGAACATGTAAATAGTATCTCCTTTTTCCAATTGTCGCTCCTCCAAATCAAATTCTTTAGCTGGGGCTGACATTCCATTCATTCCGCCACCAATTGAAGATTTGGATGATCTAATTTTCTCAAAAACTCCTTTACGAAAAATCCAAATAGGCCGAAGAGCTGAAGCCATTTTTATTTTCAAGGAAACTAAATCAATTTCGCATATAGCCATATCCATTCCATCCTTACCGTCGTCAAGGCCATTGTATTGGTGTAATGATCTATTCATCTCATTGTCAAGTGCTGTCAACATAAGCGCTGGATTAGTAACTTCCTTTCGGTTAACGATTTCTTTGAGTGACACAAAACCAATTAAACTTATGAAAGCACCTGGCACCCCATGACCTGTGGCATCTGCTGCAGAAACAATTACTCGATTTTCAAATTTTTCAAAATAATAGAAATCCCCACTTACCTTGTCTTTTGGCTGTATATATAGAAAAGAGTCAGGCAAGATTTCCTTTAAACTTAATTCGTCAGGCAGCAATGATTTTTGAATACGCACAGCATAATTTATACTATCCTGTGTTTCCGTAAATTGAGCTTTTATTTGATTCTTTTGTCTTTCAATTTCTTCTGTTCGAATAGCTAGCTTAACCTCCAATTCATCTTTTTGACGTTTTAAAGACTTCGTTCTATAACTTACAACTAGCGCAACAAAACCAATGAGGGCCGCAAAAACCAAAAATAAAAACCAAAAATATTTCCAAATTGGTTTTGCAACTGAAATTTCAGCGATTTGAAAAGATTTTGTCCATTCGCCTTTGCCAATTCTTGAACGAACCTCAAGAATATAGTCATTATCAGTTAAATTCGAGACTTCTGCAAAATTTTGCAATGAGGGTTGCGACCATTTGTTCTCAAAATCTTTTATTCTATACTGATAGAATACCTCTCCTGGGTTAGATAGAGAAATTGCTCTGAAATTTACTCTTAACTTATTCTTATAGGAAGGCAGAAAAATTTTAGTCGATTGTTTAACTTGTTTATCGTTTATGAAAATTGATATTATAACTGGTCGAATTTGCTCCACACTAAACTTATCATGGAAAATAGAAAACTGTAAAACGCCTTCGCTTGTTCCAAACCAAATGTTATTATAATTATCTGTATTTGTCGCGTTAAGTAAAAAATCCATTTGAATTTTATTCCTTTTGTCATAACGTTGAACAACTTTACCGTTCATATTAACACGAGAAAGTCCGCCGCTATGTCCGCACCAAATCGTGTTTTTCTTATCGAGTGATAATTGATAGACAAAGTCAGAAAAAAGCCCGTTATCTTTGTTTAATTGTGTTAGTTTATTATCACTTAGATGCAATAATCCTTGTCCATTTGTAGCCATCCAAATCCCTCCTTTACGGTCCTCAATAAATGTCATAATCTCCAACATTCCAAAAGATTCACTCGTAACAAACTCTTTTATCTTATTGTCTTGCAAGTAAAAAAGTCCTGTGGATACTGTTGCGACCAATAATTTCCCATCTGTTGTAAGAAAAGTTGAATTGATTGTATTGTGCGGCAAGCCATCTGAGGCTGTAAATGAGCGATAATTACCTGTTTCAAGATCGACTTGATACAATCCGTTCAAGGTACTCACATACATTTTATTATTAATGATATTTAAATGTCGTATTGCTTTTGACAGATTATCTTCTGAAAGAATAAGATTCGATAATTTACTGTCTCCATTTTTAGCATAATAAATACCGTTTGATTTTGTTCCAATGTATACTGTTTTAGTCTGCTTGTGATATGCTACTGCTCTAACTCTATCTTTTGGCAATTGTTTATTTAGAGCCCAGGGATAAATTGTATCATTATCAATGACCACCAATCCATTATCCATTCCACAATATTGCTTAGAATCCCCCGTAATACTATAAACATAGCTGCCTAATCCGAATTTCTTAAGTTGGTATTGCATCAAAAAATTGCTGTTTAATTTAATCAGACCTTGGCCATAACTACCGAGCCACATATTCGATTCCCTATCAATAAAAATATCCGTTATATATTCACTTGGCAGACCTTTGCTTTTATCCAATGATGATCTTCGATAATATTCCCCAGTTTCCGTATTCCTTTTAAATTCAAATACACCCTGGTTATAGGCTGAAATCCAAATAGAACTTAATTTATCATAACAAATGGCTTTGATATTTGCGTCATCCAAATCATTACCCAATACGATTTTTTTTAGACCTTCTCTTTTATTGTAAACGTATAGACCGCTATTACCTGTTCCTAAAAACAAATTATCCTTGTAAACGCACATACTTTCAATAGCATCATCGTTAACATTTAATGATTTGGTATACTGAATTTGTTCTTTGACCAGATTAAACAATTCTACGCCAGATTCATGGGATGCAACAAAACCATTATACCGAACCATTAGTTTGGTATAATGGTGACCTTTTTTTAGGTGATATTTTCTTGGTTTTTCATTTTTGCCTAATGCCAGAATTTGACCATTTTGATAAAATGCATAAATCACTCCATCACTTTCCACAATGGAAATAACAGGTGCAGTATTTTCAGGAAATTCATACCGGTTTTTAAGTTCGCCATTACTATATCGATATATTCCGCCGCTGTTCGATCCTAAATAGATAGACTGATCCCCTGCGATTAGTATAGACTTAAAAAATGGTTCGGAAATTTGCTTTTTCTTATCTATTCTTTCAAAAGAAATCCCATCAAAAGTATAAGCTCCTTCGCTTGAGGTAAAGCACAAAAATCCTTCAGCATTTTGTTGAATAGAATAAATATAGGGGTGTTGAATTCCATTGGACTCATTATAAACTGAAAATGAGAATTCTTGACCAAACGACTGCGTAGCAATGAGTATGGAAAAGAGTAATAGAATTCGAATCATATTATTGTTTTTTCGGCCTTACGTTTATTTTTGGATTATATACTGGCACACCACCAATTGGAATAGTATAAAAAGGCAGCATTTCATCGTATTGATTTGTTACATAAAAAACCACATTATTATTTGGTGAATTTGAACCCGGCTTCTTTATAAATTGTATATCAAATGATTTTCCCTTTTCGGCATCAACAATCTTGTGTGAGCTACTCGCCCATTTATCATCACTTGACGCATAAGCATATTCTCCTTTTTTCGCAACGGAAATTATCTTTATTTTACCATCATCATCCCAATCAAAGTTACTTTGTTTAAGTGATATAACTGCTTCATCAATATACGGATAAATATGGCTAACTTGATTTGCTGAAGCATGTATTCGAAAGCTATATTCAAATGTGAATGAATTTCCCCCTTCAACTGACCGATTTTGATCTGGAGAAGTACTCAAGTAATAACGATACAAATTCCCATCATTCCCTGTAATTCCTTGTGCTATGACCTTGAAAACAACGCCCCCATATTTTTCCTCTAGTTCACCTTCATTTGGATTGAAAGGCCCAAAAGTATACCAGTCATTGTCGTATTTAGTGTCTTCTCCAAAAGTTTTTAATTTCAACAAATTTCCACTTTTAAAATCTCCAGTAGGTGAAGTTGAGCGCGCATCTTTACTCGTTATACAACCTTTACCACCATACACTGAAAATGTCGTTTTCGTATCGGCAGAACCATTCAATTCGTCATTTTTTCCACCAATATCCGGATCGAAAACTCGAATATAAATTGGTTTTACTTGGGTTTTAGGTAAAACAAAGAAAAACGTTTGTGAAAAGTCATCATCACCAAAATTAGTGTTGGCTCTGTCTCCAAATGTGACCAAAAAAGGAATATTCTCTTCAGCTGCAGGGACAGGTTGTGCCAAAACTAAAAAGGGGGTAATTGCCAAAGCAAGGCAATAAACTAAATGAGTTCTAATCATAATTCAATTCATTTACTTCTTAATATTTCGTTCCAATGCAAATATCACAACTTATATAGTCTATGAAGTTAAACATATACGCCAAACACACTTGAAGATTATAGTTAAATTACAATTATCTCTTTGGAAGTGCAAATGCGCAACTCTTCTTCTCCTTGGAAGAAAATTCTTCCGACAGAAATTTTAAATATTCCTTTTTGCAAATATTTATGTATAACAGCTTCACCTAATGCATAGTTGCCGTCCCCAAAATCCCAATAATAAACTGAGCTGTCTGCAAACATATCATCTGTTACGTTAAACTCAAGAGATTGGCCGACTTCTATTTTTTCTGGAATATTAAGTTCCAATTGAATAGGATCTTCAATTTCCATTTCAATTGACGACTCAATTGAAATTATTTTTTTTGTTAGAATTTCGATCACTTTCAACTCTACTAGATAAATACCTGTGTCTTGAAAACAGTGTTCAGCAATCACTCCATCGTATTCTGCTCCATCGCCCATCAACCATTTGTAGGCATAAATTAATGAATCTTTCACATCTGAAAATTCATCTGAAAATTCATAACATCTAACCAATGGTTCACTAGGAATACAATCAAATTCGGGGAAATTTGTTTTTAACTCGTACACATCATCACTTCCGTCCCGATTGGATGAAAAAAACAAACTATTCGACTTGACATTTACAAAAAAATCATCCGCTATAGAATTCACAGGTGGAGATAAGAGTATTGTATTTGATAATCTTCCATCTGAATAGCTGTTTAAATAAATATCATACCCACCTATACCTTCATCTCTATTGCTTGCAAAATAAAGTAAGCCGTTCGTATAAGTGGGATAGCGTTCATTCCATTTTGTATTTACCGCATCACCAAGGTTCGAAATATTCTCCCAATTTCCTTTTGAACCTATAGCTTGAAACAAATCAAGCCCTCCTCTTCCACCTGTCATATCAGAAGAAAAATATAAGGTATCACCAGATGCTGTTAAATATGGGTCTAAGAAGTTAAACTGTTCCAAGTTTTGAAAAACTAATACTGGTTTTGACCATCCAGTTTTGGTTTTTTCAGTTTGAAAAATTCCGAAGGTTAAAGCCGTATTTGTCTGTCGACCAGTAAATAAAATGAAATTACCCTCTTGATTAACCGAAAAAGATCCAATGTGATTGTAGAAATCTACATCCAATATTTTTGGTTTACTAAATTTATCTTTTCGTTGTGTACTAGAGTAAATTTGATTTAGGTTATTGTTTTTTGTATCCGTTACTTTTTTAAAATTGGTTGTAGCGCAGTCCGAAACAAATAACACTGCTTTTTCTAATGAAATGAAATTATATTCAGAAAATGTTTTGGTAGAAATATCAACTTTATTTAATGTTATAAGCGTGTTTTGTTGAGCATGCCCAAAGCAGCTAAAAACAAGAAAAAATACTAAGTAATTTATTCTCATTAGAAATGCCTAGGATTAAAAGTATCTACTTTGTTTCTAAGTTCAAATCTAATCATTATTTCATGGGAACCTGAACTAATGCGAACAATGTTTGAAAGTGGATAAGCGTAACTATATCCTAAATCAAATTTTGAGTTAAAACGAAAACTGATTAACCCAACAATCGCATCTTTATGTCTGTATGAAACCCCAGCACTTACCTTGTCTTTATAATAGATATTAGAATTTAAGTCTAACTGAAAAACATTCGATAACATGGATTTAAATAAGAAGGAAGGTTTCCAGACTAAATCACGACCGATGTTTATGTTTCCGCCAGATGTCAACATGAAAACCGTTCTTTTTACATCCATTTGAAAAAGAGATTCCTGAAGGATTCCTGCGGATAATTCATTGGTAAAAAGTGCTGGAGAGGATAAACCAGTATAAAAATTCTTGGTGTAGTAATATAATCCAGCACCGATATTAGGCAAGCTTCTCAATTTCACATTTTGCTGAAAAACTACATCCGCTGTATTGGTCTGAACCTCTGTGTTTCTGATATTGAAAAAGTTAACGCCCACATCAACACCAAACGATAGTTTTTGCGTGTTCGACAGCTTTAGATGATAAGCGTATGAAGGAAAAATACCCGTTTGATTTTGAACACCAATATTATCGTTCATGATACTCAAGCCAACTGCATGATTGTTATTTATTGGCGCATGTAAAGACAAGAAGTCACTATGAGGCGCTCCTTTAAAACCAACCCATTGAGAAGAATGAACGCCAACAACACTGAAGCACTCTCTCGTTCCAGTAAAGGCTGGATTTATAACTAGACCATTTAGCATATAGGAATTATACTGTGGGCTAAATTGTGCAACTGATGGCAATGCAATGAATAAAAACGATATGTACATTAATCGCTTCATCGTTTTATTATCAAATATCCTTTGTGCATCTCATTCGGATTCATATCCAAAATATAAAAATACGTGTCATCTGGCAAATTCTCGCCGGAACCTAATGTACCGTCCCAATCATTTTGATAGTTTTTTGATTCATAAACTATATTGCCCCATCTATTGAACACTTGTAAACCTATATTTTCAAATTTTGCAACTCCTTTTATTTCAAACAAATCATTTGCTCCATCCCCGTTTGGTGAAAAACCACTAGGAATAAAGAAATCTTGAATAAAAATGCGAACGGCATCTGATTTTTGCGGACAAACTCCGTTACTCACCGTCCACAAAAAATCATTCGCCCCCGATTTCAATTCATATATTAGTGACTTTGGATCTCCTTGCGAACCTATGTTCGCAGAACCTTCAATTATATCCCATACACCTTGTTCCGTTCCTATTAAGTCAGTAGCATCCATGTAGGTTTCATAATAATCGTTCACCAACTGATCTTCCCCCGCTGAAATTTCTTCTATTTGTCTCCAAAAATCTATCTTCACTGTATCAGAATCAATGCAAATTTCATTTGTCTCCTTTAAAATAAATAGATGTTCACCAAATGTCGAGGTTGTATAATCCAATGGAAAAGTCGTGCTTAAAAAGCCCAAAGTTGGTGAATAGAATTCCGCGAAACCATTACTTAGCAAAGGGCTAAAGGTAAAATTGCTATCGCACAGACTAACATCATTCGTAGCAATATTAGTAACCGGTTTAGTAATCAAACGAATAGTTATAGAGTCCGAAATATTAAATATACAGCCATTGTTATCAAGCACTGAATCTAAATAAAGCGTATTACTTGAGGTTGGAGGAAAATTGTACCCAAATACAGTTCCGCTCACACCTGAAACATTGTAATTCGTTCCGCCATATGTCATGTACATAGTTAATGGTAAGGCTCCACTTAAAGCAATGTCAACAGTGATATCATCACCACTACACAATGAGTCCTTTGAGGCAATAATATTTGCAAATGAATTCTCTAATACATTTTTGAAGATAGTATTACTTACAGAATCTTGACTTGTACAAGCATTGTTCAATACTCTTCTTCGGAAATAAGTCCCTATCGTCATTACCCCAGTTATGTAATTACTTTGATTTCCATTTATTGCAATTGGGTTAAAGGCAATGTTATCAGTTGACTCCTCCCAACTATATGTATTGTTGCCTACTCCTCCTGAAATAGTTGAACCTATTAAGAGTAAAGAGTCGGTTCCATAACATACATCTGCGTCAGCAGAAATACTATTATTTGCTATCGGCTGAGAAACTGAAATCGTGACGATATTCGAATAAGAATCTGGGCAATAACCTCCTTCGATGATTCTCCTGAAATAGGTTGTGTCGAACAAATCACCCGTGTTATAAGATGTTGTATCCGCACCTGGAATTACAATCCAACCTGTTCCTATTGTTGAATCCATATTTTGTTCCCAAGAAATTGCGTAACTGTTTGATGCAGGCTGACCAGTTATCGCATTCGGTGAAGTAAAATAACAAATAGTTGTGTCTCCTACAATCGTATTATTAGTAACCAGAGTATGCACAACAATCGTATCGATATTACTAAAAGACACAGCACATACGCCTGAAACAACTCTTCTTCGGAAATAAGTCGGTTCTGATAATAAAGTCGGTAAATAAGACTTACTAATATTGGCACCAACCGCATTCACCCAAGTAGGTGCAGCAGCGGTGCTTTCTTGCCATAAGTAAGCAAAACCAAGTCCTGACCCTAAAGTTGGTGTTGATCCTAGAATAGAATCCGGCAATGTTGAATTACATATTGTGGGATTTATTGCATTGATAGTATTATCTCCAATTGGGTAATCAACCGTAACCTTAATACTTACACTGGAAGAAAAACCACAAGCGCCTGAACTGGCTTTTCGTCTAAAATAAGTAGTACTCGTTAATATTGGTGGTGTGTAATTTTGTTGATTATTTACTGCATCTGCATTACTCCAGACTATATTGTCAGGACTTTTTTCCCATAAATAAGTGTAAGTACCACCATTTGTCGGCACTCCAGCCAAAATGGAAATTGACGACCCTTGACATATTGATTGTGAAAGTGTGGTAATCGTATTGCCTGACATCGACGCATCTACCGTGATCGTATCACTATAAACTAGATTTGTACAGGTTGCAGTTTTTACAGCTCTGATGTATTTTGTAACCGTTGATGTGGCGTTTGCAGAATAATCTTCTGTTGAAACAGGTGGACCAAGACCCAAAAAAGGTGATCCATTTTGACTAAATTCCCAATTGTAAATGTAGGCTCCTCCTCCTCCTGTTGGTAAGTTCCCGTCTAAAACTACTGAACCAGAGCTCAAACAAATCGCATTCGGGTTTAAAATATCATTATTCGTAACTGTTGGATGAACTGTTACTAAGGCTGCACCAGAAACTGCACTGCTGCACGCAAAAGACTCGAAAGTCAATAATTGATAGGTTGTTGTTGTTGAAGGAAAAATGGAAATTGAATGGCTCGCAACACTCACAGGACCTACAGAGAAAATACTTGTTCCATCCGTATATTGATAAAGATAAGGTGCTGAGCTAGTGGCTGTGGCTGTGAAAGTTAAAAGTGTCGAATCGCCTGCGCAAATTGTATTATTTCCGCTCAATACTGCACTCCCAGCAACACAACCGTATCTCCCCCAGAATGTATTGTTATTTGAGGTGGCGGTTTTTGTGATTGGCGTAAAAACCACCGTATTACTATAGTTTCCAGTTATATATACTTCGTTATTTGATTTGACAGATACAGCATTGGCAATATCAGTACCAGAACCTCCGTATGAATTTGTACTAATATTGTTTCCAGTAATGGGATCAATATAGGAGACTAAAAAATCGATTCCTCCATTTGATGTATAAGAATTTCCTAAAAAGTTGGTAACTCCAGCATACTGACCGGATACTATTAAATGCTGAAAAGAATCTATTTCCAGCGTATTTCCTTTACTAACGTTGACTCCACTAGTAGTAGTAGTATCGACACCACTAGTAGTAGCACGATTCATCCATTCTGTATCAAAATTAGATGCGCAACGTGCAACAAAAAACTCTTTGTGAGGTTCTGTTACCGAAGACAATCCAGGAAAAATAGTTGCGTTTTCGAAATAACCCGTATAATATATTTTTGAGTTATCATTGGTCATATCCGTAATTTCATCATCCCCGGGACCAGCAATTAAAGCATGAGTTGTAAAAGATCCTGAAGTTGCGTTGTATTTCGCTAGTACCCCTTCCTTAAACCCTGGGTTAGAATTACTTGAACTAACCACTGTCGTAGATTGGAACCCTAAAGAATCTCCGGAATAATATCCACCAAAATAAGCGCTGCCACCAAATACGCTAACGGAATTATAGCTATCGTCTTGATTACTTCCTGCTCCTACTATCCAGACTAAATTCCCTGTAGATGAAACTTTTAATCCAAAGGCATCAAGTCCTCCAGAATTCGCAAGCGTAAGATTAGAAGTTCCTGAACCTGTAGTTACAGAAAAGGATCCTCCATAACCACCCGAGGCATATACTTCACTGCCAATTATTTTAACATCTCTAACAACATCATCTCCGAGACTCGAACCGACTACTACCCATTGGCAAACTCCATTTGAATTGTATTTTGCAACGAAAGCATCCGAATTACCTAAAGAAGTTCTGTTTACAGTTGAAACACCTGCTGCACCAGCGAAATTGGCCGTTTGTTCGAAAGTCCCCCCAACGATTACCTCGTCTAGGTTGTTTACCGAAATGGACGTTATCTTGACGTCGTTAGGGCCTGATGACTCAATCAAGAATCCCCATACCAAAATACCTGCATTCGTATATTTTACGACATAGCCTTCTGTTCCCGAAACGCCACTACTCGACGTTAAGATATTACTCAACGGTCCAAGTGAAGTTAAGGCATTGTTAGCCACTTTTCCGCCAACATAAACAAATGCCGAGTCCGGACTGTATGCAATAGCATGTCCCTCAGAAATACTATTAGAACTGGCGCCTACTACCCATTTCCACTCAAAACTTTGAGCGTTTCCATAAGTCGATAGAATCACAAAGACGATAAGGATGTATAAAATTTTCAATTTGCTTAATAATTTTGTGGAACGAAGACAAGTAAAGTGCAAAAGTACACTTGAACAAAATTTTAGTTATATTAAGTACGAAAAATAGACTAAATAAGTTTCTTGACCAAAAGAACTTTTGACTAAACCGGTGATTGATTTTTTATTATTCTATGAAAAAGTTTTGGGAAGAAACGCTTAATGTAAACTGATATAATTTCTTTTCCACCAATAAGTTTTTCACGCTTACCTTTCTCAACTGACGAAAGAATACTTTTAACACAAACATTTACATCCATTCCTGTTTCCTGGTTGTGATCCATAATTCCATATTTCTCACCTTTTTCAGTCAAAGCATTTTTTGAAATATTCGTATTTATTTTTCCAGGGCACATGATATGGACCGAAATAAAATTCTTTTCTTCCTCTAAACGCAAACTTTCATAAAATCCATGTAGCGCATGCTTTGATGCGCTGTACGCTGAGCGCAAAAAGAATCCAAATTTACCTGCAATGCTTGAAATGACGATGATATTTCCGCCACCCTGTTTACGCATGTAAGGTAAAATAGCCTTTGCCACCGCAATATTACCGAAATAATTAATTTCCATTATCTTTCGATTAATTTCCATTTCCGTTTCAAAAGCAGTAGCGCGTTGACTTAAACCGCCATTATTAAATAAAAAATGTATGGGGCCAACTTGCTCGATTAGAGAAGCTGTTTTTGTTATAATATCTTCTGTATGTTCCAAATCAATTGGAAATACAAAATGCTGTGAGGTATTTTTTAGTGATTTTTTAACGTCATTGAGCGCTTTTTCATTTCGTGCAGAAAGGATAACTCGAACACCTTTCTCGGCTAATTGCTTTGATATTTCGGCTCCAATTCCAGAACTTGCTCCAATGACCCACGCTGTTTTTCCAATAAACTCCATTTAATTAAAGGTCTGTTGGTAAAACAACTTTATTGTATTCCTTTGACTTTGGTTTAAGCTTGTCAATAAAGATGATTTTGAATTTTTCTCCTTCAGCAGTATAAATCAACTCTGAAATTCCATTCGAAATTGTCGGTGCTTGTTTTTTGATATTGAAAAACTTACGCTCCATTATTTCAAACGTATTATCTTGATATTCAATAAATATAGATGTAATTGCACCGTTTTCAACTCTCACTTTACCTGTAACGCAAATTGTGTCAGCCGAATTGAAAAAAGAAAGAATAACGTGACGATGCATATCATCCGATATCGTATAAGCACCTCTTTTTGTAAACGCCTGTTCCAACTGTGTGAAACAACTTTGGGCATTCACATCAGCTTGTGCAAAGGAAATAAAGAGAATTAAAAGGTAGAGGTTTTTCATTTTTTAATTTGTTTTATCGTCTTTCCAAAGATAATAAGTTTGTCGAAATAATAATCTTTTCAAATGAATTCCTACTTTTGAATATGTCAATCGATACCATGGAAGATATTAGAAAACAATTTGAAGAAGCCAAAACGATATTATCACAATTTTCAATTGTAGAGAATTTTAAGAAAATTGACGACGCTGGTCGTGTGATGGTGGAAGCGTTAAAAGCGGGCAATAAAATCATTAGCTGCGGAAATGGTGGTTCCATGTGCGACGCAATGCATTTTGCAGAAGAGTTAAGCGGTCGATATCGTGACGACAGGCGAGCATTGGGAGCCGTTTCTATTTCAGATCCAAGTCACATTTCTTGTGTTGGCAACGATTACGGTTTCGACTTCATTTTCTCTCGATACATCGAAGGATTAGGACAAAAAGGAGATGTTTTACTTGCTATTTCAACTTCTGGAAATTCCAAAAATGTTTTGAATGCAATTGAAGCAGCGAAAGAAAAAGGGATGAAAATTGTAGGTTTAACCGGTAAAGATGGTGGTAAAATGGCAGATAATTGCGACGTGGAAATCAGAGCGCCAAAAGCAAATTATGCTGACAGAGCGCAAGAAATTCATATTAAGGTAATCCACTGTTTAATCGATTACATTGAAAAAAATATAGACTAAAAAATTAAAGTTTCACTACATTTGCAAAAAATTGAAGTTAGAATATGGGAACAATCGCACATAGATTTGAATCAGGAGAACAATCAAGCCAAAAAGGGCATTTCAGAAACTTAATCATGTTAGCTCGTGTAGACGGAGCAATGGATGAAGAAGAAAAAACTTTGCTAAATAAATTAGCTCGAAAACTTTCTATTACAGATGAACAAGTAAAAGAAATTCTGGACGATTCGAACAACTATCCTATGATTCCACCCATTTCACGAGAAGAACGTTACGAACGTTTCATTCAGTTGATTCAGATGATAGCCGTAGATGGTGAAGTAAGTGAAAAAGAAGATCTTTTAGCTCACCGTTATGGTTTTGCACTAGGATTCACACAAGAAACAATAGATGAAAAATATCCAGTGATTTTGGAAAAAGTGAATGCAGGCATGTCACGTGAAGATATATTGGATAGTATTCTTTATTAAAAGAGAAATTGACAGTTTTATAGGTTCGAATGTTTATTCGCACTATATTATATCTATGAAATAATAGTCTTTTCGCTTAACTTATCAACATACATCCTATTTAATGCACAATACCTTCAAAAAGCATGCAACGCGGACTAGACTTTCATTTAATTCACTAAATTTGTCTTTTGAATTTTGAGCATGTTAAATCAAGATTTACAGACGAGAGTCAAGAACATATTTTCTGCTTATCTCGAGCAAAATGGGCACAGGAAAACACCTGAACGCTTTGCTATACTCTTAGAAATTTACGATTACGAAGGTCATTTTGACATTGAAGGCTTGTACCTCAAAATGAAAATCCACAATTATCGTGTGTCTCGAGCGACTTTATACAATACCATCGATTTGTTGATTGCTTGTAATTTAGTTCGTAAACACCAATTTGGCACAGCGAATTCGCAATTTGAGAAAGCCCATGGTAGCAAGCAGCATGATCATGTCATTTGCACAGATACGGGTGAAGTTATCGAGTTTTGTGATCCGCGAATTCAGAACATCAAGTCGACCATAGAAGAAATTCTAGGAGTGGAAATACAACATCATTCGCTTTATTTCTACGGAGTTCGTAAATCTGACATTAAAAAAGAAAAATAGTATGGCTTTTTCATTCGAAACGAAAGAACTAAAAAGTTCGCTGCTTTACATTTTCAAAGGGAAACTAACCAATGAGGGAGATTCACTTACGTTGAATGACAAGATCGATAAGGAAATTACCGCTGGGCAACACAATCTCATATTCGATCTTTCTGCTTTGAAACAATGTAATTCAAGCGGATTGAACATCATGGTGAGAACGTTAACAAAAACCCGAACTGCAAATGGCGATTTGGTTTTATGCAACTTAAACGATGCTTTAAATAAACTTTTTACGATAACAAAAATCAATGAAATATTCAGCATTTATCCAACTTTGGAAGATGCTGTTAAACATTTTAAATAAGAATAAATGACCAAAGTAGATGTACTTTTAGGCTTACAATGGGGCGACGAAGGAAAAGGAAAAATCGTCGACGTTTTAACACCACAATACGACATTATCGCGCGTTTTCAAGGCGGACCCAATGCTGGGCACACACTTGAATTTGAAGGCAATAAACATGTCTTACATACTATTCCTTCTGGGATTTTTAGAGACGGTGTAATGAATGTAATTGGAAACGGTGTGGTAATCGATCCTGTTATTTTCCAAAAAGAGTTAGAAAAATTGGCTCCCTACAAATTGGACATAAAAAATCGTTTGGTCATTTCAAAGAAAGCACATTTGATTTTGCCAACGCACCGTTTGCTCGATCAAGCTTCCGAACATGCAAAAGGACATGATAAAATTGGTTCTACATTGAAAGGAATCGGACCGACATACATGGATAAAACCGGCCGAAATGGTTTGCGCGTTGGTGATATTTTATTGCCAAATTTCAAAGAAAAATACGATGCTTTAGTAGCTAAACACGTTGGTATTTTGAACCATTACGAAGGATTTACTTACGATTTATCTGAATTGCAAGGTCCTTGGATGGAAGGTCTCGAAATTTTGAAAGGTTTAGATTCAATTGACAGTGAACAATATTTCTACGAAGCACGCAAGGCTGGAAAGAAGATTTTAGCTGAAGGAGCTCAAGGAACGATGTTGGATATCGACTTCGGCACCTATCCATTTGTTACTTCTTCAAACACAGTAACAGCTGGTACATGCACAGGATTGGGTGTTCCTCCAAATTCCATAGGAAGAGTAATTGGAATTTTCAAAGCGTACTGTACGCGAGTTGGAAGTGGACCCTTTCCTACCGAATTACTCGATAGTGTTGGTGAAGAAATTCGCGCAGAAGGAAAAGAATTTGGTGCAACAACTGGTCGTCCTAGACGCTGTGGATGGATCGATTTACCAGCATTGAAATATGCAATCATGATAAATGGTGTTACCGAATTATCAATGATGAAAGCTGACGTTTTAAGCATTTTTGATGAAATCGAAGTTTGCACGCACTATATGGTCGAAGGAAAACGCATGGATTATCTTCCTTACGACATTGCTAATATGGAATGTACACCGGTTTACGAAAAAGTGAAAGGTTGGAAAAAAGATTTAACGGGATTAACCAGTTATGCTGATTCTCCAGCTGAGTTGAAAGCCTATGTTGAATATTTGGAACAAAAATTGGAAGTACCTGTAACGGTGATTTCGGTTGGTCCAGATCGCTCTCAAACTTTGAATAATTAATATTTGAAAAGAAATAAAGTCATCGGCTTTTGTGCGCTTTTCGTAAGCGCATTTTTTTTGACAATAGCTTCGGCTTTTGGTCAAGGTGGCTTTCTTGACCTCATGCCTGGTTCAGAAAGGATGAATGGGGATGAGAAATTGGGAATCACTTATTTAGCTGGAAATGTTAATTTTAAATTTAATGGCAATACTATGTATTGTGACTCAGCTGTTTACTATAAAAAAACCAGTGAAATCAAGGCGTTTAGAAATGTACACATTACCAAACCAGGTGGCTTGAATTTATTC